>Ga0209225_1001821_pt1 | contig 20127 bp, 12 predicted proteins | sample WasSprMetagenome_FD_184732 | JGI IMG/M metagenome (GOLD analysis project Ga0209225, IMG submission 184732) | Sulfidic aquatic microbial communities from Washburn Spring, Yellowstone National Park, USA - WS (SPAdes) (version 3) | ecosystem: Environmental > Aquatic > Thermal springs > Hot (42-90C)... | reverse complement strand
CTGTTGTGCCGGGGTCGGCTTGCTTTGTCGCCGTTCCTCCCGCCCCCGAACCGGCTGACCCGTAAACATCTTCTCCGTTTCCCTCTATTATCAAATCAACCCGGGGAACCACGACATTTGCCTTCACGCTATCAACTTTCGTATTGGGAAGCCTCTGGGATTGGGCATCTATGATTATGCTCGTCGTTCCACCCTTCGCATCAGCAGGGATGGTAACTTGGAGCGTGTAGGTAGCGGAGCCGTTAGCGGGTATCTGGGGTGTTGTAAAGGGAGAATTATTGTTATCCAGCTTAACAGTCCATCCGCTTGGCGTGTTCCAAGAGATTTGGAAAGTATCGGGCTCGCTATCCTCATTTTGCAGGGTTATCTGGAACTGAACGGAAGTGCCGGGCGCACCCTCTTTCGTTGCCTCGCCACCCGCTCCCGTCCCCAATGCTCCATAAACATCTTCACCGTTATTTTCTATCAATAAGTCGCATTTAGGAGTTACGACATTTATCGTCACCGTTACGCTATCCCCATGCTGGGTATCGTTAACAGGATTTATTGAATGGGCGAGCAGTTTCACGCTATAAGTGCCGGCTGTCGCTGTTGATGGCACGAGGACTTTCAATGTATAGTTCGCCGAGCCATTTGCGGAAATCGTTGGCGTCGTCCAAGTGCTGGCAGGTGGATAGAGCTGATGGTCTGTTCCATCGTTTATGAAGACCTGCCAATCCGTGCTGGGTGGAAAGCCGGAGAGGGAGAATTGGAAGCTCGCATCAGTTGAGGACTCATTCTGTAATGTCACTGAGAAGGAAACATAAGTTCCTGGCGAGCCGTCCTTCTGGGAAGAGCCTCCTTGCCCTCCACCGCTTGGGTCATAGGCATTATCGCCGTTGTTATCTATTATGAGGTCGGTTTGTATATTCGTGACTTGGAAAGCTATCTTTACACTATCAACCTTCTCGGGCTTTGAGAGCGATTGGCAATCCATTATAACCTCATAAGTGCCAGCAGAAGCATCATTTGGAACCTCCACAGTGATGTTATAATTCGCCGAGCCACCTGCGGAAATTTGAGGAGTGGGTTGCCAGGGGGAATGATTCCCCTCAACCATAATATCCCAGCCCTGGGGAGTGTTCCAGGAGATGCGGAAGGAATCTGCATCCACATCCTCGTTTTGCAGAACGAGATCAAGGAAAATCCTATCTCCCGGAGCGACCATTCTCGTTGTGCTTCCGCCTGCACCTGAGCCAAGGGAGCCATAGACATCGTCCCCATTTCCCTCTATTATCAAATCGGCACGCGGAACAACAACATTTGCTTTCACACTATCAACTTTTGTATCTGGGTGATTCTGGGATTGGGCATCTATTATTATGCTCGTCGTTCCGCCCTTTGCATCGGCGGGAATGGTAACTTGAAGAGTATAGGTGGCGGAGCCATTAGCAGGTATTGGCTGAGGAGTAGTAAAAGGAGAGTTATTTCCATCTAAGGTTACCGTCCACCCGGGAGGTGTGTTCCAGCTGATAGTGAAGTTATCCTCCTCAGAATCCTCGTTCTCTAAAACAATCGTGAATTGCACCGAAGTGCCAGCGAAACCTTGGAGAGTTGCCTCTCCACCTGCTCCCGAGCCAAGCGGACCATAAACATCGTCTCCGTTGCCATTTATTATCAAATCCGCATGGCGTTGAGCTAATAGAGGTAAACCGAAGAAGGCAAATAATATGAATAGTAAAAGCGTTTTTCTCATCATCACATCACCCCTCCTTTGAGGGTATCTATGAATATTGGTTGGCGAAGGCGATAATATCTGCGAATGTCTTGAAATCCCGCCGTGCGCTGCTTCTCCTGTGGCTCAGCCATCTCAACCAAAGCCCAAAGCATCGTGCGGTCCTCCCTCACCATTATCACCTCGCTTGCAGAAGGATGGGCAAGGGCGATTAGATATTCTCCCGTCGCCAGCATCTTGGCATCTGTGGGGAGGAAGAAGCGTTCATCTATAGGAACGAAACTCGTATGTCTCTGAGCTGGCGCGGTAGCCAGCCAATCTCCCGCGAGATAGCACCAGACAAGTTGCAAGGGGGTATCGGGGGCTATCGGGGGAGATGTTGGGTCGAAGACGGCATTGGGAAGCGCCAATCGGAAAACGCCCACTATCGGTGGTTGTTGAGGTTGGTCGGGAGAGAAAATCGGCAAAAGCGTCCCCGTTATCAAAAGGTCATAGGTGCCAGCTTGATTGTCTGTTACGACCAAATTAAGCGAATTTATTGAGGATATCTTGTAGAGATTATTTTGCGGCGGTGGGTTGGTGGGCAGAAGCCCATTGGGGTCTTGAACCGTTGTGAAGGAATACACTATCCCCATTGAACAGGGATATGGTTCGTTTTCGTAAGCTCTATTGAGCATAACGATGGAGGCTCCCGGCTCCTCCTTCACAATCTTATGAACCTGGCTTGTCGGATCGAACTCTACCTGCAGGGCGTAATTGGACAAGACAGCCCAGGCTCGCCAAATTGCCCCCGCTTGAGGATTGTTGGGGTCTTGAATTGTCTCTATCGGATATAGCTTCGTGAACCTATATTTCTTTCCCTCCCTCTGCGTCCTCGTTGCCCAGACAATGGAACGATTTATCCACTGCCGACTATTTGCGTCCCATTCCTCTAAGAAATTGATTATGCGGGAGTTATCGGGGTCAGCGACAAGCGTGAAGTAGCGAGTTATCGTCGCGTTCGGCGTAGTTAAAGTATATGTCCAGCGGTAGGCATCCGAGACCAGCCCAAACTTACTGCTCTCCCAAGGGGCGAGCATATTTCCGCTATTAGCGAAATTAGCCCATCCGAAATCCGCCACCTCCCAATCCACCTTTCCTCCTCTTCCTGTTATTATCAAACGATTGTTTCCACTATCGCCTATGAGGAAGGAATTGGCGCCCAGTTGCCTTATGAATTGAGGGAAGCTTAGAGGCTGCTTGGTTTCAATCCCCTGCTGGGTAGTCCAGACAACGGAATCAAGGGACCAGTGAAGCTCCCCGCTCGCCCTCCCCACGGAATCCACTTTTCCGAAATCAACCTCCGTCTCCGCCACGCCTCTCCCATCCGCTACGAGGAAGAGGGGCTGTTGGTAGGCGACGAGCGCATTGGAGAAGGTCAAAAGGAGAACCCTATTAGCACCGCTGATGTTGGTAATAGCTCCTATTTGCTGGGAGGCGAGAATTCCTCCCGGGAAAGGCTTCTGCACATAAATAACAGGCGGAGCAGGTGGAGGAATTTGCAATGCTTCTTCATCAAAGGCAAAGGAATTAATCGTCTCATAGACGATTCCATCCTCTATATCGGTCACCGGAATCCTATCTCCTATCCTCCCTATCCTTGAATCCGCTTGGAAGGCGTAAAGCTTGCTTGTTCCGCCCACATAAACGACATCGCTGAAGACAGTGGGAGCTGAATTATTGGAAAGCGGCGTAGCTCCGTCCAAATCTACCTTTCTCCACCAAACGAGATTGGAGGGGACGACGAAGCAGTTCGCAGACGCATATCCATTCACCCATTTGTCTCCCGCCTGTATCGGATATGTATCGCTTATCAGCCAGTATTCGCTTATCCTATTCCTATTAATATCGCTGTACTCTATTTTCAATAGATAAGCCGTTCCCGTATCCTGGGAAATCATTGCTATGTTGCTGTTGAAGAAGAGCATGCCAGTTCGGGCGTTGAAATCAAAGCGAGGCGGGAAGGGAGTGGGAGGCAGGACTATATTAACCCCAAGCCTAGTTGCTATTTGCTGGGCTCCGGAGTCCGTTATATCCACATATCTTGCGAAGGGAAGCGAGCCCTCCAATATCTGGTTATGAATCCGAGCTCGGAAAGTGGGATGGAGCGAGAAGGCGAAGACTGCATCGGGCACAGCCACATAGACGAGGTCATTTGTGTAGGAGACAGCGGGGCTGAACTGGGGTGGAAGGGGATTGCGTCCCGTGTTGTAGCGCCAGAAGGGGAAGGTTGAGCGCCAATAAGTTGAGTAAACCCATCCCTCGCTCGTTGTGAATACAATCTGATTATCGGGGGTGAAGATTATGGAGGAATTGGGGACTCCCTGCGTCAGCATCTGCCCCCTTGATTCAAATTGACCCGTTTGTCTATTCCAAACGAGATATTGGATGCTTCCCTGCCCGGATGGACTAACTGTCCCCACTACTATTCTCTCAATATTGGGGTCATCGGCGGATGCCACAGTTACGGAAGTTGTTATTGATGTTACATTTGCAAGGAGGAAGGGAACCCCTATGTTATTTCCCGTTCTCGGGTCTATACAATAAATCTCGGCGCCAGCGGGAACGAATAGCAATCCCCTTGCCAGCGCTGGCGAACCAGAGATAGGGTTGGCTAACGCTCTCGTCCAGATTGGCGTTGGATTATAGGGATTTGCAGGATAGAGGGGAAGGCAAATGAGGCGGTTTCCTATGGGCACTATTGTAACCTCAATCGTCTGCGTCCCATCCCAAATCGTCGTGATGAGGGGCGCCTTGGGACCGACCATAGCGGGAATATTCGTTGGATATTGCCATAGCAAATCGTAGGGAAGGATGGGATTGAAATTATTCTGCACTCCGTCATCTGGATTACCATCGTTATCAATATCTCTATAAGGGTCGGCATCAAATGCGTAGACGACCCCGTTATCGGAGACAGCCACAACTATTCCATTCCAAATAGCGGGAGAATAAACCGTAAAGCTATCCTGAGTGAATTGCCACTTCGCATCAAGGGGAGGAGTTATCTCCTCATAGGAGATGGCGCCTCGCCTGTTGTCCTTTCTAAAAGAGGACCAGCTATTCGCCCAGAGTATCATATTCCAGACGAACTTTATGTCCTCAGAATGGGCGTTCTGAATGTTCTCTCCCGCGTAGGGACCGCTGTTCTGTCCCGAGGATGTCGTCCTTCCACCGCAGGGGTCGTTTATATCGCATCCCGTATCGCCAGAGGTCGCGATTATCAATCCCGCCCCGAATTGCCCCGCCGCTATATATGGCTTATCCGTTCTTCCGCTCGCATAGTTCAGGACGACCGGCTGGAGGGTGCCAGGGTCGTAAACGGAGATATAGTAATTGCCCACATTCTTATCTCCAAGATGGGAGATTTCATCGTATGTCAATTGGAAAGGATAGCTGAGCAGGGGATGATAGGGGTCAACTACTACAGCGGTGCCATTTGGTCCATCGTTTGCGAATTGGAGGGGAGTGATGAAGTTATTATCCGCTATGCGAAAGCCAGCGCAATCTTCTATCCATAGGCGTCCGCCAGCATCAACGAATCTCCTCAGTTTCTCCAAATCCTGCGGGGTGAAAGTCGTGAAGCGGTGATTAGTTATGAAGACGAGGTCGAATTGGAGGAGGTCCTCAACGCTAACCTCGGATAACAGAACCTCCCAATAGCAAGCCATATTCTTCGTCACTGGCTGACCAACATAATAGGGATTAAGTGGGTCCCTCCTATCCCTATAATTCCACCTCGCAGCTATCTCGGGTGAGACCGTCTTTGGAGCGAGGGGATTGATCAGCTCCCAGCCATATGGCTTCAAATCCTCCCTCTGGTCCAAAACATAGAAGACATAGGGGTCGCTGTTCTCCGGCGGGCTATTGGGGTCGTTGGGATTGTATTTGGCGGAATCAACGAGGAGATTGCAGACCTTGAAAACTCTTTTAGTTGCGGTATAAGTGAATTGCCCCGCTATTGCAGGGATTATTAAAGCGATGAGAGAAACAAGGATGGCTATCTTACGCATATTGCATCACCTCATCTTGGGACCTCGCCCTCATAGAAGTAGGAAGGGCTGACGGGAAGATAGGGGAGATTGGGAAGATTTTCCTCCCCTGGGCGCGGCGAATTGATAACGAGGGCAGGGTCCCAGCGGATTTTTACTATGCCCGGACTCATCTTTCTTGACCACTCCTGAACATCGTAAGTTCCCGCTGGCCAGTTCTCCACTATCGCTCCGTTTATCTCTATCGTCCAATTGAGAGGAGCCCCTGTCTCAAGATTCCATTCATCGGGAGCCGGTATGACGAAGAATGGTCCGTTTTGGGCATATAGAAGAGCAGAGATATTGAGGGTAAGAGGCTCAACCCAAACTCCTCCTATCCAAGCGTCATAAGTGGATAGGGGATTGAGCTGAAGCCAGATACCTCCGATTGCTGTGGGGAGATTGGGAGGAGCAGTCCAGTAGAGGTTGTTAAGACTGACAATCTCATAATTGGGAGCGACGGTGCGTGGGGAAAAGGTGCCAGCGAACTGCCAATTCCTCATCTGAACATTGTAAGCCCAGACATCAACGAAGCAATAGCCAGGGATCCCGCTGGAGGCAGTCGTGATGCGGAGATGGATAGAATCAGGAGAAAAACCGGTCGTTGTCGGTGGATTATAGGATGTATAAATTCCCGAATAGAAGGAAGTGAGGAAGTATTCGCCATGATGGAGATGCCAGTGGAAAGGTGGCTGACCATTCAGAGCATCAGCTTCAACATCGGCGGTGGTCGTCAAGGAGGGAAGACCAGTGGGGATCTGGGTGGTGTTGACGCAGATTGCGTCCGCTGCGAGAAGCGCTAAGGCGCTTCTGTCATTTGCTCTCTCATCCCAAGGCGTGCCAAGCATCCCCTCAATGTAAATCGTTCCATTTGAGACGACCGTCAATGCTTCATTGGAAGCGAGCCTTCCCTTTATCCTTATATTCCCCTCAGCGAATATCAACGGTTTGTAATCCCTCAACCAGTATATTCTGGTATAAGTGCCATTTGGGAAAGCCCTATCGTGGCGAACAATTGTTATGCAGGTGGTTATAGGATTGCCTGGATTGTCTTGATAAGGGCGAGGCTCAAGGAATATCTCCACTCCCGGTGGGACATAGATGCTTCCCGACCAGGATGATGGGCTCTGCCTCCTCAACCAATCAAGACGGAGATTCTCTATGTTATGCCTGTATTGAATATCGGCGAAATTATCTATATATATTCCACCTCCGTCTCTTGTGAGAGACACATATCTCTGCCTATCTATTGAGGGCGCCTCTGCGTAAGTTATCGCCCTCGGCAAACCGTTCTTATCTGTTCTATCAAAGATCCCATCTCTGTAAAAACCACCGAGAGTGGTGAAATTCGGGTCGTCGCTTGGGAAGACGGATTGGGGATTTTGCGTTCCTATCTGCACCTGCACATTAGCGGGAGTTTCCGCTGGGCTTTCTTGATGTATTATCTCGCCAGCCACTTCCACCCTCTCCAGCTGATGGGCGAAGCCATCCCATTTTTGCTGGAGCAGGGCGATGGAGACATCAGTGGTATCTGGGTCGTTATCCCCTACCCAGCGGAGGTTTCCATTTACCCTCACTCCTCCCTCTATATACATCCGCCAATTAGGGGCACCCAAGCGAATATACTCTTCCCTCCTGCTTCTATTGGTCACGAAGCGGGCGAAATCTGTTATGTATATGGGCTTATAGGCGACCAAAACTCTCTTATAGGGAGTGTAAAGAGAGGGGTCTATGGATGCGGGGTCGAAGTTGGGGTCCTCCCACCTTATCCCTTCCGCATTTCCCGGCTTCCCCACGCTCTCTATCTTTATGAAGGAGGAAAGGGGGTCATCGGGGCGATAATAATAGGTTATCCTGAGGAGAAATCTCCCATCTCCCATATTGAAGCGGACGAAAGCTCCTTTTCCATCGGGACCTCCGTCTTGGAGATAGTCAAAGTCGGGGTCATACTGCTGGTAAATGGAATAACGAGGGTCGCTTGGTTTAAAGGGATAGGGGAAGGCGAAGCTTGGGCGCCACCACGAGCCATCCTCGCTTTGGGTGAGCATCTTGTTCGCATATTCTATGCCAGCTTGGGCGAGGGCGTAAGCCTTCGCCGTGCTCTCCTCATATCTTGTCCTCGTGAAGAGCCTATTTATTATCCCTATATAGACGGCGGCGAACATCGTCAGGACGAAGAGAACACCAATCGCTATTATCAAAGCCTGTCCTTTCCTCATCGCTATCGCCTCACATTCTCCACCTTGATTGTATGGACAATCCAGAAAGGATACTTCCTCTTGGGGTCAAAGGACTTCTCGCTCCCTATAGCCACCATTATCTCCTGAGAGGAGGGATAATGAACCCACACCAAATCGCCCCTTTGCAAAGTCGTCCAGTAGTAGGTTATCTCTATCTCCTCACCTTGAAGAGGAGGGTTTTGGGGATTGAAAGTTATAATCGCCCTATCATAATCAATGGTGTACTCATAAAGCCTGTTCCCCAAATCGTCAACATAGGTTTGGGGATTGCTATCAACTCTCTTGCAGAGGTTCCCATTGACCTTCACTACCTCTGAACGAAGGATGAGATAAGCGTTGGGAATGGGTTGGTTGGAAACGGGGTCAGAGGGAGCGGGGATGGAGTAATTATAGCTTATTCCATCCGCAGGTATTGTCCTCTGCGCCCAGAAAGCGAAGTTCACCATTCCCTTGCGTGAATCCCAAGTGAAATATCTTTGCAAGACATTAGCCCAAGGAGAAATTGGATTTGAAGCGTCAGTTATCCAGGAATCGTAATCGTATACCCAGGTCCCGCTTCCCCTATCCCAGTGCATAACAACTATGTGAGGCCAATCGGAATAGGGGTTGGGATAAATCTGCTTCAGCAACTTCGTGCCATCGTTTTGTATTCCTCCCCAAAGACCGAGGCTCGCTATATAGGTATAGGAGCCCGAGGGAGCGGAGAGGACTTCCTGAACGAAGCGAGGGAGGAATGATATGAGAGGAACGAAATGATAGCCGTTCGCATCCTGCCAGACATCCACCACATCCAAGTCGGGAGGGGTAAGGGCAACGGCGTTTTTCCTCCAATGATAAATAAATGTCTTGCCATCGGGGGCTTTGTTCAAATCATAGAAGAAGTCTGGTTTCTGCCAATTTGCGAAGGCACCGGTTGGATCATTGGGATCGAACTCAACCTTGTAGAGAGTGAAGAGATTGTAGCCCGAGCCAATCCCGAGCTCCACATTCTCATAAGGTCTGACAGCTACATAATCCTGCACTTTATCATCCCAAATTCCTGGCTCCCTCAGGCCGATGAAGAAGCGAGTTATCGTCGCCTTCGGAGTGAGGGGGCGATGGAGGCGGAAATGAAGGGTGGATTGGTCGCGGTTATGGCAATAGGGACATTCATAGGGAGGAGATGGTTCAAAATCAGGATAGAGTTTGGTGCCGCCGCAAACCTCACAATAAAGCTCCTTCATTGGGAGAACGAGGTCTAACTTCGCATATGGCGTAGCCGGTATGGGGTTTCCCTGCGGGTCTATCCCGATGATTATTGGGGTTGAGGGGTCATAGGCATACATAGCTGTGGGAACTTCCTTTTTTAATCTCTCCGCTAAATCCTTCGCCGTATCCTGCAGGGCAACATACATATTTGCCTCTCTTATTGACCTCATTGAGGAAGTCACAGGGATGAAGAGGATGCCCAATAGCACGACGAAGATGGCAATCGCCGTGAGGAGTTCTATCAGAGTGAAGCCCTTTTCCCTCATCTTCTCACCTCCCCGTTGTAAGGATAGTATCCAAATCAAGCTTCCGCCAGCGACCAGCCGGCGTCTTCCAAGCCACCCTCACCTTCAAAGATGCCCCCACAACCTTTATAACGCTCACAACAGGCTGCCCCTTCAATTCAACGATGTAATCATAGGTTGGGTCTTGGTCGTTTATTCCCGCTCCCGTTTCGGGAACCCTCGTTATCGTTCCCCATTCTCCAACCACCTTCTGGGGATTATTGGGGTCGCCGTACCAGTAATCCACGAGAACTATCTTTCCCTTCTCGCAGGGAGTGAAGTATAGGCACCATTTCCCCGTTGCGGGATTAAGCGCGAGCTGATATTCCCTCCAACTTATGGAGGGGTTTGGCGCCAATCTATAATTTGCAGAGGCTTTTTGGATGGAGAGGGGATAATCCTTGCTTGGACGATAGAAAATCTTCACTCTCCTTCCCGCATCGTTGGCATAGTTGAAAGTTAAAACTCCACCTTTGCCTATGACAACTCTATCGGGAGGATTGCAAGGTGGATTTACTCTCTCATCAAACAAAACCTCGCCAGTTGTCGCGTCCAAGACAAGAAGACCCGGATAGGTTGGGTCTATGTTGTGGAGATTGGCGAAGGTGAGGCGGGTCTCAGCTGGGAAGGTGAAGGGCAACTGCCTCGTTTCCCTCAGTATTCGCCAATCCATAACTTGGTAGTCCACCTTGGCGTTCCCAACGAACCTGCGAGAGAGAGGATTGAGGGCTATCAAGCCCCTGTAAACATCCAAAATCTTGAACTCATAGGGGTTATTGCTAAAATTATTCGCCCCTATGTTTAAGAATGTAGATGCCACCGTCTCGCTGAACCAGTCAACGGGATGTCCGAGGAGGCATCCCTGGGGATGGTCGGTGGCATAGGTAGAGTTGGCGGGAACATAAAGGATTTCATCCACTACATCGTGGGGCTTCCCCTGAGCATCCCTATATGTGTAATCAACTTTAAACCAGCGGTCAAAGGGCTGGGGAGCGAAGGCAATCAATCCCGTATTGTAATCAATGAGGTATTGATTTGGTTGAAGATAAGATATATCATCTGGGAGGCTTGGATCTCCCTCGACCCTTTCCAAGGGGGCAGAATATACGACGATACCCCAGTTGGGATCAGCGGGAGCAAAGCGAAGGAGGTAATAGGAAGCCCAGCCGGCCTCCCCATTCGTTGGAGCGGGGATGGAGAAAGGCTCACCGTAGATGAGGCGGAAGAGGTCTGGGTCGGCGTCATCGGGGTTGGCTGTGAGGAGAATCTCGCCGGGAACCTGGGGATTGGTAGCCGCTATCGCATCCGGTAGGTCGTCTGGATTGGCTGTCAAGGAGGAAAGCTGGGTTTTAGCTAAGGAGGAAGCCAAGGTGACCTGCTCACCATATCTTATCCCCTTCATACCTCCGGGGAAAACACGCAGGACAAAGACCATCCCCACAACGAAAACCGCTATGGCAACGAGCATCTCAAGTAAGGTAACGCCCTTCCTTCTCATCATCTCCTCCTCGGCTCAATGAGCCAGGGGGCATATAGCCCCGTTATTGGGTCAACTATCATCATCTCGCTCGTTTCCCTCACCTCCGTATGCCCATCCAAGAAGAGAACGATATCCTTGCTTCCCGAGCGAGGCAGTCCATTGGCATCCAAATCCCTATGAGAATAACACCAAGTTATGACCGTGGAATTCAATGGCTCCTTTGCGTAGAGCTGTTTTTTGAAATTAGGGTCAGAAAGATTCTCCGTCCTTATCCTCATATAAGTGGAAACGCCCAAAAGAGGGTCAATTGAGACATAATCAAAGTAGTAGGGGTCTATGTAATAAGCTCCATTGTTCTCAACGATGGGTTTATCGTGCTGGATATTTGCCGGGCAGTGAAACTCGCTTGGGAAGATTGGATATCTTCCCTTGCGTGAGAGAATCCTTCTCGCCTCATCCGGGTCGTTCAAGGGCAGACCAGAATAACCATAGGCAACCAAATTCACCAACTCGTCGCTGTGTAAAGCCAAGAGCCCTAAATCCACCACCTGACCATTCTGCAGAGTAATGGGAGCCTCGGGATATGTGCCTGTATCGAGATAGAACATCCGGAGGGCGTGGTAAATCTTTTGAAGATTCGCCACGCATTGCTGCTTGTATACGGACTCCCTCAGCCCTTTAAAAAGGGGCAGAAGGATTGCGCTGAGCAAAGCGATTATGCCCAGCACAACGAGCATCTCTACGAGAGTGAACCCTCTCTTTTTCATCTTTGTTCCTCCATATATTTTGACATAATTATCCCTCAAAATGTTCCCAAATGCAATATCTTACTTATTTTCATTGCCTAACTTTACATTCTCTTTAAAAATTTTAAAGGAGGTGCTTCTATGAACGCAAGGGAAAGATTTTCGCGGACTATAGCTTTCCAACCAGTTGACCGCTATCCTTATTATGAGCTGGGCATCTGGGGACAGACCTATGAGAGATGGCTTCAAGAGGGCTTGAAGGAAGAGGAGTTGGCAGGCGATTGGTTCAGGGGAGAGCCTAAATTCGCTATGCTTGATAAAAGGGACTTCATCCCCTTGGATATGGGACCCATCCCCGGCTTTGACCAAATCCTTGAGGAGGATGAAAGATATATAATCTTCATTGATAGATGGGGACAGAAGCACAGGGCTTTGAAGGAGGGAACAGTTAGAGGAACCCGTCTTTGTATGGATACTTATATGGATTTCTTCGTGAAGAAAAGGGAGGATTTCCTTGAATTCAAAAAGCGCTTTGACCCCAAAGACCCCAACCGCTACCCCAGAAACTGGGAGGAATTGAAGAGGAAATGGCAAAATAGGGATTATCCTCTATATCTCACGGAGAACTGTGGATTCGCTGGGCTCTATTGGAACTTGCGTCAAATGATGGGAACGGAAAATCTTTCCTATGCCTTCTATGACCAGCCAGAGCTCATTCACGAGATTCTTGATTGGATGGTTGAGTTCTTCATCCAAACAACGGAGAAGGCACTGAACGAATTGGAGATAGATGCCTTCACCTTCAACGAGGACTTCGCCTTCAAAAACGGTCCCCTGATTTCTCCAAGGATTTACAAGGAATTCTTTCTTCCCAGACATAAAGCGATATCTGAGCATTTGAGGAAGTATGGCGTTAAAGTGATTGAATTGGACAGCGATGGGAACACCGAGCCCTTGATTCCCCTATTGATAGAGGCGGGGATAAATTGCCATTGGCCTTTGGAGTCTGCTGCGGATATGGACCCAGTTAAATTGAGGAGGGAATATGGGAAGGATTTAGCCTTTATGGGAGGAATTGATAAGAGGGAATTGGCAAAAGATAAGGGGGCTATTGAGGAGGAGCTTAGAAGGAAGGTGTTGCCGATGCTGGAAAGCGGAGGCTATATACCAACGGTTGACCACACCGTTCCACCAGAGGTTCCCTTGGAGAATTTTCTCTATTATCTCGAGTTGAAGAGGAGGATAGCGGAAAAAGGGACGATTTAGGATATAAAAAATTGCCACGCCTGAACGCATAAGCGCAGGTTCACAATGACAAAAGTATAAAGCGCTTCGTCGCTTCGCTCCTCATAATGAAACCGTGGCAATCACCCCAGCTGTCATTGCTGGCTTGGGTGTAGGTTTTGGAAACGGAGAAGTGATAAAAGAGTAAAAATAGCGATTAGGAAAAAGAGGAAGTCTTTTCTAATTGAGGGGCTTCCCTTTCTGGAAGCTGTTGCAATCCCACCCCGTTTGTCATTGCGAGTCCGCCGAAGGCGGGCGTGGCAATCTCAAAAAGAGATTGCTTCCTCGCTTTGCTCCTCGCGATTAAAGGAGATCTCCACGCCTTCCGCTTCGCGGAAGGCGTGCAATGAGAAAATAAGCCCTTTCTAATCTATCCTATAAACCCTTATCGCAGCTGGTCCCTCAGCGGGACAATGATTCTCGCACTGACCACAACCAACGCATATCTCCGGATTTACCTTCGGTATCCTCGCCTTCTTCGGTCCAGGAATGCCCTCTATAGCCTGATAGGGACAGTTCTCGTGACACACAAGGCAATCCTTCCCCTCAGAATAAGCGATACAATGATTGTAATCTACCTTCGCCACCCCAATCTTTATCTTGGCTTTATCATCAAGCTTATAGGGCTTTATCGCTTCCGTGGGGCAAACCTGACTACAGAGATTACAGTAAGAAGCACAACCGCCAATGCGTGGAACCAAGCGAGGAGTTCCTATCCCTTCCCATCCCGCCTCAAGGAGAGCAGGACGCAGTCCTCCCGTCGGACAAGCCCTTATACATTCCCCACATCTTATGCATAACCCCAAGAATTCCTCCTCCTTCCTCGCTCCCGGAGGTCTTATCAAAGTTGATGAACGGAATCTCGTCTTCCTGAACAGAATCCCCATTATCAAGCCCAACCCTAAGGAAGAAAGGAACGCCCTTCTGCTGGGCAGGGAAACCTCTTTCCTTCCTCCCTTGCCGAAGGATATGGCATTAACCGGGCAGGGCTTAACACAATCCCAACAAACCGTGCATTCCGAAGCTTTCGTTGAGCGAGGGTCATCTCCAACAGCGGACATCGGGCAGATTCTCTGGCACTTGCCGCAATCAATGCAATTCTCGTTGACCTTTCTCTTAATAAGGGAGAAATGAGCAAATAAGCCCAAAAGAGCGCCCAGGGGACAAAGGCTTCTACACCAAAATCGGGAGGCGAATATCTCCAATAAGATTATGGGGACGACAGCCAATCCGCTCCAAACTATCTTGGTTTTGTCAATTGGCATAAAAACGAGCCATCCCCAGAAGCGAGTGGAGAGGCTCAAAGGGTCCAAGATGAATATGAAGCTGACGCCGAAGAGGGAGAGAACGACTCCCACGGCGAGTATGGCATATTTGAGCCAGAGGGGAGGATTGAGAGAGGCAATCCTATCCAGCCTCAGCCATCTCGCTATTCTTCTGAAGATATCAAGCACAGTTCCCCAGGGGCAAATCCATCCGCAGAAGAATCTGCCAAAGAGGAGGGTTGCGATGAGGAGAATTAGAGCGGGAAAGAGGAAGATGGGAAGGGAGCGGGAGGAAAGATTGGCGAAAAAGGCAAGGGGGTCAAGGCGAAGGAACAGGGTGGGAATCTTTATTCCCTTGACGAAACTTGTCTGATATAAGATATAAAGAAAGGCAGCTAAAGCCCCTAATTGGACGAATCTGCGAAGAAAACGCAACTTTTACCCCTTAAACAGTAAGATATTTTATTTTCAGTTTCTTCAAATCGATCTGTCCGAGACCGTATTCATAGGCATATCTGATGTGGGGGATGTCTATGCCGTTCATATCAAATAGAGAGGCGCCATAGGAGTCAACAGCGACGGGGTCAGTCCCAACGACAATCGTATTCATCTGCTTGAGGTCGCCCGGTCCACCTGGACCATTAGTGAGCATAAGTGTGATGGCATCAAGGACAATCAGATGGGGCTTAACACGGGTGGAGTAATCGGCGATACAGCGATGGAGGTCGGCTCTATGCCAATAGCCCCTATCCCAATTGGTTCCCATTAAATTCTTCATTCCCAGGGTGAGGATGGCGCCTCCGTGCACTTTCGCTACGGGCATATTGATGAAGACATCGGCATCAAGAACGCATTTGGCAACCTCATCAGATTTGAGAACCTGTCCCTTCGGGATATCAACCCTCCTATAAAGATTGCGGTCGTGTAGGGGAAGGAATTCCACATTCTCCTTTTCAACAACCGCTCCCAAGCCATTTACCTTCATAGCAACATCTGGTGGAGCCAAGAAATGCTCAGCCACGATAATCTTCTTCGCTCCCGCCTTCTTGCAGAGCCTTATCATTGCTTGGAGAACCTCAGGATGGGTATTCGCTCCAACCTTCGGAGGTTGAGCGAAGGCAGCGTTTGGCTTAAGGACAACTGTTGAGCCGCTCTTGACGAATCTCTTTATCCCTCCCAATTCATTGAGGGCTTTCTCAAGCATTTTCTCGGCATCGCTTCCCTTTACAACCACAAGATTAGGATAGGATTTCGCAGCGGAAAAGCCCTCTTCCAAAATGACCTTCGCTCCCAAGGCAGCTAAACCAGCCTGCCCGAGCTTCTTCAAGAACTCTCTACGCGATATCTTCATAAAAAGCACCTCCTATTTGACTAAAATAATAAAGAAAAAAGAAGGGAAGGTCAAGAGTTTTTAACCCCTATTGACCCCGGAGGGGAATTTGGTAAAATGAGTTAGCGATGGAAGGAGGAATTAGAAGATGAATGTGAAGATAAGCATCGTCGGAGCGGGAAGCGCCGTTTTCTCCCTCGGGCTCATAAAGGATATATGCCTAACACCGAGCCTTGAGGGAAGCACGATAAGCTTTATGGATATAAACGAGGATAGATTGAACGCCGTTTACACTCTTTGTAAGAGATATGCCGATGAGTTGGGAGTGAAATTGAACTTAGAGAAGACATTGAACCTAAAGGAATCGTTAGAGGGAGCGGATTTCGTGATAAATTCCGCCTTAGCGGCGGGACACGATAGGCTGAAGGAAGGTTGGGAGATTGCCTTCAAATATGGCTATAGGTTTGGCGGAAGCTTTCACATCGTTCACGATGAGGCTTTCTGGATTAATTTTTATCAGTTCAAATTGTTTGAAGAGGTTTTGGAGAAAATCCTGGAGATTTGCCCCTCCGCTTGGTATCTTCAAGTGGCGAATCCCGTCCTCGCAGGGATAACCTATTTATCAAGAAAATATAAAGGGGCAAAGCTTGTGGGGCTCTGCCACGGCTTCGCAGGGATTTATCAGATTATCCATCTCCTCGGCTTGGAGGAGGAACATGTAAATTTCCAAATCCCCGGCGTCAATCATTTCATCTTCCTCACCCACTTCACCTACAAAGGAGAGGATGCCTATCCCCTATTAAATAAGTGGATTGAGGAGAAGGCGCCCGAATATTGGAAGACCTGCGGTTTCGGGGATATGATGGGTCCCAAGCCAGTTGATATTTATAAGAGATTGGGCTTTTATCCCATTGGCGATACCGCAACGCCCGGTGGAGGAGCTTGGCCTTGGTGGTATCATCTTGACGACGAAATGGAGAGAAGCTGGAAGGAAGACCCGAAAAATTGGTATGAGGGCTACTTCATAGGCGGAAGGCAAAGGGTTGAGGAGATGATAAGGCTTGCGAAGGACGAATCGGTTAAGATAAGCGAGGTCTATCCGCCCAAAAAGACGGGAGAAATCATAATCCCTATCGTTGAATCCATAGCGCTTGATATTCCGAGGGTATTTCAGGTGAATATAGCTAACGATGGACCGTTCATTGAGGGGATACCGCAGGACTTCGCCGTGGAGATTCCCGCTTTGGTCTCCAAGAAAGGAATTCAGGGAATAAAGGTTGACGGATTGCCGAAATCCATAATCGCCCTCATCCTGAGGGAAAGAGTGGCACCCGTGGAGATGGAGCTATCCGCCTATATTGAGGGGAGCAAGGAGAAGCTCCTTCAGCTGATTCTTATGGACCCCTGGACGAAAAGCCTTGAGCAAGAGGAAGCCTTCTTGGAGGAGATTCTCTCCCTTCCCTATCATAAGGAGATGAGGGAGCACTATAAATGAGATATTTGTAATTTACAAAAATTATAAAATGATTTATAAGAAATTGTATGGATGAAAGGAGGAAATTATATGATAGGAAAAGAGATTAGGATGGCGAGGCTGTTCAAGTCTCAAACGAAAAGGTGCGTTCTCCTCACCTTGGACCACGGGATATGCATCAAGCCTATGAAGGGAATAGAGGACCCTAAGAGGGTGGTGAGAATAGCAATTGAGGGCGGGGCAGACGCCGTTTTGGTCACTCCCGGCATCGCCAAGCTCGTTTACAGGGAAATGGCGGGAAATATCTCCTTTATGTTGAGGTTGGATGGAACGGCAACCTCAATAGGACCCGACTTAACCAATGACCGCCTGATTGCCTCCGTTGAGCAGGCTCTGCGATTCGGTGCCGATGCAGTGGCTACATTCGGCGTTATAGGTGTTCCGAGGGAGGCGGAACTGACGGAGAAAAACGGCAAGGTGAGCGAGCTCTGCGACCTTTGGGGAATGCCCCTTATGATTGAGATGATACCAGCGGATATTCTGCCCCATCAATTTGAGACGAGGGCGGGAAGGGAATGGCCTAAGGACCCAGAGGTCATAAAGTTCTCCGCCAGAGTAGCGGCTGAAGTGGGAGCGGATATAGTTAAGGGTTATTACACTGGTGATAAGGAATCATTCAACGAGGTCGTTAAATACTGTCCCGTTCCCTATATGGTTTTAAGCGGTCCAGCCTCGGATGACCCAGAGGTGCTTTTGAGGGTTGTGCGGGATGCTATGGATTGTGGAGCTGGCGGCGTATCAATGGGAAGGAACATCTGGGAGGCGAAAGAGCCCGTTGCCCTTCTCAGAGCAATATGCAGGATAGTTCACGACGATGTCTCCGTGGAGACGGCGATGAAGGAATTGCGATAGGAGGTGTTGAAAATGGAAAGGATGAAAGCGGGTTTCGTGACTTCGGGAGCGTGTCTAATCCAAAGGATAACATAGAGAGGCGTTCACTGAAAGCGAAGGATGAATTGGAGAGAGCGGGCTTGGATTTGGTTTAAACGTCCTCTGTGGGAACATTTGAGGAAGCCGAGAGGGCAATAGGGGATTTGAAGAAGGAGGATTTTGATTTCCTCTTCTCTGTATAGCGAGTTGGATTGAATCGCCGATAGTGATTAGGGTTGCGGACGAATTCAGGCATAAGCCAATGCTCCTTTGGGGGTTAGGTGGATATACGGAGGAAGGTTCCCTGGTCTCGCCTGCTGCCCAGGCGGGCACAACCGGTTTGAGATGGACGATGGAATCTATGGGATATAAATTCAAATTCATTTATGATTTTCCTGATTCCCCTATGTCTATCTCCGATGTTCTCTCCTTCGCCAAAGTGGCGAGGGCTGTTAGAAAGCTGAGGAACTCCAAAGTTGGGATGGTGGGATATGCCGATATGGGGCTTTATATCACGATGTTTGAGGGCGTTTCATCGAGGGCGAAAATCGGACCGGAAATAGAGGTGTTTGATATGTTGGAAATAGAGCAGAGGGCGAATGGCATTGATGAACGGCGGGTCTCGGCAACAATTGAAGAAATTAGGGGAAATGGCATTCAAGGGAGAACATCCACGAGAATGTATGGGAAAGGCTGGCGAGAATTTATCTCGCGGTAAGTGACATAGTTGAGGAAAGGAAATATGATGCGATATCAATAAAGTGCGTTGATGGAATGAAGAAATATATGAATTTCCCGCCCTGTATGATATTGACGCTTCTATCCCAGAGGATTCCCGCTATTTGCGAGGATGACGCGCTCGGCTCTGTCACGCAACTGATTTTGAAATATCTATCAGGACAGGCAACCACTTTTATGGAAATGTATGAATTTATGGAGGATAGGATATTGGTTGGCGTCTGCGGCTACATTCCGCCCGAATACATTGATGGGACTTGGGAGGTCTCCACCTACGCTGGCTGGGAAGGTTTAAATGTAGGGGTGATGAATACATCCAGGGCGAAGGAAGGGCTCGTGACATTGACGAGGCTGAAATATAGAGGAGATAAGTATTTTCTCCATATCGTGATGGGAGAGGGAAAGCGTCCAAGACGATGGGAGGAATTGGGTTGGAATCCACCCGCTCCCCAATTCCCGGGCTTGGAGATAATGCTTGACCGTCCCGTCAGGCAATTCGCTGAGGAAATCCTTTCCCAACACTATCTCCTCGTTTACGGCGATTATCGTGAGCAGTTAAAGGATTTCTGCAAAATAGTGGGAATAAATTATTTTTAGTTGTAATAAATTTCCTCAATGAGAAATGCTTTTTCTTGGTGTATAATTCCATAACATTTGAGACCCCATAGGGGATTTCCCATATTGCTTGACTATAAACTCTAATGGAGAATCTCTATTAAGACCGGTATGCGGTCTTGAGGCATTATACCATAGGAGGAATAACATCATTTGCTCATTAAACTCATCTATATCCGTTGAGGGATTCTCTGGAATCGCTCTACATAGCCGTTCTCTTGTAGACTCCCTCAGAAAATCTTCAAATTCTCCCGCAAATTCGCTCCCGTTATCCGTTTGAACACACCTCACTGGGCAAGGAGCTACCATCAAGAATTTCTCCATAAATTCTCTTGCGCTCCTGCTTGATAACCTCGGGAAAGCATAGGAAAAACCAAATCTTGAAACAACATCTATACCGCTAATGAGGAACATTTTTACACCATTCAGGAAAATAACGATAGAGTCAATTTGGATTAAATCTCCGGGTAATTTGGGGTAAAAATGTCCTCTCCTTAATTTTTCTCTCTTTTTCTTTTCCTTATAACCAATTTCCCCGTTTTCCCGTACAGGGAAACCTTTACATTTGGGTCTAATATTTCGCCTCTATCCTTCAACCACTTTATAATCCTCGCTATTGTGGAAGCTGAGGGAGCTTTTATCCCTATCTCTTTGCAAAACATATCCAATTCCTTCTTTAAGGGAATTTGACCTAAACGAGGGCATTCTT
>Ga0209225_1001815_pt1 | contig 20156 bp, 17 predicted proteins | sample WasSprMetagenome_FD_184732 | JGI IMG/M metagenome (GOLD analysis project Ga0209225, IMG submission 184732) | Sulfidic aquatic microbial communities from Washburn Spring, Yellowstone National Park, USA - WS (SPAdes) (version 3) | ecosystem: Environmental > Aquatic > Thermal springs > Hot (42-90C)... | reverse complement strand
TTGTGGTGGACAACCTGAGCTCCGGAAGCATGGACAACATAAAATGGCTTGGCAGCAAGGGGTTCAGGTTTCTGAAAAGGGATCTAAAGGATCCGGATTGGGCAAAAGGAATAAAGGCAGATGTTGTATTTCACTATGCTGCAAACCCCGAGGTGAGGGTGAGCACGGTAAATCCAAGGATACACTTTGACGAGAATCTGTTGACAACATTCAACGTTCTGGAGGCATGCAGAAACCTCGATATTCCCTTCATTGTTTTTGCCTCCACAAGCACCGTTTATGGGGATGCAAGAGTTCCAACTCCTGAGGATCATAAACTTAATCCCATTTCTGTGTATGGGGCCGTTAAATTGTCCTGCGAGACGATAATAGGGACATATTCAAGGCTCTATGGGATAAGATCTTTGATATTGAGGTATGCAAATGTCGTGGGGCCGAGGATGAGGCATGGAGTTGTAGTTGACTTCATAAGAAAGCTGAGGGAAAATGAAAGAAAGCTGGAGATACTGGGCGATGGATCCCAGAGGAAGTCTTATGTTTATGTTGACGATGCAATCGAGGCCACCCTAACTGCATTCAGGAATATGGATAAATTTAATGTTTATAATATAGGTTCTGATGACTGGATAAGCGTGAAGGAAATTGCTGATATTGTGGTTGAGGAGATGGGCCTCAGAAATGTTGAGTATGTTTACAGGCCCTTTATGGATGGTAGAGGGTGGCCTGGAGACGTGAAGATGATGCTTCTCGATATATCCAGAATAAAGAATATTGGATGGAAACCTAAACTTAACTCCAGAGAGGCTGTTAAAGCTGCTGTAAGGAGTTTGCTGAATGAATGAAGAGATCTTAAAATGCTCGAAGCAATAGTGCTGTTCCTAGCCGGAGTACATTTTGGAGCTCCGCTGGCTTACTACTATTATGCGAAAACAAGATGGCTACCTAAACCATGGAATGTAAAAATAGATGAAAATTATAGACCAAAAGTGACGATAATACTGCCAACATACAATGAGGAAAAAATAATAAAAGAAAGACTTGAGAACCTCTATAATCAAACATACCCAAAAGAGCTGATGGAGATAGTAATCGTGGACTCAAGCAATGATAAAACAGCAGAGATAGTGGAGACATGGCATAACAGCAATAATGACATCAAAATAACTCTAATAAGGGAGAAGGAGAGAAGAGGAAAGGCATCTGCACTAAATGAGGCCCTAAGGCATGCAAACAACGATATTGTAATAATTGCTGATGCGGATGCCCTCTGGCCCGAGAATGCAGTCTGTGAGGCTGTTAAGTGGTTTTCGGATCCCTCGGTGGGTGCTGTTTCCTGCTTAAAGAAACCCATGGAGCAGGGGTTTTTAGGTATAGAGGAGGGATACAGGGACTACTACAACATCTTAAGGCTTGCGGAAAGCAAAGCTTTTTCTACACCGGTATTCCATGGCGAGCTTGCTGCTTTTAGGAGAGAGCTGCTTCTGAAGGTTAACGGATTTCCAACGGACATAGGTTCAGATGACAGCCATACTGCGACAAAAATAGCCTCAATGGGCTATAGATCAATCACGCCGGAGATATGGGTTAATGAAAGGGTTCCAAAGGAGGGCTACGCTTCATGGAGGATAAGAAGAGCGCAGCATTTAATACAGCACTTCATGAAGGCAACAAAATTAAGAGTAAAGAACAAAACTTTTAAAAAAATATTGGCGATCGAAGCTTACTTACATGTAATAAATCCATGGATTCTGTTAACTGCAGCCATGTTGTTAGCAGTAGACATACCTTTGTTTAAGTCGATGGTTTCGCTTATGCTGCTACTTATCGGATTAATCTTACTGCCAATAAAGGAATACAGAACTTGGTTAATGCAACAAATATATTTAATGATAGCAGCAATGAAAAATATTAAGACAAAGGAAATAGCTTGGAATAAACAAGAGAAATAAAAAAAGGCCAATTTTAGGTTACAAAAGTTGAACTTTCTATATAGATTCTCAAGCAAGTTTATGGATTTATTATTGCTGCTAAATTGAATGACTAGCACGTGATAAAGTTATTACCATGCCAAGCAGGATTAAGGAAGATAAATGTATAAATAAATGAGAATACTAAAAGAGACTACGATGTGCTTTATGCATGCAGGTTAATAATGCTGGCGAGAAAGGCGTGAGGATCGTTCACATAACGCCCTTTTACGCTCCTGTCGTCGGTGGTGTCGAGGAGGTCGTTAAGAAGGTCGCCGAGTACGTGGCGTCGAGAGGTTGTGAGGTCTTTGTCGTGACATACAACAGGCTGAGGAGCGGTGGGGCAGGCGTCCTACCAAGGCATGAGGTAATAAACGGAGTTCGCGTGATCAGGGTTAGGCCAGACTTTGCATGGTCTCACGGAACGTATAGTTCCGAGCTTCCAGAAGTTGTTAGAGGGCTAAGGCCAGATGTGGTCCATGTCCACGTATGGAGACACCCGCACGTGTTTCAAATAGCTAAGCTGAGGAAGGTCATGAAGTTTAAAGCCGTCTTGCATGGTCATGCACCATTTCATGGGTTTGGTCAGTTGAGCCCAATCACTTGGGTCTATCACAAGGCGATTGATACATTTGGCACGAGGTTTCTACGCTCCTATGACAGGTACATCGCACTAACACCTCATGAAGTAAGAAAATTAAATACTTTAGGACTTAATTATGATGAGGCTGTTGTGATACCAAACGGCGTCGAGGAAGACAAGAAATGCTCAAACGATATTGCAAGAGATGATAAGCAAATACTTTACTTAGGCAGGATAAGTAAGTCTAAAAACTTGAGCCTACTTGTCAAGGCAATGGTTCATGTAGTTAAAGATGTGAAAGATGTCAAGCTAGTTTTAGCAGGTCCTGACGAGGGACTGGCAAGAAGGTTCATCGAGTACGCCAAGAAAGAGGGCATCCAAGTTAGATATATGGGCTATGTAGGCGAGGACGAGAAGCACAGACTTTATATAGAGAGCTTTCTATACACATTACCCTCGCTTTATGAACCCTTCGGGATAACATTGCTAGAGGCATCCCTTCATGGAATTCCTTCTGTCATAACCGGCGAGGGAGGGCAATTGTATGTAGCGCCACCCAACAGAGCAAGTATGTGGGCAAGACCGAACCCAAGAGATTATGCTGAAGCGATAACAGTTCTGCTAACGGATAAAAAGTTATGGAAGGTGCTGAGCCAAAGAGCTAGGGAATGGGCACAGCAATTTACTTGGAATAAAATACTGCCAAAGTATGAGGAACTATATAAAGAACTAGCGAACCAATAAAATGAAAATAGTTCACGTAGTGCATCATTACTGGCCTGTGGTTGGCGGAATTGAGAATGTGGTTAGGGCCTTGGCTGAGGGCATGACAAAACTAGGGCATGAGGTACATGTAGTTACCAGCACTTTCAATGCTGAAGGTAGGCCTAGGGAGGAAGTAATCAATGAGGTATATGTGCACAGAGTTAGGAGCCTAAGGCTAAGCTACCCAGACCTAACTTATCCTTTGGACTACCCAGTAGGCGTGTTGAAAAATGCCGACATTATTCACGGGCACAGCCAAAACAGCTTATTCACAGTTAAGATTATTGAGAGGGCTAAGAGACTTGGTGTAAAGACCGTGATACACTTCATGGCTGTAGATACATTCGATGATCATCCTAACCTACTAGTCAGGTTGTTTGGTTCCAGATACGCGGATCTTGTGCTAAAAAAGGCTTTGAATTTAGCTGATATTATTCTTGTCCGTAGCTTGAGGGATAAGGATATACTAGACAGAAGATATGGCATAAATGCTGATTATGTACCAGATGGTGTGCCATGTTGGTTTGTAATGCACAAGTACAGCGGTGACATGTTCAGGAATAACTATGGTATGAATGACAACTATATGCTGTATATGGGTAGGCTACACCCGCTAAAGGGCGTTGATGTACTAATAAGAGCCATGGATTATGTAAGAAGGGAAATTGATCTAGATCTAGTGGTCATTGGACCTGGTGATCCAAGACCATATAATAAGTTGGCTGAAAGAATCGGCATTAAAGATAAAGTGCATTTTTTAGGTTTTGTCGATGATGAGACTAAGATTGGGGCTATTGATGGATCACTGGGCATTGCTATACCGAGCATTTGCAATTATGTGGAGGTTTATCCAATGGTTATTACTGAGGCTTGGGCTAGGAATAAGCCAGTGATAGCCACTATGGTCGGTGGTATACCCTATAGAGTAAGGCACATGGTTAACGGTTTGCTAGTACCGCCTAGAGATCCTAAGGCATTAGCTAATGCAATACTATATCTGGCAAGTAATAAGGAGCTGGGCAGAAAACTGGGTGCTGAGGGCAGGAAGAATGTCTTGACATGGGATGAGGTAATAACTAAACTCATAGAAATATATTTAATAAGAGGCTCTAGTTAAATGTGCACGCATGATATAGTGATGGTATGATGCTTGCATTAGTTACTGGCGGGGCCGGCTTTATTGGGAGTCATCTCGCTGATATGTTGGTTGATGAGAGCATTAGAGTTAGGATTATTGACAATCTGAGTAGTGGCAAGCTTGAAAATCTAGTTCAGTACAGAAACGATTCAAGGGTTGAAATAATGATTGGAGACCTAAAGAGATTTGAGGATGTTCTTAAGGCCGTTGAAGGTGTTGATACAGTTTTTCACTTCGCCGCCAATCCTGAGGTTAGGGTGAGCACCACCAACCCTGAAATTCATTTCAATGAAAATATAGTAGCTACGTTTAATCTGCTTGAAGCAATGAGGAAGAGAGACGTTAAGGAGCTAGTCTTCGCATCCTCCAGCTCTGTCTATGGCGAGCCTGAAAAAATACCTGTCGATGAGATGGCTCCAGTGAGACCTGTCTCAGTATATGGGGCCAGCAAGGCAGCTTGTGAGAACCTAATCCATGCATATAGTAGGCTTTACGGCATCAGAGCTGTTGTGCTTAGATATGCAAATGTAGTCGGTCCAAGGCTTAGACATGGTGTAATCTGGGATCTCATAAACAAGCTTAGGAAAAATCCAAGCGAATTAGAGATACTTGGCGATGGAATGCAAGTTAGGAGCTATATATACATTGATGATGCTGTGGAGGCAACAATAATAGCATGGAGAAAAACAAACAATAGCTTCGAGGTTTATAATGTGGCTTCAGAGGATTGGATAACAGTTAATGAGGTTGTCGATGAGGTCATAAAGGCCATGGGGCTAAGTAGTGTGAGAAAAATCTATAAGCCCATCTTACACGGTATCGGGTGGCTAGGTGATGTGAAGAGAATAGAGCTGAAGATAGATAAGCTAAGGATATTGGGTTTCAAACCCACTTTAAGCTCAAGAGAAGCAGTTAGAATTACAGCGAGGAAACTTATTGATGGGCTCTATGCATCCCAAAGTTAATGCAATATTTAAAGTGATTGCTAAATATGTACACTCAGCTTAATCTTACTTAGATATTGGCTGTGCTGACGGTGATTTAACTGTTCTTGTCTCAAAGGCAGTTAATGCCGATAAGGTCTTCAGTATGGATACGGATTCAAAGGCTTTACAGAAAGCTGCCTTGAAAGGGGTGGAAACATACTTGTGTGACGTGGATAAAGATATTTTTCCATTTGAGAATGAAAAATTTGATCTTATTACGGCTTTCGATGTGATCGAGCATCTGCTGAACCCTGACCATATGCTACGTGAGGTTAAAAGATGCTTAAAAGAAAAAGGCTTTTTCCTAATCTCAACGCCAAATATGGCTTCATGGTACAACAGGCTTCTTCTTTTATCAGGACATCCTATCCTTGGAATAGATCTATCAAACGAATATAGGTATGAGTATCCTCTAGGGATTACCTCGGTTATTTCTGGACACAGAAGGCTTTATACTCCTCAAAGCCCTTGAAGAACTCCCTAAGTTTCATGGATTCAGGATAATACGGTCTAGAGGATATGCTCAGATATGGTCAAAGACAGAACATCATGGATTTTTGCAACTAGTTTATCACTTAGACAAGCTACTAAAGAAGAGGACATCGCTCGCCGCCAATTTCTTAGTACTTGTTACGAAGGATATGTAAAGACTTAAATAATTAAATAAGTAAGGTTTATGAGCTGGCTACTTCAGCTTATTCAGACTCCCATAGTTGTTTATACCATAGTACTGACTATTGCATGGATCTTGATACAGCTTGCCTCTAAGTTTGGTTATAAAGAGATAAAAGTTCAAGTGAATGAAAAATTTCTTTTTATAATCTTAGGATCCTATATATTACTGACTTTAATTACTATACAAATGAATGTAGAGATCTTTCCCTTCATACAGGCAGTAATGCTAGCTTTAATCATGTGGACCGTATTAAGCACATCTCTAAGGAGAAGTACCATCCTTTTGGTTGCAATCTTGATTATCGCACTTATGCCTGTTGTCGTTATGGTGTCAACAAAGCATCCCTTTCCGCTTGGCGATGATGCACGCTTTATAGGATTTGCTGGAACAATAGCTGAAAATGGTCGATGGATACCTTTTAAATATGAGGAAAATCCTTACTATCAATTCTTCCATTTAATTCCATTTATTGAATATATTTTAGCACTAGTTCCTAGGTTCGGCTTAGAAAACATCCCCGCTTACTATCTACTTATAAAGTTAAATCTTTACTTCATGTATTTTATCTCTATTTATTTAATTATGAAGAAGTTAACTTACGATAATCTTAACTCTTTAGTTGCTATACTTCTTCTCTCAATAACTCCACCATCAGCTTTATCTCAAGTAGTTCACCAAAATTATGCTGTAGTTCTCTTCCTTATTACTGCATTCTCAATATTACACAATTTTGAAGATAAAAAGCCAATAAGTAGTATTCTCGTTATGCTTCCACTATTGATAGCTGGAGTTATAGCTCACGCAACATATACGATTATGCTCTTAGTATTTATTATTTCAATTATAAAGTTAAAGGGCAAGAAATTTAAAAACTTTATAAGTGTCGTATGTCTCTCTGCGCTTCTGATAAGCCTCACTTACTGGAGCTATATTTACGTACTAGATACGCTCATTAGGCCAGCAATCAGTGCTGTAGATAGACTTATAGAATTGTTAACAGGTGCACCTTATCCTCTTTTTCAAGCAGCAAAGCCATGGTATGCAGAAACATCGTTCTTCGTAGCATGGGCTTTGATTCCGGCGATGGCGGTATCCTTCGTATCGCCTGTCGCCTTTAAAATAATTCTGAGAAAAGATAATAGTTTAGAAAAATATATTAAAATTGTAAGTATTATGGGAGTATTAGGCTTAGGAGGTACAGTATTAAATTATATATTAAGGGCGCTACCTACTTTTGGAGGTCGATACTTTTATTGGCTTTACTTGTTAATGTTGCCATCTTCGGCGATTTTGATGACTAAGACATCTAAGAAAATTATAAGCTTGATGCTCTCCATAATTCTAATCTCTGTCGCGACATTTTATGGAATACAAGATCCCACGCTTGCAGCCAATACTTATGGAAACCGTATTGGATGGGCCGATAAGGAAAGCTGGGGTATTTCATATAGCATATCTGTTTTTCTTGATTCCTCTTTGCATGTTCGAGCAGATGCAAGACTTGCTACCCCTCTATCAGCTATAGCGCGTAATAGCTTTAATAGTGCGGGATTTAACATCAAACCCGATGTACTGCTAATAGGTATCGATAAAATTGGACTTTCTCAGATATCCTCCGAGTCTAATGTAGCGCAACTTATGAATACTAATTATTCTAATATTGTGTTCACCTCTTCTTTTTATAGAGGCTTTTGGGCATGAGGATTATTCTTTTATATCCTAGATTTAGAAGCATTCACCTTAAAAAGGATCCCGGACAAATACCTTATTATTTATCTAAGCTAGGCCATGATGTTACGATTTTGAGAATTAAGTTGGAAGAGCTCTCCACTTCAACTCAGATTTTTAACTTCCCAAAGAATATGAAATTTATAGATATTCCTTGTGCAGGCTTTATATATAAGCTTATCAATTCACGCATTTTTATATTAGTCTCAAATCTACTTCTCTCCCCTTTATACCTCTTTTATTTAATTAAATTAAAACCCAAAGTCTTAATTGGATATTTACGCGAAAGCCCCGTTGTTGCTTTGTTTTTCTATAAATTATTCTTTGATAGGAATTCTTTAGTAATCATAAAATCCGACGCAGATCCTAGACACTGGTTCACAAGACGTCCGAGAAAGATTAAGTACATCATTATGTACTTTTTGTTATTACTTATCTATCCTAGCGTAAACTTATTCATCGTAGAGTCGCCTCAGGCCAGAGAAGATTTCGCCAAAAAGTTTCCTTTCTTAAAGGAAAAACTTCTAATAATGTTTAATGGAGTTGCTGAAGAATATTATCGAAAACTTAGAGATATATATGTAAGATCTGATACCGTTTCAGAAGAAAAAGAAAATGTTATTCTCTTTGTAGGCTCTGTTGAGTATCGAAAAGGGATTGATATTCTATTAAAAGCCTTTTACATAGTTAAAGATGAATTTCCTAGTTGGGTTATAAAAATAATCGGTCCTATTACTTCTACTGAATATAAATATTTTCTCAAAAAGCTTATTAAATTTCTTAATCTAAATGATAAAGTTATATTTTTAGGTTATTTAAATGATAAAGATCTTATTAAGGAATTTCTTAATTCTTCAATCTTCGTTCTGCCCTCTAGAGACGAATGTTTTAGCATAGCTATGGTTGAAGCTGCTTTCTTCGGCAAACCAATCATTTCCTCTGATGCTGGAGCTGCGGAATATATACTCGACAATGGAAAAGCCGGGTTATTATGTAGAAAAGATAATGTACAAAGCTTAGCCAAGGCACTCAAAACTATGATGTCTTCTAAGGAACTTCGTGCTATGTTTGGTGAAAAAAGTAAACTGCGTTACTTAAAGTTATTCAGTTGGAAGAAAAATATATTAAAACTATCATTAATTATAAATCGCTTAATTCTTGATAAGAAGGTAAAATAAAGCAAATGCTTACACCCTGAGCTTACCGCGTGCTATCGCCATTGAGTATGATGCATGCATTCGCTGCTAAACTCATTTGTTTCTTATGGATGGTATCGTCAAGCTGTAACTAGCTGCATGTGTTTTGTAGAAAAGCAAGACGTAGCGGCTATGTGATAAGTTTTGGATATAAAATCTCATAATGCATAAAAATAAATCCACATGCGCGAAATATCTCAAATGAGAGTTTTATTTCAAGGCATAGGAATTCTAGTGCATTATAATTATGCAATGCCATATTACTTATTAAAATTAGGTATAGAAGAGATTCGACAGCTATCAAATTTATTTTCTATTCTTATGGGAGGTTGGTACTATTTTACTAGATCGCAAGGAAGAATGAAAGTTGAAGTGTGTAAAAGTGGTATAGATTTCATCGATTCTAAGAACTTCATAAAACTTCTCGAGATGATACTTACAGAGAAACCCGCACTAGAGCACTATGATGTTATACACCTAAACTTTTACAATTCTGTCTTCAATGTACTCTTCAAAGCTAAAGTTCCTAAAATCTTCGTGCTTCATGGCTCTCCTGACTACGTGAATGAGGCATCGTGTAGGATTTTAGAGGAAATACGCTCTAAAGTTGATGCACTTGTAGCTGTAAGCGTGCATGCTGCCAATAAGCTGAAAGAAGTGTGCAATATTGAGCCGGATTACGTGATACACCACGGCGTTGACGTGGAAGTCTTCAACCCAGCAGTTTGCTCAAAAAGCTTCGCTAAGAGAAAGCTGGGAATTCCCCTACATAGGAAAGTTATCCTATGGAACGCGAGATTATCTTCTGAGAAGCGGCTTGAAATCCTTATCCATGCTCTATCTCATGTCGTTAAGGAAGATAAAAACATATTAATGTTAATAAAAACGCGCACAATAAACAGAAGCTATGAGCTCAAGATTCTAAAGCTTATCAAAAAGTTGGGAGTTAACGAACACGTAGTCTTTGATAGGGGCTGGACCCCCCTTATCGGGATGCCGGTCTACTACAGGGCTGCCGACGTGTACGTCAACACCTCCACAACGGAAGCCTTCGGCTCGCTGACAATGCTCGAAGCTATGGCGTGCGGCACACCTACGATAGCCAACAATGCCAGTAGTAATCCAGAAGCCCTAGGAGAAGGGGGGCTTTTATACGATAAGAATGATCCTCACGACTTGGCGGAAAAACTGTTAAGAGTATTAACTGATAACAAGCTAGCCAAGATGCTAAGCTGTAAAGCGTGCAAAAGGATCAGCGAGGAATTAACACTGCATCAGGTGGCTAAAAAGTACATCAAGCTATACTCTTTATTGTAATCAGGAAGCCGAATTTATGCCATATATTCCGATGTAAAATATTAATGATTCTATGCAAATATCGATCATTATTATAAACAGAAACAGTAGGTTATTTGCTAATAGATTAATGGAAACTTTGATTAGTAGTTGTGAAAGAATTGAAAAATGTAGTGAAATAATTATCGTGGATAATGCATCAACGGACAATTGCCTCCAAGTCTTCGAAGAATATTCTAAGAAGATAAGAAGACCTTTAATAAAGATTATACGATTAAAGAGGAACGCCGGTTTTTGCTATGCAGTAAATGTAGGGATAGCTCTCGCACGCTCACAGCTAGTAGCAATTTTAAACCCTGATCTCTACGTTGATAGCAACTGGTTAATCCCTATACTCAGAGTTTTTGAAACATTGCCAAGAGCTGGCATAGTACAACCACAAATATATTGGTATCAATATCCAGAGAGAGTGCAGTCACTGGGCTTATATGCTGATATCATTGGTAACTACAAGGATAACAAATTTGGTTCTAAAGTAATACTTGCGCCCTTTGGTGCGGCCTATGTTGTAAGGCGTGATGTATTTATGAAAATAGGAAGCCTAGACCCTATTTACTTCATGTATGGTGATGAGTTAGATCTAGGCTTAAGGATGTGGCTATCAGGTTGGATGGTAGTACTAGAACCTAGATCTAGAGTCTACCATTACATGGGAGGTATAACACCACCTTCTGCTTATTTTTCTAATTTAAAATATTTCTTAATGCGACGCAATCAGATAATTACCTTGGCAAAATTGCTATCTTTAAAGTACCTTCTCATAATACTACCTCTCCTCTTTGTTGTAAATATTCTCCGCGGAATTCAATCAAGACAGGAACTTCGCAGTATATTAGCTGCATATATGAACATTGCCCGCAACATACGCTATATAACTATCAAGAGATATCAATATTTAAAAGTAAAAGTCTTAAGCGAAAGTAAATTGCATCGCTGGGGTCTCTTCAGACCGCTTATATAGTTACTAAAACACATAACTTAGAAATAGAACCATGAAAATTATAAGCAAAGATTTGATTGAAGCTCTTTTAAAGAATGGAAGCATAAAATTTGAAGGATTAATGTCTTTACCGTGGTTCTTAGAGTATATAGCTAGGGATATTCCTACAGCAAAAATTTTTTATATTTCTAATTTAGGTATTATTATTCCTGTACTTCTTATTAAGAAAAACCTTCTTAAAGTTGCATATGTACCTTCCCCTCCTAATCTAATTAGAGAAGGTCTAGAGCTTTCAAATTTTAACTTTGATTTACTAAAAAGAATAAGTGAAACTATAGATTATCATATATTAATAGCAAGAGCGCATCCTTATGATAAATTTTCAAGATTTGGGTTATTATTGACTAAAAATTGCTTTTTAGTTAAAGATAGGGCTGATCTCTTCCTAAATTTAAAAAGAAGTATAACTGAGATATACTATAACTTTGAAAAAAGAACAAGATATGCATTAAGAAAATCTCTAGGATTAAAAGATACAGAGCTACTAAGAAAATTTGCTGAAGATCCATATCTGAGAAATGTAGTTTATGAAGAGAGTAGTGAAAAAGGGATTCAGCTTTTTTCTAAGCTATTAAAGTATCAATTTACTAAGATTGCATTAGAAACGGGGAGGAAAAATAGCAGGGAACTTTTAAGACTTTACTCTTATTATAGTATTGAAAACATTAAAAAAGTTTTTACAATACTAGGACGAGAAGGATTAATTAGACTATTTTTTGCTCAAAAAGATACTTCAGAACCCGAGGCAGGTGTGGCACTCTTTGTATCTAAGAAGTACCTTTATTCTCCAATGGCATACTGGTGGTTAGGGGCCTCTACATATTTAGCTGAAAAGAAAGGATTACCTACTATTTTACAATTCTCCATAATAAATATATTAAAAAAGGAAGGTTATGAAAGGTACTTTCTAGGTGGTGTAGGAACAGATTTTAGGCAAGTTTCTAGCGGACCTACCTTGTTTAAAAGAGGATTCACCAGAGATTTTAAGCAAGGTTACCTGCTAATTGACGTACGAGGAGGGTTTCTTAATAGGCTTCGATTTTTGAGCAATCCCGCAATATTTAGACTAATAAGACATTTTGTGAATTTATAATGAAATCCATAATAGACGCATTAGCCAATATAATGCTTGCAAATTCTTTCTCTATCGGTCCAGCAATTTTAATCAGTTTTGATGTTGAAAGTCCTATCGACTCGTTTAGTGATGATATGCTCTCTGCTAAGATTACAGGATCCAGAAATAGGATAGGATTAAAAAGAATCATTAAAATCTCTGAAATTTACGATGTACCATTTACTTTCTTTTCTACAGGACATGCATTATTAAAGGAGTGTAAGGGTCATAAACTAAAAGTTAAAATTGTTAGGGAGAACAAAGAGTATGATTTTCACATCGGTGAGTATATCTGGCATTCTATAGATCCAGCCTCTAATTACATCGAATATCCAGAATTTTATTATGGTGATTTAATAGATGAGATAGTAGAATTGGGTATGAAGCATGAAGTTGCATCGCATTCTTTCTCTCACATTCCCTACGCTCTTGTCGAGGATGAGGTAGTTTCTAAAGATTTAAGTATGTCTGTCGAGGCTATAAATTCCCATAACCTAGAGCTTTGTTCATTTGCTTTTCCATTTAATTTAGCTGATAAATTTTATTTATTACCAAGATTCGGTATTAATGTATGTAGAATAGATCACAGGACGATACATAATATATCAAGAAGGGATAATGTATTAGTAGTTAAAACGAATATCACAGACTTAGGAATAACCTCTTTGTATTTATGGTTTAAAATAATAAACCTACTAGCAAAGAGGAAATCCTTACTAAGTTGGTATCTACATCCAATAACCCTTTATGATGAAAGAACATTTAAACTCTTCGAGGAGATCATTAAGTACCTTAAGTACAAACGTGTTCACTTTTTAACTTTCAAGGATCTATACCATGCTTTTGTCGAAAAAGCGATTAAATAAAGTTTTTACATGATATGTTTCAATAAAAAATACCTGTTTAATAGGGGCGCTTTTGCATGATAGTAATAATTGATGGCCCGCCTGCGAGCGGAAAATCCACTATTGCGACATTTCTAAAACACTCATGTAATGCTAAAATTTACTGCTACAAGCGCTTGGGTTTCATGAACATAGTCGCTAAACTGCTGACAAAGATGGCTCCTCATCTGCAGATTTGCGATTTTGTAGATAAGAACTTCGTGGATCCTGTGATGATTATAGATTCCAATTTTTTGAAAAGGATCTCTTTTCTTACGTTTTATTTAGAAGTTATGTATAAATTCTTACAATATTGCTTATTTTTCATGTATATTTTAACGAAAAGCGATGTGGTGGTCGATGAAGGGCCTTCTTTAGGGTGGGCTAACTATCTCAATTTAATGTTAAACAAGAAGGCGCTGAAGCCCCTTCACGTTGACTTGCTCATGAGGCTAGACCTACAGTTTTTCCGGGCTCTCTCGAGGCTTTGCAGGCTTCATATATGGTTTATAGATAGGCACCAAGAGAAGCTAAGTATGCTCTGGCAAAGGAAGGGGGGCAGATCGCCCTATAGCATACTGTTTGCCTCCTTGGTCAGATATTCTTTTAAGCTTTTTAGGGAAGCCTCTAAAAGACAGCTAATTAACATGAGGGTTCGGCGTCTTTGCCTTCCATGACCAAGGTAGGAGGTATCATCAGTAGTATAATTAAGGTCAATGAGAAGAAATATCCGTTAGTTAGCATTGTTGTTCTTAACTATAATGGTAAGCACCACCTTAAGACATGTCTCGACTCTCTACTGCGTACTAAGTATCCCAACTTTGAGATCATCGTTGTTGATAACGGATCTACTGATGGGAGTGTCGATTTCGTGAGAGAGAACTATCCTGACGTGAGAATTGTTAAACTAGATAAGAACATTTACTCTGTAGGTGGCTATATGGCTGGAGTGCTAGTTGCTAAAGGTAAGTACGTTGCGATACTCAACAATGACATAGAGGTCGACGAAAATTGGCTAACACCATTAGTGGAAGCACTGGAGAGAATGCCATGGGTGGCGGCTGCCGATGCCAAGTACAGGAACTTTTATCAGCGCAATGTATTTGATAATAGTGCTGCTGCTGGTAGGTGGATAGACTATTTTGGCAATAACTATACGCGAGGCGTCGGAGAATACGACCTAGGACAGTACGACAAGCCGGTTTACATAATGGGCGTCCTCACGATCTTTAGAAGAGATTTACTTTTAAATATAGGGGGCTTCGATCTTTCATATATTTTTGGATACGAGGATATAGACGTTGCGTGGAGGCTTTATTTAGCTGGCTATAAAGTCCTCTATGTTCCGCAATCCGTAATATATCACAAATCCGGGGCGACAGCTAAAGATAATCCGAGCTCTCGCAGACCGAGAGCAGAGTTTTTCTATTTGAATAAGCGGAATAGGCTAATTACATTGTTAAAGAATTATAGCATGGTCAATATGATTAAGGCTCTCATCATAACATTATTTGAGTATTATTTGACTGTATGGTATTTCTTCCTTACAGGTAGTAAAATGTATGGAGTTCAGACAGTAAGGGCAATGCTCTATCCATTTAGGAATTTGAGGAAAATAATGTTAAAGCGTGCCCCTATTCAGAAGTCGAGAATCCGCTCTGACAAAGAGGTTATTAAATACATGGTTCCCTATTCGGGGGACATCGGTAGAGTGCTAGGCATATTTAAATAGTTCTCATACTATCCGGTGAAGTGTCTGAAATCGAAAACTTATCGAGGTGAAACCGTGGTTAATTGGTCTTGTAGAAAAGTCCTCGTAACTGGTGGGTGTGGACACATAGGAAGTTTCGTAGTTAGGAAACTGCTTCAACGAAATGTTGGATATGTGAAAATAGTTGATAACTTATTAGCATATCCCTTCGATCAATTGAACGTGTTCTGCAAAGACTTAATAGTAGATGAGAGAGTTGAATTGATCAAGGCTGACATAGCTGATCGCGAGGCTATGAAGAGAATAGTGCAGGATATCGATATAGTCTTCCATCTCGCGGCTTATGCAGACGTTGCTGCTACAATATACAACCCCGACGAAGACTTCAGAACAAACGTTATGGGAACTTACAATATACTAAAGTCTTCCCTCGACGCTGGTGTAAAGAAGTTTATCTTCGGTTCGTCGGCAGCAGTCTATGGTGATCAAAAATCACAATCTCCTTCTGAGCCTCCAAGGTTCAGTGAAGACATGAAGCCTAATCCACTCTCGACTTATGCTAATTCGAAACTATGGGGTGAAACCCAAGCCATGTTATTCTATAAGCTATATGGGTTACCAACTGTCTCGCTAAGGTACTTCAGTATTTATGGGCCTCTTCAAATTCCGAAACCTAAAAGCCATAGCTGGGTCGTTGCAATATTCATCATGAGGGCTTTGAACAAGAGGCCGCTAATTGTCTTTGGCGGAGGTCAGATAAGGGACTTTATTCACGTGGAAGATGTTGCTGAAGCTACAATAAGAGCAGCAGAAAGGGAGGGAATTGAGGGAGAGATTATCAACGTAGGTACAGGGAGACCGACTCGCGTGGACGATCTCGCCGTAATGGTTAGAGAGCTAGCGAAAGAAGAGCTGGGCTTTGATGTGGAAATTAAGTACGGGCCAAGACCTAGAGGAGATCCACTCGGAGGCTACGCTGACATCTCAAAGATGATGAGACTCCTTGAATTAAAGCCGAGGAGTTTTGAGGAAGGTCTTCTAGAGACGTTCAAATGGATACTAAGTAATAGACACGTGATACCGAGGTATGTTATACAATAGCAACTTTCGCGTGATTAAAAATGACCTAAAAGATCTTTCGATGAATACGTTGTGCGTGCTTGAGCAATCATGTCGCAAGCACTTTCCACGTGCACTCTAAACATGATAAAGGTTATGCCAAAATGAGTCCAGCCCCTTTAGACAATAAGCTCGCAGATCGACCATTAGTGACAGTGATTACAGTAAATTTCAATTCCATGAAGATTAAGGATATAGTATCAGAGTCTTTGAGAGCCATATTTAACTTGAAGTATAGGCCTTTGGAAATAATTGTGGTTGATAATAATAGCTCGGATGAAAGTTTTGAACTTATTAAAAACCTAGCCAAAGAGATCGCCCTAAAAGACGTTAAAATAAAATTTCTTAAACTTTCGAAAAATTATGGCTTCGCCGTTGCCAATAATATAGCGTTTTTTAAGAGAAACAAAGAGGCTAAATACGTCGCATTAATAAATAATGACCTTGTACCTTACCCAGACTCTTTAGCGAAGCTTGTTGATTTCTTAGAAAAGAATAATGAAGTGGGAGGAGTACAAGGGAAGATACTAACTTGGGATGCAACTAAAATAGATTCGGCCGGAGCTCTGTACACTTCTTACGGTATCAGGCCTGCCATAGCTCAAACTCTTCCCTCAAGCACATTTAACGTCACAACGTATGTAGGATTTGTAGATGGTGCGTATTCTGTTTACAGAGTCGAAGCTATCTTAAGATGTGGGGGTCTCTTCCTTCCATACTTTTTCATGTATGGTGATGACTATGAACTAGGAATTAGACTTTGGCGAAATGGCTACAAGTTACTGTACATACCAATAATGGCGGGTCGCCACTATAGATCTGCAACATGTAGAGAGTCTAGTATGAGACCTTTGCTAGAGTACTGGTCTTGGAGAAGCGATCTCTCGGTCATGGTAATGTATGATGATCTTTGGCTAATACACGTGCTTCTTAGGATCCCCATGATCTTGTTAGGAGCTCTGCTGACACGCAGAAAAATCATCATAAGAGGTTTCATCGACGGCATTTATATAGGGTTAAGATTGAGACAGCATACGAAAAGCTTTAGAGCTTCACGACAAAGAGAGCCCCCAGTTAAAAATGAACATGTTTAGGTGGTATGCCGAACTCATAAAACTCTTTATATGGCATGGCATGAAAGCCTTACATGTTCACCATGTGTTTACATCAAAAATCCTTGGCGTAAGGGTTATCAAAGCGCGCGCTCGGGAGGACCGTCGAGGAGCAGATGGTGGAGATCTCTGAAACCAATAATCATGAAGAGAAGTGAACTACCATCTGCTGAGAGACGGCACATGCTTGGGGGGGAGTGCGTCGTTCTATCGGGTGCTGATGGCTCTGGTAAGACTACTACAGCTAGACTACTAGCCTCCTACCTCTCCCTACACAGTCCTACACGTACCCACTGGTTTCGGGGTTCCCACCTACTAGCCTCGGCAATAGCTAAACTCTTATCGCAGTTCAGTTCCTTCCGTGGTTTCTGCAACCCCTACTACGGTATATGCATCCCCCGCAAGCTCAGGTGGTTGTGGATCCACATAGAGTTCTGGTCCCTACTACCCCACGCACTTGTAAGGTCCCTACTTAGGAGGTTCTACAGGTTCCTCGTATGTGATAGGGGTTTCCTAGACTTTATAGTCTGGGTCGTTACAACCCTCAACTACCCATCATTTCCTAGCAGTACCTACAGTAGGTTCCTCCTTAGGCTTGCACATAGGGAGGGACCTCTATACCTATACGCAGACCTAGAGGTCCTCAGTAGGAGGGCCGACGTCCCGAGGGAGTTTATCGCTAGGGAACTCGCAGTGTACAGCGTTCTGGCTAGGTACATCGCTAGGCACTCCATAGATACGGGTAAGTACGGGCCAGCCGAGGTTGTGGCTGAGGTGCTTAGATGCCTCGAGAAACAGAAACAATAAAGCTCTTGAAGACTTTGCTGGGTTTGTACATGCCTAGAGGTGGGGAGGTTCGGAGGCTTGCTGAGATTGCGAAGCTGAACAAGCTTCTCCTCGCATACCTTAGGAGGGTTGGAGACGCTTTGAGAGATGAACTTGTCCGTGAAGAGGCTAGATACAGGTGGTTCACGAGAAATGCAGCCGAGGTTGTCGAGGTTCTCGAGGATATTGGGGCGATATATGCTTTGTACAAGTTTAGGAGACCTCTTGATCATGTCTCTGTAGATCTAGACACGCTCGTAAGTGTTGAGGACGTTCCAAAGGCTGTTAAAGCCCTGGTCTCTAGGGGCTTCAAAGTTGTTGTTTGGGAGCCATACACGGCGACCCTTGCTAGGGATGGGTTTATAGTCGATCTCTACACGCAGCCATCATTTGCATGGATTGTCTACATTAACGGAGAGAAGCTTTTGAAGTATGCTGAGGATTTTGAGCTTAATGGAATATGGGCTAGGGGAATCTCGAGGGAGGCGGAGGTTGCTGTAACAGCAGCTCATTCCATCTACAAGGAGCAAATGGTGCTGCTGATAGACTGTCTAGTTGCTCAAAAGTGGATGAATGGAAGAACAAAGGAAATAGCTGCAGAGCTAAAAGTTGAAAAAGCCCTTGAGGAGCTTCTAAATATATGTGAATTTGTGAATAGGGGCCTTGTTGAGGCCCCAATAAGGCTAAAGCCCCGCACTCTTCTGGCCACATTCCTTGAGAAAGCAGTGAAGGACAGCACATTTAGGGCAACTCTGCCCAATGCAACTAGGTATCTAATGCGCAGAAGCATTGGAGCAGATGTTCTGAGTAGGCTCATCAGAAGAAGCTACTGAGGAGAAGATTTATACACTGAATGACTATTTCACAGTTAAAGAATGGGTGTCGAATGAGTCCTTAAGGCTTGCTGAGGAGCTCAACTGCGGACATGCGTTAGAGCTTGCAATGGAGCTAAACAGGAGGATTGAAAGCAGCTCATTGAGCTTGCCTTATAAAATCCCAATGCCTCTATGGTTTCTGCTGTTATCGAGAAAACTTTGCACGGATTCTCTTACGAGGGCAACTCTACCTAATGTGCTAAAAACTATTCAAAGTCCTCGCATAGGGAAAATGATGCTGTCGAGATTCGCTAGAGAAACTTACTAGAAGATGCCGGACGAAGCTAAAAAGATACAAGCGGACTTTAGGGCTTTTCCCAAAAGTACATCCAACTTAAGAGCTTTGGAGAAATGGATCGAGCCAAATGTCATCATTAGGTAAGAGGCTAAATGAGCTATCAAAACGAATTAGTAAGAACGGCTAAGGTTGCGACTCACGGTGCCTTATTTCTCTTCAGCGGGCAGGTCTTAGCTACCATCATAGGTGCTGTTGGATCCATTCTCATCGCCCGTTTGCTCGGGCCCGACCTATACGGGGTTTATTCCCTCAGCCTTGTCGTCCCAAGTTTCCTGTTGCTGTTCACCGACTTCGGGATAAGCCCTGCTTTAACGATGTTCTCTGCCAAGCTTATGAAAGAGGGATCAAATAGGCTTGCATCGATGATCAGGCATGCCTGCACATTCAAAGCCTTAACATCGACCATTATCTTATTCATAGGATTAGTCTTCTCAGATTTCCTTTCTGCTGCGATCATAAGAAGGCCTGAGCTCGCTCCATTGGTGAGGATTACCGTGTTTGTGGTTCTCTTTAAAGACCTTCTTTCAGCATTCAACTCAACGCTGATAGGCTTAAACGACATGAAGAACTCCGCCCTGTTAAACACCATGATCAGCATAACGAGGAGCATTCTGAGCCCTCTGCTCATAATCATAGGCTTTGGAGTTCTAGGGGCTGTGTTAGGGTACATTTTAAGCTACTTGCTCGCTTCTATAACTGGGGCTTTACTCTTGTACTTCAGCCATTACAGGAAGCTATCAAGGACTGATGCGAATTTTAGGAAAGACTTAGGTACTATGCTCGGTTACGGCTCTTTTCTATACTTTTCAGGAACTTTAGGAGG
>Ga0209225_1001810_pt1 | contig 20182 bp, 22 predicted proteins | sample WasSprMetagenome_FD_184732 | JGI IMG/M metagenome (GOLD analysis project Ga0209225, IMG submission 184732) | Sulfidic aquatic microbial communities from Washburn Spring, Yellowstone National Park, USA - WS (SPAdes) (version 3) | ecosystem: Environmental > Aquatic > Thermal springs > Hot (42-90C)... | reverse complement strand
CCTACTTTCTTATTACGCTTAAAACAGCTAGATACCAAGGCCACAACATCCATACAAACAAGACACATCAACCAGCCTTTAAACATAACACCTTATCCGGACACTATCGAGGCTTCTCTCATGCTGATATTAAGTCTCTAGTTGAGGGTTTGGGTGTCTTTGAGAGGAATAAAGTTCCTCTAGAGCTTAAGATTCTTGGTTTAGCATTCTATATACAGCTTTCAAGTTTTTAGGCGGCTGTTAGAGCTTTATCTGAAGTTTATGAGTTTTCTAAGATAGCTGTATGGGAGTGGTTGGGAAGTTCTGTGAGAAAGTCAATGTTAAGCCATCTAGGATACCTAGGAGGCTTATAGCTCTAGATGAGACTGTATAAAGGTTAACGGCCTGGAATACTGGGTCTACGCCGCTATAAACGTTGATAGGAACGAGATCTTATCTATGAAGGTTTATCGGTCGAGGAGTGTGCTTACTACAGAGCTATCCATAAGAGATATCCTAAGATACTGCCATCTCTCAAGCCTCTTCCAAGCAGTCTTATATGAACCATACTTTAGAGGCGTATCCATCCACCTACATCCTGTGGTGAGGACGTAGAGTATGCCGTTCAAGACCATCCTATCATCAGTCCTAGGCCTACCAACCCTAGACCTAGGAGGAAGAAGAGGCTTAATGATCTCCCACTCATAATCACTAAGCCCACGAAACCCCATAAAGAAAACCAGGAAAGAGAAGCCTAAATAGTTTTTAGATGACTTCATAGTGAAGGTTTTAGAAGAAGCTTATTAACAAGTTTTAGTTGGTTTAGAGGGGAAGAAGATGGGTGAATATCTTTGGTTCAAGTAATAGAGAAGACTTTACAGTAACTCCATGGGTAGTTGAGGGAGAAGTAGACTATAATAAGCTTGTAGAGAGGTTTGGGACAAACATAATAGATGATAAATTAATGGATAGATTTATAAAAGCAGCTGGAGAAGACCACTACCTCTTAAGACGGAGAATATTCTTTTCCCATAGAGATTTAGATAAAGTACTCGATGACTGGGAGAATGGTAGAGGATTCTTCCTATACACTGGGAGAGGACCAAGTGGTCCAATGCATATAGGTCATATAATCCCATTCTATTTCACTAAGTGGCTACAGGATAGGTTTAAGGTGAACGTCTATATTCAGTTAACAGATGATGAAAAGTATCTAGAAGAGAGTAGAGGGTTAACTTTAGAAGATACTAGTAAGTGGTCTTACGAGAATGCACTAGATATAATAGCTGTTGGTTTTGACCCTGATAGAACATTCATCTTCCAAGATATTGAATATGTTAAGAACATGTATCCGATAGCTCTTAAAGTTGCTAGAAAGATTAACTTTAGCTGGGTTAGAGCAGTCTTCGGGTTCACCCATGAGACAAACATTGGCTTAATCTTCTATCCAGCACTACAGATTGTTCCAGCACTATTTGAGAAGAAGAGATGCTTAATCCCCGCAGCAATAGACCAAGACCCATACTGGAGGATACAGAGAGATATAGCTGAGTCTCTCGGATACTATAAAACAGCTGCAATACATAGCAAGTTTCTCCCACCATTAACTGGGCCAGCTGGAAAGATGAGTGCAAGTAAGCCTGAGTCTGCAATATATCTCGATGATGATCCTAAGACTGCCAGGAGAAAGATCTGGCTAGCATATTCTGGGGGTCAGCCAACGGTTGAGCTTCATAGAAAGCTTGGTGGAAACCCAGAAGTAGACGTTGCATTCCAGTGGCTCTATTTCTTCTTTGAGCCTGATGACGTTAAGGTTAAGAAGCTTGAAGAAGATTATAGATCTGGAAAAATCCTGAGCGGGGAGATGAAGAATATATTAATCGAGAAAGTTACATCATTCCTAGAGGAACATCGATGGAGAAGAATAGAAGCAGAAGAACTCCTCCACCTCTTCAAGTATGATGGGGAATTAGCTAGAGAAATGTGGAGGAAGATTCATGTGTAGCATGTTGAGTCAAGCCTCTACAAGTGCTCTAGGAGTATCCTAACTTTCTCTAACTCTAAGGTCTATAGATAGTTGGATAGGATGCTTAATTCTTAATTCATAACTTCCAGGTTTAGCCTTGACAAGCAGCATTACTTGATAGTATATTTCCTTCTTCTCAACTGGTACGTCTAAGACTGCTTTAATAACCCCAGATTCAATCGAAGTTAGCTCTAATCTGAAAATCTTTATATCATCTCCAGTAGATTGGAAGACCCATACATATACTTTAAATTCACCGAATCCCGAAGCATCAGCAATAGCTTCAACCCTATCAACAAGGAGAGCGTAAGACCTCGTTGAACCTTCTGCTGTAACCCAGTTCGATATATCCTCTGGTTCACGAGACCCTAAATTTATCATAGATGCATCGTAAGCCCTAGGCGAGAACACTAAGCTTACCTTCCCACTGTCTCTGGCTTCTCTCCAGCCCAGCTCGATTGTTAAGATATATCTTCCAGGTTCTATCGTTAAAGGCGCATCATATCCAGGTATAATCATCGTTATTCTTGGACATGAAGCGTCAATGACAAGAATGCATGGCATACTAATCTCGTATGTTTTCTTGCTCGATTCAAGCCTAATCTTCCCTGATAAGCTTAGAGACTCTACCTTCTCAACCCTTGAGTCAACGATTCTAAACAATAAAGAATCAACCTCATCCACCTCAATTATAGCTATGTCTCTAAATTCTCTCACGCCTTCACTACCCTGAATCTCCAATTGTAAGCTGACTAATGATGGGTTAACCGGTACTATCGTAGAGTTAGGCGACGTTGATGTAGGCATAGGATAGGAGATGATAAAGTAAAGGTATGTAGAAAGTAAGCCAGCAATGATAACTATTAAGATGGAAAGACTAAATTTCTTAGAAATAAACCGTGAAGACACACCTATCACCCATATCTCTACATACTTCTATTTAATCATGTATCAATATTGGTTCTGAAAATCAGGTTGTGTTGATGGTGATTTTCTAAAAGACTTATATGTGTTTAGACTAGATGATTCTCGGATTGGAAGATTCGAAGATAGGTTTTGTAAAACTCCTCTCCTATAAACGTATTGGTAGAGTCTATAGTATAGATGTTCTAAGAAAGATCGTAGAGGACTCAAAGAGTGCTCGTAAGAGTAAGAGTGAGGATTAAGAGTCTAAAAGGATTCAAAGTAGGGGAAACGATGAGACAAGCTCCCTCTTAAACACAGGATATATTGGAGCATCACCTGAAATAATAATACCGGTCAAGCTAGCTGAAAACCTGGGTTTATGGCCTCCACCAAACGATATAGTAAAATCAGTATATGATACTGCAGGTGGACCTATAAGATTCTACACAGTTAAGCATGGCTCAACTATACAGTTAATTGAAGAAGATACTAAATCAGGTGAACTACCAGTCGATGTAGTCATATCACCGATTGAAAGAGAAGTCTTGCTAAGCGATTTCGTAACAGGTGAACTAGGAATAATCATACTAAATGCATACAAGGGGTTATGGAAGCTCAACAACGACCCACAAGAAATGATAAGATACAGTAGGAGCCCAGAACTTTGGTAAAACAATACAAACTAGGAAAGAAGGATATCCCGCGGGCAGGATTTGAACCTGCGACCATCCGGTTTCTGTCAGCCTGGCTACTGTGACCATACCCATGTAGGTATGGCTACAGCCGGACGCTCTACCAGGCTGAGCTACCGCGGGTTACAGTGGTCTCCCTTAATGTTTATGTTTTGGTTGTATTTAGATTTTGATTTTTAAATTTTAAGTAGTTTACTTGATGGATCTTCCCAACATTCTTATTCTTAACTTTCTGATTAGGGTTGGTTTGGAAATGTTTTAATTACTTGTTTGGTGTGTTCTGCGTAGCTGATGAATAGATGTTAAGGCAGACCGTTAGTGGAGCGAGCGAGGCTGGGCAGGTCTTGAAGACTACTCTTAGTATCTGCCCTGAATGTAACATGGTTATTCCAGCTGAGATCATTGGGAGAGATGGTAAAATCTTCTTGGAGAAGGAGTGCCCTGTGCATGGTAGAGTCGTTGAAGTCTACTATGGCGATGCAGAGATCTATAAGAGATTCAGTAGGTATACTCACGATGGTAAGGGTACTGGAAGAACTAACGTAGACATAATTGGATACTCATGCCCAGCTAATTGTGGTCTCTGCCCAGGCCATCTAAGCCATACTGCATTGGCAAACATAGTAGTAACGAATCGATGCGACCTGTATTGCTGGTATTGTCTCCCTCCAGATGAAGAATTAATTATTAGGCAGGGAGGAGACAACACGTTATTGGTCTCTATAGAGGAATTAGCTCAACGATTCTTTAATTATAAACAGCCGAAGAAAGCTGGAGAAGGAGAGTATGTAGTGCCGAATAATGTAGAAGTATTAACATTTAATAGTGATGGGAGGGCTGTATGGTGTAAAGTGGGGAAAATCTTCCGAAGAAGATATGAAGGAACAATCTATGAGTTAATTACTAGAACAGGTAGACGTATTAAATTGACTGGAGACCACAGAGTTCTGGTAGTGGATGGAAAAAAGATTGTGAGAAAAGCTGTACAAGAATTAAAGGTAAAGGATAGAGTACTGGTCATCAATTCAATCCCTCTCAGAGACAGGGTTCAAACGGAATTAAATTTATTCAGTTTTCTTAAACAATTACCAAGTGAGGAATTAGAAAAGATCTACTTAAGATGGGAAGATGGTCTATCCAAAATTTCACATAACTTAATCCAACCTAAAGAGAGGGTGTATCAATGGAATTATAGAGGCTCAGCCCCACTAGCATTTATTAACGAGGTAGTAGGAGAAGTGAAAAGCTTTAGAATAGGATTAGATGCCACGGACTTCGAGCTTCCAACAATATTAAATCTAACATCAGATTTCATGGAATTGGTAGGATACTTCATATCAGACGGTCATTATACTTGTAAGGACTTGAGAATAACTATTGGGGATACATATATCTCGAATAGGATAGAGAAGGTACTGCAAAAACTTGGAATACCGTATAACTGGTTAAGGCTGGATAGATATAATAAAACACCTCAGATAGTTATTGGAAGCAGGCTTTTACGCTTAATATTCTTACATTTATTTAAAATTCCACCAAGCGCAGAAAATAAAAGAATTCCAAGGATAACATTCGACCTACCTCTTAAACTCAAGTTAGCACTTCTCTCAGGATTGTTTAATGGAGATGGTTATGTTACTAGGGCAAAGAACCATTGTAGCTTGGGATATGCAACAACCTCGAGAGGATTAGCGAGAGACATACTTTACCTCCTGGCCTCGATCGGTATTTTTGCTCGATTACATAAAGTTTCAAAAGAGAGGATGAAGGGTGCAAAGCACGGCTTATACAAGATTTATATTTCAGGAGAAGAGTTGGAGAAAGCAATAAAATTATTTGAGCTAAAGCCCACCCATCTAAAGAAACTTGAAAATCTTTCTTCAAGAAAACATTTAAGACCTCCAGTTTTCGGAGACTTCATAATAGACGAGGTTAAAGAAGTAGTTCCTGTAGGCTCTGGGGGAAGCTATGATTATGTCTATGACCTTGAGGTTGAGGGGGATGAACATTCCTTCATAGCTGGAGATGGAATACTGGTAAGTAACTGCTTCTTCTTCGCTGAGCGTGCTGGGTACGTGTATGAGCCATCTATTGAGCAGATTAGAGAGATGGTTAGAGCTCTTAGGAGAGAGTATCCTGTTGCTGGGAACTCTGTACAGCTTACTGGTGGTGAGCCTGCTCTAAGAGATGATCTACCCGAGATTATTAGAGTCATAAAGGAGGAGGGCGTTGACCACGTCCAGCTTAATACTAATGGTATTAGGCTTTCATACGACTTCGAGTTCTTCAGGAAGGTTAAGGAGGCAGGTGTAAGCAATCTATATCTTAGCTTTGATGGTGTTACACCTAAGACTAACCCGAAAAACCTTTGGGAAGCACCAAAGGTTATTGAGAATGCTAGAAAGCTGGATGTAGGCGTAGTTCTAGTTCCCACAGTAATCCGTGGGGTCAACGACCATGAGATTGGAGACATTATTAGATTCGGCTTCAAGAACATCGACGTCATAAGGTCTGTTAACTTCCAGCCCGTATCATTAACAGGTAGATTAACAAGTAAAGAGAGAGAAAAATATAGAATAACTATCCCTGATTGTATAATTAAGATTGAGGAGCAGACTGATGGTGAGATACCTAGAGATGCATGGTTCCCTGTTCCAGCATGCACACCGCTTACACATATAATCGAAGCACTAGTCAAGTCTCCGAAATATGAACTTTCAACACATTTCGCCTGCGGTGCAGGAACATACGTATTCAAAGATGGTGATAAACTAGCACCAATAACCCAGTTTATAGATATTGATGGGTTGATAAAGTATCTGCAAGATAGAGCTGAAGAATTAGAGTCTGGTAAGAGTAGATTCATAACCGCTGCTAAGATACTCTGGGACTTCGGTAAATATATTCGTGAAGATAAGCAGCCTCAGGGAATAAATGTTAAGAGGATGATCTATGAGATGATAATAAGGCATGATTATAAGAGTGTTGGAGATTGGCATAGGAGAAGCCTATTTATAGGTATGATGCACTTCCAGGACAAATACAACTATGATGTTGAGAGAGTCATGAGATGCAGTATACATTACTTGATGCCTGATGGGAGGATAATACCTTTCTGCGCATTCAATGTCATCCCTGAATGGTATAGAGATAGAGTCCAGAGGATATACGGTATACCGATAGAGGAATGGGAAAGGAAGACAGGTAGATCAGTAAGACAGTACTATAGGAGAATACTTGAAGATAAATCGTAAATCCACACTAGTACCTAGCATCTAGAGATTCATCAAAAATATTTTTAAGGTATCCTGTACTGTTATTCTCCATGGAAGTTTTTGAAGCAATACTATCGAGAATGACCTCTTATGGCTACATTATTTATATTTGTCAGAGACTTCTAAGACTACAATCTCCCTACCATCATGAACATAATACCATACCAAGTCCCCGAACCTCATCATATCCATCAAAGTCTCCAGTAAGTCGCCTACATCCAAACCAACATTCCTCAAATACTGTTTAAGCTCGTTTATAGTAATCTAAACAGTCCTTATCTCTTGAACAACGCTCCTGCTTTCAAGAGCATCCCTTACAAACTTTTTAATCTCCACTCTAATACTCTTCATCCCAATCACCATAACGTCTGTAGATACCTAGCCTAAACATTCTAGGCCATAACCATATACTTCTTAACCATCTCAATTAATTCCATCACTGTCTCATCATCTACAGACTGCATATACCAGTTATTCTTCTCAAAACCATCAATATTGCTAAAGTTATCGAAAACCCTTAATGTGAATCCCTTATAGAATATCTTATTCCCTCTCATTTTACCTGAAACATATAAGCGGGTGAGAAGCAGTGTAGAGAGGTTCTTCTCTCGCATGGCTAACAAACGGGTTTAGAAGGCTAGCCATAAGATGGGAGAAGCTAGCATCAACCTTCACAGGCTTCATACAACTAGCATACATCATAATATACCTAAGGGTTTTCAGATGAGTTCATTGATTAAAAACAATACTCATAGATACTTCAGACCCTTGAGCATTGTTGATGTTGAGTTGAGGCCGCTGTTGATGAGGGAGCAGATGCTCTATAGGAATCTTCAGAGAATACAGAATGCTAGCATAATAGGCGTAATGTTGGAGGCGATGTCAAGATCTTAGAGAAGATGGTTGAAGAAGCTAGGAAGGAGATTGTTAATAAAGCCATCAAGATTGTCCCAGGATTCATGGATATAGCTGATAGCCCAGGACTGGATAGGGGTAATATCAATGGATTGGCAGGACTAGCTGGACTACTAGTCTACAATAAAGCCACATCATATAAGAAGTCTATCAACTATCTTGGATTATGTAAAGCTAGAGGTAGAGATGGCAGGAGGAATAAGATGTATAGCCGTAAGGTTCAGAGACATCTAATAATGCTTACGAATGCAATCTTATCGAAGAATGGCCAGACATGTACATCAAGATATAGAGATTTAAGAGAAATGTTGAAGAAGATTGTAGACATAAGGAAGTCAATGGGGCTCGCTGGGGCTGGGGTGTAAGCCCTGGCAAGACCCATATGATAGGAAATTTAGTCCTCGGCGAGCCTAAAAGGCTCGAAGTGAGGATCGTGCGGAATTATTTATGGGTAGCTAGGGCTACCAAACCAGCCCCTCTTCCTAAATTTTTAAACTTAAGCTCAATCCCGAATAATCTAACCATATTAAGTACTACAGGTAAATGGGTAGCGGGAGCAGATTTCGCAATCATAGTTTTAACAGACCCTAAATATCCATTCCACTTAATAGATGCGGGTAGAGCTATCCAGAATATGCAGCTTACAGCATGGAGTATGGATGTAGGGTCATGCATCTACACAGGGGTAAGAGAAATAGAGATGAAGAAAGAATATGGGATCCCTGAGGGTCTAACCATAGCTGCAGTAGTAGGGTTTGGTTATCCAAAGAGGAAGATAAAAAGCTTGAAGAATAGGAGAAGGTTAAGTGAGGTTGCTTTCTCAGAGAGGTTTGGTGAAAAACTTAGATTGATATAACTGCTTCGATTATTTGAAGTCTTCTACCATCAGCCGCTGGAAGGATGAAGGTAACATTCTCTGAAGACCCATAGAATAACGCTGCTACTTCTTCTCCCAGCCTTACCTCGCCTTCTAAATAATTCAGAACACATTCTTCGCATGTGGATGCTTCAACCACCATGCCTCTGAGACTATCTACAAGAAGCTCTCCGAGAGATGGCATCAGGAAGGTTACTGACCCATGGTCTGGATGTAGATGTATATGGGGTTCAGCTTTAAATTTCTCTTTAATCTTCTTTACCATCATCTTCACATTCTTTACGAAGGGTGTCTCAAGGTATACTTCTTTCTCTTCTTCTCTTTCTCCAGTTTTTTCATCTCCCTTAATAGATGTTGAAGAGAATCTGAAAACAGCTACTAGAACTGCTTCTTCTTCTCCAATTATCCTGCTGAGCTCCCTCCTCAATTTATCCCAAGTATCCTCTATTTCTGAAAGAAGCTGCATCCTAATATTAAGAATTCATAGCTTTTATTTAAAAGGATTGTTTTAAATCAGGCTCAGGTAATCTAGATATTAAACCCTAGTTATCTCTAAACCATGTCTTTTAAGTATGATGAGGAGTTCTCTTCTATGATCCGATGATACCCCCTTCCAATCTATTAACGCTTATGTTGTTTTCTCCACGTTCTTCTCTACTGCCTCCTCAACCATTACTTCATCTATAGGTAGAGCATACTTTGGGCGCATATGGCGCAAGGACTCTTCTTTTTATAGTCCTTCATCCATATACTACTACCTACATAAGGGACGTAGAAAGAGGAAATTATAGAATAAGGGTTGAATATATAGGGGGTAGGTTAGTTAGTGTAGTTAGAGATCTCTAAGAATACTGTCCTCAGTCACATCATTCCCTAAGATACCCAGTACTTTACAGTAACTTTTAAACTGTTAATATAATTCTCTCTAGGGCTACTTAAGCACTGAAGAAGTCGGAACCGCCAATACCTAAACCACTCCATACTGGGATAATTGGAGACACCCACAGAAACAAGACAAAATGTTGACCTTCAAACATAACTCGTCCAGACATTACTGGTGAGTCATCCATAAATAATAAAATAATTTAGGGAGAGGGTGGCTGGCCGATGAACTATAGTAGCTATGAGACTAGCAGGGGCTATTAAATGTACATGCTGAAAAAGCATGGGAGGATACCTGAACCTGCTGACCTCACAGCTTTTACTGCTCATCGGCCAGCAGGTTTTTCATCGACTTCTTTGTTTACTTCGACCCATGTCTTTCGCAAGGTCTTCAGGATTTTTAACTGTAGCTTCTGTAATGCTATACTCTTAGATTGAGTGTTTTGTATGATTTTAGCGAATTCTTCTGGAATGCTCGTCCCCCTCTTATGAGTGTTGAGGTAGATATTAGAAGCAATAGATCCTAGGTGCCGTCTTAATTGGTGGTTGTAACGTCCATCATTTTTGGTTGGTGTGAATCCTAGATATGATTTTAGCTTGTCCATCCCTGAAGTTAATGGTAGCTCCAAGACCAGTATAGCGATTTCCACACTATCCTTCACTTGAAGCTCATTACAAACTCTTCTATAAACATCCCTGTAAATACTTCTATTGATCATTCCTATAATCTCTCTACTAATCTTTAACCTATCAGCCTCCATAGCTCTTATAGATTCTCCGAAACCATAATCGTAGCCTCTATTCTTCCATTGCTTCAGTATCTTCCTCTTCTCCACAGTCCACTCATACCTATTTACTAGTGGTCTCACAGCAATCTTCAACTCCACCTCTCCAGCAGTCAACTCCCTGAAGTATTCTCTTGGAATCTTTGAAAGCATTACTGCATCAACTTCATCAGACTTCTTCAGATTATTCTGTAGCCTCAGCTTCTTCAGTATCCTTGTATCCTTTAGAACATAGACTTTAACTCCTCTCTTAAGAAGTCTTAAGACATCATTGTAAACCTCTGGAAACAATGTATCAATGAATACTTCGTTAATATTCTTTAGCTTCGTTAATCTACTTACTTTGAATGTTTTCTCTCCATCGAAGACCGTGTGAAGTCTCCGTCTTCGCTTGCCGCTAGTAGCCGTTGCGGAAGTATCAACGTAAGCAGTCTTAGACTCCATCCTCCCACCTTCGTTGTCCAATGACTTCCTCGTCTACTCTTTCAAGCTCCCTGCAGACATATTCCACAGTCTCTCCAACATATCTACGGTATTTCTCGAAGCCCTCCTTGGGGGCGGATACTGCCATGGGGCTTATATTTACGCCCCCATATCCCCATAGCAGACTCCTGCGGGGAATAATCCCCGCTTGGTTTTCTAGGCCGGGAGCTCGGCCTCGGGGAACCATCCAGCCACCAATAATCTTGACCCCCATTGGTGGGGGTCCCCCGATATCTCACGGGGTAATGGTTAGTGGCTGGATGGCCCCTGTAGGCGACCCCCAGCCTGCCTGCTATGGGTCTCCACCCCTATCCCTATCCTTAACTTCTATTAACCTTCATAGTTCAATATTACGTCATACTTAATTGCTGATTCAATTTTTCCTCTCTTTATCCTTATATTGCTGAACGTTTCTGTTCATCTCTTGCTTATTTTTCATGAATTTGAAATGCCGATATATTGGAATCGCTTCCTTCTACCGCCACGCCTGAAACATCCATGATAATTGAGTCTATGAACTCGGCGTATCATTGAAGTCCAAGTCTCACCGTAACATTGGAGCATAGGCTCCAGACGCAGACACACGTCAGGAGCCTAAGGAGCGTCCGAGGCGGGCGCAGACACACACTCCGCCAGGAGACGCCCAGCCCTCGCCCCCCAGACCATGCATGGGCGGACCCCAGGCGCAGACACACACTCCAGAGTCCTGCGGTGGGCGCAGACACACACACCACCGCCCGGGGGCTCATGCATCGTCTGGAGAGTCGGAGACAGCGTAGCCAGCCCCTCCCCCTCTGCAGAGCCTAAGCTCTGGAGTCCCCCGAGCATGATTGTTTGACGGGGGGTTCCTCCAGACCTGAGACTTTGATTGGTTTAGGCTCTGGATTAGGGTTTCTTCCTCCATCACCTGCGACCATGACTATGGACTCCTAGTCGCAGGCTCATTTAGCATTCTTAGGAGTCCACTATAAGTATATCTCTATTAAGGAATTTTTAAATTTTTTGTTAGAGAGGGCGTGTCCAACTACTCATAGGTCCACCTCACTAGGATTTTTAGGCAGTATATTATGATTCTTAGGTGTGTTCTTGTCTTCGTTGACTCTTCTCTCCTCGTTTTCAGCCTGTCTCCGAATTCTACTGTTAGTGCTCCGAATATCCCTTCACCGACGCTCCTATATGTATATAGGGCTTCATCGTATGCTCTATCCCTAATCCTCGCTCCATAACCCCTAGGGCTTCTAGAGCCCCTCTTAACCATTGGTATGTATCCCCTAGATGCTATGGTGTTTAGGACGAGCTTAGCGTTGAATGCCCCATCCCCAAGCATTACCCCTCCACCTTCAGGTATCCCTTCAACGAACTCCACCTCGGAGCTTGTAAGCTGAGCGTGGACTGGGAATAGTGTCTCGCCGCTCCTCACCCTAACATCGATGAATAGTTCATGAAGACCCTTCAGCCAATCCGTAAACTTCGTTGAGTCTATCACTGAGTAATCGTAATCCATAAGGCTCAGAAGCCTTAGGAGTGCCTTCAACACCTCCCCAACTACGCCCCCATGCCTAACCTCCCAGTAATGTAGTGTTGACTTAGGTATCCTAACACCTAGATGCGTCTGGGATAGGCTCTCAGCATACCTCAAGCTAGCCTTACAAACCTCCTTCAAGACCAAGGCCTTCAAGTAAAGCCTAGCAGGCCTCCCAAACCTACACCCCTCAAACCTAGAGTCAAAGCCCATTAAGTCTAAGACGTAATCCAAGCTAGCCAACAAGAGCCCAATATCATAAGCCCTCACATCCCACCTACAAGCATAAATAGAAGAGAAGCAAAGCACTAAGTAACAGTTGGACACGCCCTGTTAGAGAGGGTGATAGTGTCCGAATAGGGTGTTATATTTAGAGGCTTGTTGTTATATCTTGTTTGTATATAAGATTGTTAGGGAGCCTAGGTATAGGGAGGTGTATAGCTGTGGATGAGACTAAGCTACGTGTTAAGAAATCCTATGTATACGTGTGGTGTACAGTAGACATTGATTCAAAGGAATTACTAGCTCTAGAAGCGTCTTATGGGAGGAGCAGCCTAAACGCTCTAGTATTCCTCAGGAAAGCATTGAGGATGTGTACCAATAAGCCATTGGTCATAGTTGATAAGGGTCCATGGTATAGGTGGGCATTTGAGAGACTTGGGCTAGAGTATAGATATGAGAGGTTCGGTATGAGGAACAGGGTTGAGAGATTCTTCAGATACCTAAAGGAGAGAACTGTAATATTCCACCATAAGATGAGTGCGAGAAACCACGTACAGGGAATCATAAAACTTAAACTATTCCTAAACCTATTCACAATATACTATCAGGCAGTGAGGAGGAGGTGAGGAAAAATGCTTATTTGGACACTATCTGGGAAGAGATAATCAAGTTTATAAGGGATGCTTTAGAGGCTAGAGGGTGCGTCAGAGAGATAAAGACTGTTGAGATAAGCATACAAGAGTTTATGGAGTATTTTAAGAGTATTGGTTTAGAGAGTTGGGTGTATAAGGTTCGGCCGACTCTATCCGATATGAGGAGGGCTGGAAGATTGCTATGGTATTACGACCATGACAAGAAGAAAGCTGTAATCTTAGACTCCTCAGAAGCCTCTGAAAAATTTTAATAATGTAACCATACATAATACATTTTCAACCCTTATTTTTATATCCTCTTTTTCATACCTCTTATATAGGTAGTTTCTATAGAGAGCTTACACCACCTTACTAGTAACTAGCCTTTAGAGCAGAAGATATTACTGGTAACGTAATTTAAATGTATCTAAAAGAGACATTTAAATTCCTCTATTAAATGGAGGCCTATCTTCTTGTTAGGTTTATCTTGCATCGTTACTCCACGACCCGCTAATGACGTTACTAAGTAATCCTAGGTTGGATAAAACATTATCTATCTTTATCATTTTAAGTCTCATCCTCGTTAAGCCAGTATTGACTCGATTATTATCGCTGTAAAGATTGCTGCGAGATGGGGGGAAGTATACTTAAACATTCTCCATGCTAGCTTTTTGCTCGGAGCATAGATTAGTTTGAGGGCTAGGTATAGTAGGATTAAGCCTGAGGTTGCTGCTGAAGCTAGGTATACGTATCCATATTTTAATGGGTTGATGAAGTATACTGAGATTGAGAAGATTATTAATAGGATTGCCGTAGATGAGATGCATCTTATTGCTTTATCTTCACTAATAATTACGGGGAGCATAGGTATTCCTGCCCTCACATAATCTTCCCTGTATCTCAAGGCTAGACTCCATATATGGCTTGGTATCCATAGAACAACTACTCCTGCAAGAATTATCGAGTCTAGTGTTATCTGGTTGGAAGCTGAGACGTATCCAACCATTGTTGGTGCTCCACCAGCTACGCTTCCAAGGATAATGTTTAGAGGCGTCTTCTTCTTTGATAACATTATGTATATGACTAGGTAGTCTATTACTCCGATTAAGATGAATATTAATGCTAGTAGATTGATGGAATACGCTATGTATGCTCCCAGCCCAGTTAATATGAAGCCTAAGATTGATGCTTTCCACTCAGGCTTAATCTTCCCAGATGGCAGTGGTCTATTCTTCGTTCTCTCCATCAATGCATCAACATCCTTCTCAATAAAGTTCGCTGTTGCTTCCGAGCCTGCAGATGCAAATACAACCGATAAAGTAGCTATCGATGCTTTAACCCAATCTATGGCTGCTCCTGAACCTGCAATATATCCACCAAAAGCTGTATATGCTAGTAGATACCAAACCCTAGGCTTAGTAACAGAGTAGTAAGCCTTGACTCTATCAATTATGTATGCAGCCTTCAAAGCGGCCATCTCATTAACTGGGAAGATACAGAATATAATATAAGGATATTCTTTTCCTTAACGGGTAGGCTAAGTTGATGAGCATGCAGATTATTAGGTTTGTAGAAGTTCTTTGAATAATTGTGGAAAGACTCTAAGAAACTTTTATGTAAAACTTCATAGCTGGTAGAAATTAGAGACAATGTTTATTTAGGATCTAGTATTTTGTCTGAGGTGCTGGTTATGAGTAAGGATGCGCCTGAGTTAAGCAGGTCTGAGATCGCTAAGAAAACAACATCATCTATAGTAAGGGTCGTTCTATACATAGTTTTGTATGTTGCTGTTGCAGCCGTTATCCAATGGCTCTTCACGGATCTTCTACTAACATTTGGGATAAACATCTTAGATTACATTGGGTATGTTCAGATACTGCTCGCAGTTGGATTTGGATACATGATCGCCAACAGTATCGCGGTATTCTTCTACTGGACTATGAGAGCAAGATACGACCATGCAACATCAGCTGCAGTCAGGAACATTGTAAAGATCGTAGGTATTGGAGCCTTAGTTGCAGCTATAGCTGGTGGTGTAGCTGGTGGTGCAGCTGGAGTAGCTCTTGGAGGCTTCATAGGGATGGCCGTAGGGTTTGCTTCGCAGCAAGTACTAGGGCAAGCAATTGCTGGACTCTTCCTCTTAATAGTTAGACCTCTTAAGATTGGAGACCATGTGATCTTGAGTGGGGAAGAAGGTATTGTAGAAGATGTCTCAACACTATTTACAGTCATTATGAAACAAGATGGTGTAAAAGTACTAATACTGAATAATACGATACTGGGAGGAAAAATTTATGTTAAGCCGAAGACGTAGCAAAATCCCTTGAGGGCTAAACGGTATCCGACCCCATTCATCTCTCTACGAGCTGCTGATATTCGTCAAGGTGGATGGCATAAAATTCATTATGTAGTTTATACTATATAGTAGACAACATGAAGTTATATGAGTATGAGGCTAAGAATATTTTTAGTCAGTTCGGTATATCTGTGCCTAGGTTTAAGGTTGTTTCTAATCCTGACGAGGCTCGTTTAGCTGCTGAAGAGGTAGGTGGCAGGGTTGTAGTTAAAGCACAAGTCTTGGTTGCAGGTAGAGGTAAGGCTGGAGGGGTTAAGCTTGCAGACACGCCTGAGGAGGCATATAGTTATGCAAAGCAGATGCTCGGCTCAGAGATTAAAGGTGAGAAAGTAAGGAAGGTAATGATTACTAGAGCTGTAGATATTGAGAGGGAGCTATACTTGAGTATTATTATTGATAGAAGTATCGGTGCTCCAGTAATCTTGGCTTCACCTGAAGGTGGGGTTGATGTAGAAGAGCTTGCACGTACAAAGCCTGAGAAGATACTCAAGATAGTTGTAGACCCGCTGATAGGTGTTAGAGATTACCATGCAAGGCATGCAGCCAGGTTTCTTGAATTAAGTGAGCAAGCATTTAGGAAGGCTCAAGAGATAACCATCAACCTTTACAGAGTCTTCGAAAATTATAGCTGCGAGCTTGCTGAGATAAATCCTCTCGCTTTAACGCCTGACGGCGGGTTGGAAGCTGTAGATGCAAAGATAATACTTGATGATAATGCTTTATACAAGTATCCAGAGTTTTCAAGCGAGTTTACTAGGGATTTAAGTTGCTATGAGGCTGAAGCTAAGAAGATGAATTTCAGCTATGTTGAGCTTGATGGAAATATTGGGATACTATGTAATGGCGCAGGGTTAACCATGGCCACAATGGACTCGGTGTACGTTCTAGGCGGGAGGCCTGCAAACTTTCTAGATATAGGCGGAGGTGCTAGAGCAGACTTGGTTGAGAGGGCTGTAACACTACTGCTCCAGCATCCAAAGACAGAAGTAATATTCATTAATATACTTGGGGGGATAACGAGATGCGATGAAGTAGCTAACGGGATAGCTGGAGCATTAAAGAAGGCTGGTGTAAGCAAGAAGATAGTTGTTAGACTTAAAGGTACAAATGAAGAAGAGGGGAGAAGAATACTTGAAGAAAACAAGATATATGTTATAGAAGAAATGGACGAAGCAGCTGGTAAGGCCGTGGAGCTAGGTGGGTGAAGATGACGGTGCTCGTGGATTCCGAGACGAGGGTTGTGGTTCAAGGGATAACTGGTAGAGAAGGAAGCTTCCATACAAGAGCTATGCTCAGCTATGGAACGAGGATTCTTGCAGGTGTAACACCGGGTAAAGGTGGGACAACCGTTGAAGGTGTACCAGTATATGATAATGTTATGGAAGCTGTTAGAAGACATCCAGAACTGAATACTTCCATAATCTTTGTTCCATCAAGGTTTGCTGCAGATGCTGTCTATGAAGCTATAGATGCAGGTTTAGACCTCATCGTAGTTATAACTGAAGGTATCCCAGTCCATGAAACAATGAAGTTTGTAAGATATGCTAAAATAAATGGTGTAACGATCATTGGTCCAAACTGCCCAGGAGTAATCTCTCCAGGAGAGTCTAAGGTCGGTATTATGCCTGGACATGTATTCTCTAAAGGTCGTGTTGGTATAGTTTCTAGGAGTGGAACACTTACGTATGAGATAGCATACGCTATGACTAAGGCGGGGATAGGACAGAGTACATCTATAGGTATAGGTGGAGACCCTGTTCCAGGAACATCATTCATAGATGCATTAGAGATGTTTAGAGAGGACGATGGGACAGATGCTGTTGTCTTGATAGGTGAGATAGGTGGGGACATGGAAGAGAGAGCTGCAAGATACATCGTTGAGCAAGGGTATGAGAAGCCTGTAGTAGCATATGTTGCTGGTAGAACTGCTCCACCAGGTAAGAGGATGGGTCATGCAGGAGCAATAATATCTATGGGTGTAGGAGATGCTGCAAGCAAAATCAAGGTATTAAGAGAAGTAGGAGTAGAAGTAGCTGAACTACCCTCCCAGATACCCAGCCTCCTCATGAAAGTCCTCAAAAAAATAAGCCATACATAACTACAATAATTATGTTTCCCGGAAATTTGACGTTAGGATATGTTGATTAAATAGGGCTGGCGTGTCTATTCTTGAACACATGGGTGAGCTTGGTATTAAGAGTTTGATTGAGTTGATTGAGTCTGCTGAGCCTATTTTCGAGAAAGAGCCACAGTTAGTAATTCAAGATTATGGATGCTTCCTAGTTGTTGGGGATACGCATGGTGATGAGGAGACTACCAGTAATGCTTTAAAGACAGCGGAGAAAGAAGGGCTTAAACTACTTTTCCTAGGAGATTATGTTGATAGGGGTCCTAAGCAGATAGAGAATATTGTTAAGCTTCTAGAATACAAGCTTAGCTGGGGGGATGATCTGGTAATGTTGAGGGGGAATCATGAAACAGTTAAGATGAATAGATGGTATGGGTTCATGGACCTAGTATATTACAGGTATGGTCCTGAACTCTATGATCATTTTGCTAGACTCTTCTCAAAGCTACCTTATGCAGCCCTAATCCATAGAGGTGTATTCGCTGTACATGGTGGAATCGCTGAAGGATTAATGAAGATAGATGAAGTAAACAGTATACCTAAGGGTGAATCGAGCCCGCAGAGTGGTATTGGTTTCGAGCTTTTATGGAATGACCCGTTCGAGGATGTTGAGTTTGAATGGTTTGCACCAAGCTGGAGAGGTGGAGGAGCTAAAATATTCGGGTGGAGAGCATTCGATAATTTTATGGAGAAGAATAATCTCAAGATGCTTGTTAGAGCTCACGAACCTTACCCTGAAGGTTACGGAGAACTCTTTAATGGAAGGCTTATGACTGTCTTCTCATGTAGATTCTATGGTATAATCCCCCGAGCATTAAAGATTATTGATGGAAAGGTTGCTGAGGTTGTAAGTCTTGAGTGATTTTATTCTTTAATTTTAGTTTAAGAATCACCACTCCATCATCTTCTTATGTTGTTCATCACCGTATTCTGGAAGATACTTCTTTATTATCTGGCACCAATTCTTCTCTGGGCAGTATCCTAGATGTTTACACTTCTCCCCCATTAATCCTCCGATGACCGGGGAGACCTTCTCTATGCTTCTCCATATACTGTAGGCTATCATCCTTTCTTCCCATTGAGCGCAGCTGCACGTCCTTGTACCTATGTATCCTTGTGGCCACAGTAGATTGAATGCATTGTAGGTTCTAATAGTGTATATTCTTACTGCTTGAGGGCACAAGTATATAGCTTCTGAGAGAGGTACATCCTCTCTTAGTAGGGTTGAATAAGTTTCTAATAGCCTGGAGATAGCTCCATCGAATATCTTGATTGTTTCTTCTCGAGATTTTATTGTTGGTGAAGTGACCGTATTCTTTTCAGGGTTTCTTTCTGCTCTCTCTATAGCTTTATAGATTGATTCAACAGATGTCGGTACAGTTCTATGCCTTATTGATTGATGATATGCAGCTATTGAGAGTGGCTCAAGAGTTGACGCGTGTATTAATGGGTTTAGAGAACTCATGTATTCAGGATTCCTCAATGCTTCTCCTACCAAGTCTTCGATGCCTTCAGTTATTCTGAAGTCTATTAGTATTGGATGGTCGGGTTCATAATATCGTTTGATTATTCCGTCTATTATTTTATCTTCTAGCTTATAGAGGTCTGGGTATGGATAGACATAGTGTAGAGGCTTAAAAGAGAGGCGGGCAGAAGTAATTAGGGGAGAAATACTCATAGCTAGTTTCTTAATTAATTCTCCAAGCTTCTTCAGCTCTCTTGGGAAGTATTTCTCATCTCTATTCTCTGAAGAATATATTAACCAGGTGAAGGATTCTAGGCTTCCAGTTACGAATATTGATGTCCGGTAAGATATTGGGAGTAGGTAGCGTGCATCTTCTAGAGGTATCCCTCTATCAATTAGGGACTTGTAGCATCTCCATACATAATCAATCGTTTCAAGGTATAATCTTGACAACTTCTCTACACTATGTATCTCTGGAGGTATAAGGAATTCATCTCTGCTTACTTGTCTTCTCCTCTGAGATTCTTGCAGGTATGAGCCGAATGGCTGTGCTGCAAGTAGGAGTGTTGAAGCTCTACTACATGGATTTACTTCAAGCTGTAGTACTAATGATGTTGTAAGGGAAGCATGACCGCGTCTAGTGGATTCTCTATGCATTCCTGAGGCCACATCTCTGGGATCCTTACCCTTAGCTTGAAGCTCCTTCAACCTCTCCTCGATAGTTACACCCTTAAATGTACCTAAACCTTCAAGAGCGATCAATATGTCTGGGTCTAACTCAACCCCACCAATACTACTGTAAGGACCATAACACAGGAGGCGGATACTAACATCGTCAACTCTAAACATTCGCTTATCTAAGCTAACAACATACACAGTTGGTTATAACGTTGATGCCAATACATGGGATACTCATTATCAAAATATTTTGTCCATAGTATTTCGCGTAACTTTTTTCCACCCTGTTTCCTAGTATATTTATGGTTGATCTGGTTGAGGCTTTAAGGAGGGAGAAGGATGCTCGTGTTAGGGAGAGG
>Ga0209225_1001807_pt1 | contig 20202 bp, 23 predicted proteins | sample WasSprMetagenome_FD_184732 | JGI IMG/M metagenome (GOLD analysis project Ga0209225, IMG submission 184732) | Sulfidic aquatic microbial communities from Washburn Spring, Yellowstone National Park, USA - WS (SPAdes) (version 3) | ecosystem: Environmental > Aquatic > Thermal springs > Hot (42-90C)... | reverse complement strand
AGCACTATTCCTATTTGCATTCACAACACTACTAAGCTGGGAGTGGTATGGTGAAGTAAACTGGGTTTACTTCTGGTGCAGGACTTTGAAGCTACCAGAGAAGCCTATGAGGTGGATATTTAGAGTGCTCTGGGTAATACCAATTATACCAGCATCATATTTCGGCGGAGAAGCCTGGGGATTATTCTGGGACTTCTCAGACATGATGAATGGACTAATGGCAATACCAAACCTCATAGCACTGGCAGTACTATCGCCAATAGCATGGTCTGTAATTAAAGACTTCACTGAGAAACATGCAAAAACAGGGGTTTAAGCCGGTTATTAACTCAATCTCTTTTTCTCCTAACTTCATTTTAAACACCCATCTCCTAGCAAGCACTCAGTAAGATACCATGGCTTATGCATAGCATGAGCAACTATTACTCAACACTATTCACTCCCAACTCTCCTAATGACCATTAATAAACCACTGTCACTAGCCAACAATACACCATACTTAAGGATCTCCTTTACTAATACAGACCTTCTCCTAGCTACGAGTCATCGATGAGAAAGCGGCAGGAATCTGAGAGTGAAAAAGTGTATTTCAAGGAGGGATTAAACTACTCCCACGCAGCCATGTATTTTAATACTTCGTCTGGGACTTTGCCGCTTAATACGTCTTTAACCGACTCCTCAATGATCTCTAATCCCCTCTCCAAGTCATCCTCGGGGATTGTTAGTGGTGGCGCGATTCTCAGGACGTTTCCATACTTTCCATAAGTCATCATTATCAACCCCTTCTCCCACGCTCTCCAAATAATCTTCAACGCAGTCTTTCTATCTGGCTCCTTGGTCTTCTTGTCTTTGACAACGTCGACGCCGATCATTAGTCCAAGCCCTCTTACATCCCCTATAACCTCATACCTTTCCTTCATCTCTTCTAGTCTCTTAGTGGCTAAATCACCTAGCTTACTAGCTCTATCATATAGTTTATTCTCGAGAACATACTTGACGGCTGCCAAAGCCCCCGCTACTGATGCAGCGTGAGCTGCTGATGTAGCAAAGTATGTTTGTGGGGGTGCTGAGTCTAGGATGTCTGCTCTACCAATAACAGCGGAGACGGGCATTCCGCCTCCAAGGGCTTTACCCGCTACGAGGAGATCTGGCTCTACGTTGAAGTGCTCTATAGCCCATAGTCTACCAGTTCTACCCATGCCTGTTTGAACTTCATCATCGATAAAGACTATTCCATACTCCCTCGTAATCCTCCTAACACCCTCAACGTAGTTTCTAGGTGGAACCAGTACTCCTCCATCACCCTGGATAGGCTCGAAGAGTAGTGCTGCCACGGAGTACCCTGAGATCTTTTTAAGTAATTTATCTAGTTCACTCAAGTGGTGTTCACCGCACTCCACTGGATCATCTATCCCCCCACACCTATATGTATCTGGGTACTCGGTGAAGTATACTTCGCGGAATGGAATAGCAATCCTCAAATCCTCCTTGAATGAACCCCCAACAGCTATGCCTAGAGCTGTTGTCCCATGATATGAGTAAGTGTATGAGATTAACCTTGGTCTCCGAGTATATATGAGGGAGGCCTTTATAGCTGTGTCATTAGCATCTCCACCACTAAGTCCAATAGCCACTTTCTTCTCGAAGCTACCCGGTGTATTCTTAACGAGTACTTCAGCTAACTCAACAACAGGCTCGTGGTAGAGGTATAGGCAGTAGTGTATGAATCTATCTAGTTGCTTTTTAACAGCATCTACAACCTCTCTATTACTATGCCCAACATTATATGTAGCCGCACTAGATAGGAAGTCTATGTAGACTCTACCCTCAATATCCCAAACCCTAGCGTTCTCAGCTCTCGAGACAACTAGTGGAAAGTACTTAAATGCCTGTCCACTAGTAATGTACATTCTGTACTTCCTAAGAATAGACTCCAATCTAGGGGATATAGTAGACACATTTAACACCAGGTAAAATCTAAAACTATACACCTAATAAACACATTAGTTAGAGGAGTACTTACTCCTAATACCGTAGTAGGGAATGGTGGAAAAATACTTATTAATAATGACCAAGTTTTAAGATAGTGGAGAGAAGTGGAAGTTTATACATGGAATAAGTTCAAGTATGTGTAGGAACATGGTGTCGAGGCAGGTATTCAATAAATACGTTAATAGATTGATAGAAGTATTTGAAGTAGTTATAGTGATTGCACTGCTAGTACTAGCAATATATGCTATTGTATTCCTCGTGCGAGACATCTCGAGCATTAAGCCTAGTTCACCCATAGAGGAATTGAGAGTAGTGTTTTCCAGTGTATTAGCGATAATAGTTATAGTAGAGTTAGTTAAGACATTTACAGTGTCTCGTAGTGGTGAAGAATACTTTGAGGGATTCATAGAAGTAGGCATTATAATACTAGTGAGGGAGATAGCTGTCTCGACTATAAGCGGGGAGATCCAATACTCACTAATGGCTAGTGGTGGAGTACTACTACTAGCACTAGCACTATTCGTAATAAAGCGATCTAGAGCAATCGGAAAATAACACTCATTAAATTTTATTAAAATCCCCCGTTCTTAAATCATACTGGTTGAGAGCATGGTGAATACATATATTAAGGAGAAGACAAAGGAGTTAACTACCAGAGAGAGGGAGGAGAGATATAAGTACCTGGGTAAAGAAGTCATTGATATAAATGACCCGGGACTCGATAGTATACCGGAGTTTTATGGAATAGCCAACGCTATTTGGAGTGATTGGGTGAAGGGTAGAATAAATACTAAGACAGCACTTGGTAGACTCCTATTACTAAAGCTCTTGACTAATAAGAGTAAAAACAAGAAGATCACTAGTATACCTGAGGAGGAATTAGAGGAGGTAAGGAAGTTCATAGACTACGTAATGCAAGTGGTGAGAAACGAGAGTAAGAGAAAAGGAGAGCCCGAGGAGAGTAGGAGGATTTAACAATCACAAGGCATTGATTAATTTTAGAACTAAGTTTTAAATTACCCAATCATAATGTAAACACGTTAACTTATTAGAGATGCATTTAACCTAGAATGGTGTCTCTGTGGCCATAGAGATCATAGACCTGTATGCAGGATATAGAAGAGGTGATTTCATACTTAGAGGAGTAAACATGGTGATCCAGGGAGACGCAATTATACTAGGCCCTAATGGAAGTGGAAAGACAACCCTGCTGAGGACCATAGTGGGGATTACGGTTTCTAAGAAGGGGATGATATTAATTGATGGATTAGACGTTGAATCCATAAGAGGCAGGCCAGGACTTATCTCGACGAATCTACCTGAGGTTATTATATCTTCGAGGCTACCGGTTAAGCACGTTGCATCATTCTACCTTGATTTAACAAGTGGAGACTTCAACTACTTCAAGGATCTCGTGTCGAGGCTTGGTAGTGTAGAAGTATTGGAGAAGAGGTATCACGAGCTCTCAGCAGGCTTAAAGAAGATTGTTTTAAATACACTAGCTATAGCTACTAGAGCTAGGTATATTCTGCTGGATGAGCCATTTGAAAACCTAGACCCAGCTAGGAGAGTTGCTGTATTGAGGGAAATACTCGATTCCCCTGGCGTTAAAGTAGTTGATACACATGCAACCTGGTTGATAAAATCACTCCCAGAATGGGATGTATACCTCATGGTGGAGGGATTAATCTATGGTCCACTAAAGCCGAGGGAGTTGGAGGAGCTTAAAGTATCCACAAGCCCCGTTGAAGACGCTGTTCTCCAGATAAAGCTAAAAGTCGGTGAGGTATATTTATCTAGGTCCACTGGAACCCCTCTATCTAGCCTTGAGTCGCTTGACAAACTATACGAGGTGTTGACATGGCGTTATTGAAAACATATAGATTCTACACTGTAAGCCTAGTCAGAGACCCCTACTACTGGTTCTGGGCAGTATTCTTCATGTTATTCTGGCTATTAATGGGTGCTTTTGTCTATGGATCATCAATGAGTAAGGATGCTTTAAGAGAAGAGCTGTCGAGGAGTATATCCCCTACTACACCTGGATTTGGGAAAATACTTGAGGATGTGTGGAGTAAGGAGGTTGTTTACTACACTGGTGGGTGGTATGGTGGTATTGCGTTATTTTCACTTACATCCGTCTCCATGGGTTTAGTTTATTATGTATACTACTCGACTATACCAATAAGGTATCTTACAAAGTACTCTAAGGCCACTCCATTGAAGTTCTACGTGGGCTTAGTCCTCGCCTCAATGACTGTTTCTCTAGTAGCGGCAATTATACTTATAGCATCTACTATTGCTCTATATAGTTATAGATTCTATGGCTTGAATAAGCTGGTTCTACCAAGTAATATACTCGGGGTCTTAGCTGTAACAACTGCTGGGGGAGTCTTTAAATTCCTATTCTCTACTGCTTTAGCACTACTAGTTGTAGCTATAAGGAAGCCCAAGCTACTTAGTATGATGAGCTTTGTACCATTCATAATTAGCTACGGGCTTGGAATGTATGGAATGGTTGGTGGAGGGGGACTTGTGCAGTACTCGCCATTTAATATAATAATGCTACTTGCATACCACTACTATACCGGGTCACCGCTAGCTCTAGACCTCAAAGCAGTTGATATGTGGAAGGCTGACCCAGAGATTAGAAATTGGTTGATCCCTGGCTCAAGCATTCAGACAACAGATCCATTGGTACTATGGCTATTGTTGACTGCATGGATCCTCATATTCGCTTTAATAGCCCTAGCCATGTTGAGGATTCAGAAGGGTGTTAGTGTAGAGGAGATAATAGCTTAGTTACTTCTAACTTTAAACCGGTGGGTGCTCTGAGTGCTAGGTTATATGATGAATTAGTTAGTAGAGCTATACACTTCTATAGAGTGACTAGTTATGACGCTAGTGCTGGAAGATACGATATTGCATTATTCCACTTGGAGTAAGCAGTTCAATTAGCTCTCAAGGCATACCTATTAAAAACTCTAGACAACTTCCCAAAGATCCACTCTCTAAAGGACTTAATCGATGTTTGTGAAAACAACTGCCTTAGGAAGCTAGTAGATGAGAAATGGTGTATTGTAGATGTATTGGAGGATGCTTATATTGGTGGAAGGTACTTCATTAGGAGCTATAATCTAAGAGAGTATGAAGAGTCGAGAAGATTTGTCGAGGAGGTATTCAAGTGCATCGGTGTTTCAAATACTTAAGGGAGTCAAAAAGGGACCTAGAGGAAAACCTTGAGAAATACTTAGAGGAATTGAGAGGGCTCGCTACTAGGTATAATGGAAGACTATACATCTTTGGATCATATTTAAAGGGTGATTATATTGCAGCGAGTGATGTAGATGTTTTAATCGAAGTACCGGATAGTGTTGATAGACTCCAAGTACTACACGAGGCTAGAAGACTTGTTCAAAATAGAAGAATTGAAATACATGTTTTAAACCGATCTGAAGCCGAGTTATTTAAGAGGATAATTAAGGAGTACAAGGAAGTAGCATAGCTCTCGTTGAGATGTAGAGGTATAGTCCTCTTTATAAATACCCAGTATATAAGTGGATAGATATAATGGGTCGACGTAATTGGTCATCGATGAGGAATTAAGTGGGGATGAATTTGAAGAAGTGGAGTGGGATGAGGAGTGTGGTAGAGTTGTTAAGGTGTATGTTGTTAAAGCAAGTGATGTAGCGAAGACACTAACTCCTCCCCCTGTAGGAGACATGGTTTTAATGAAGTTTGGGAAGATCTTTGAGGAAGAGTATGCTCTTGCAAACCACATATATAACATAACTATCTACCAGCAGGTTTCAAAGTGGTTTACGAGGAAGATAGCTGCTAGGCTGAGGGCTGAGGGTATTTATAGGAAGGATCTTGTTGCTAAAGCTTATAGAGCATACTCTGCACTCATTAAAGCTGGTGTTACTGGGGAGAAGCCGAGGACTGTGTTTAAGAGGATTGGGGAGAAACTCTATGTGTCTGCACAGCCTGATCTATACGATGAGTCGACTGAGACTTACTATGAGTTTAAACTGTATCCTATAAACGAGTATGCTAGGAAGCAGGCAGAGGTTTTTGCATGGGTTCTTGGTAAACCAGTTGTTTTAATTGGCTTGAGAGAGGATGAGAAGGGATATATAACAGTGGAGAGGGAGGTTGTTGATCCACCCGTGGAGCTGGAAGTAGATGTAAGTGAGTTATTGAAGATGGCTGTAGTTGAGGAATTCTGTGAAAAACTCGAAATACCTCTATTCCAGTATGAGAGGGAGTGTGAGAAGAGAGCTAGATATGCGAGATTCATAAGCTTCCTCGAGGATGATGAAGACTTCTACGAGGATTATTAGTGTTTTAACTAGAATATCCCCGATGCAAGTAGTGATTTAATTAGTAGATTTAAGAGATTAATGAGTTGGTAATGCAGTGTGGGATAATTGAATAAAATTAACTACTGGTCTATGCTTGAAGAAGAGGCGAGGGAAATAAGGAGGAAGAGTGCTAATTGGGAGTTTATAGAGTCTCTTCCAGCTAAATTGAAATTCGCGTTGAAGTATTACATTGAAACAGGAGATCTATACGTAGCATCTAGAATTGCTGGTTTAACAATAGAGGAGTTTAACGAGTTGAGGAAGAAAGCCGGGGTTCCCAATGTTGCTTAATTTATTCGCTATAGCTGATATGTGTTTCTTAATTGACTGGTCTTATTGGAGATATAGGGATGTATTATTCGAGTTATTTAAAACAGTCTTTATTCCAGAGAACGTATTAAGAGAGGTTAAGAGCGAGAATACACTTGATTGGATTACATCTAACTTAGCAAAAGGAAAACTCGCTTTATACACGGAAACCCCAGACATAGTAGAATTTGCAACACGCATTATGGAGAAATCGAGGCTAATACCAGGACTAAGAGGAGTAGACCTTCCCGAAGCGATTTGCTTAGCGGTAGGGAAAAGGAGAGGGTACATTGTTCTCACGGAGAATAGAGGGGCTTTAATGGCTGTTGACATTCTCGAGGAGTTATCGAGTGTTAGAGTCTGGAGATCATTGGAAGTAATCGTAGAGGCTATTAAAAAGAAATTAATACCCGGTAATCCAGTAGATATTTTTAAATCATATGAAGAAGACACTAAGCACTTCTTCCCACGGAGAGAACTCGGGGTTATTATAAATGAGCTTAGAGGAGAAACTAGAGAAGTGGCGTAGGCTGGAGGAGGAGGCAAGGGAAATACGTAGAAGAAGTGCTAATTGGGAATTCATAGAGTCTCTTCCAAAGAAATTAAAGGCTTCCTTAATATACTACATTGAGACAGGAGATATTAGAACCTCGGCTAAACTCGCAGGATTAGACATTGAAGACTTTAGAATGCTTCTTCGAAGAGCAAATATTCCTGTAGTTGTCTAATTGAATAAATAATCAACCCAAGGATTCTCGCTTTGAGCCGCCGCCGGGATTTGAACCCGGGACCTCCGCCTTACCAGGGCGGCGCTCCACCAGGCTGAGCTACGGCGGCGGGTTTCTTTATTGGATTATCTCTGTTTCCTTTATAAATATGTGTTATTGTATTGGTTTGTATCCTAGTTCTCTTAGTTGCTTCTGTATTTCCTCCGCTATTCTCGGCCCGAATGTTGGTAGTGTTGAGAGTTTCTTTCGGGGTGTTTTCGCCAGGTCTTCGAGTGTTTTAATTCCGTTTTCTATGAGTATTCTAGCTCTAACTCTACCAATGTACCTCAATGATGCTAATTCAAGAGCATCAGGCTTTACACCCTTCTCTAGTCTCAGTGATAACTCTAGTAGTTTCTTGTTGAACTCAACTTCCCCCATTACACCCGCTATTTTACCAAGTGAGCTCGCAATCCAGCTCGCTGTATCCCTCATATTGTATAGGTCTCCAGGGCCTAGATTATACTTCCTCATGATCTCGTCTTCGCTCCTCTCATTGATCCAGTCGTTTAAAGCCAGTGCATGTATGAAGCCCGTAAGCCAGTCGTCGTAGCTATAGTAGTCTGTGTTAATGGGCATTGTGAGACTACTCGCTTGGTAGGAGTCTGCGAGGTCTTCGTATAGTGCAAGAGTTTTCTCTGGTATGTAGCTACTAGACCTCGCGAAATCAGGGGTTAGAGTAATTAAGTGCAGTGTGTAGAATTCACTATATACCTTTGGCTTATACTTGAAAAACAAAGAGACACTCAGCGGGTCTAGGTAAGTATATGATGTTAAGCGGCCAAGCCTTGAAGCTCTAACATAGTCTCCATCCACAAGCACCATTTTCAAATCCTCAAGTAGCTTCAATGCATCTCTAACCCTACTAGATAAGTCTAAGCCCGGGTTCTGCCATGTAGTGAAGGTCTTACTGAGTAATCCATGTAGCTCCCCAATTGATCTAGCCTCCTCCGAGGCAATAATAGACAATGCATGTATCCTCAAACACCTATCACTAGCTAGATTTCCATAAACAGGCTCGGGGGAGCCATGTATGTATTTAAACCCCTCTTGAACGCTGGATGCATCAATAATGATCGCCTCTCCCACTTCATCATACCTAGGTCTACCGGCTCTACCGGCCATTTGCTTATACTCAGATACACTAATATTCACTCTCCTACCACGTGTAGAGTCATATCTCTTAATAGAGACCAAAACCCTTCTAGCAGGTAAATTAACACCTGCTGCGAGAGTAGGAGTTGCAAACACTATGCCAAGTAGCCTCCTCCTAAATGCTTCTTCAACCACTCTACGCGATATATGGGATAAGCCAGCGTGGTGGAATCCAACACCCCTCTCTATTAACCCTCCTAGTAGCTCTCTCTCATACCTCGTAGGTGCTTCTTCAAGCTTCTCCATTACACTACTCAGCTCCCTCGAGGAGTGAGTCTTAGTGTATTGTGAAACAACCCGTGCGTACTCCTCAACTTTCTTCCTATTATGTATAAAGACTAGTGTTTGATGATTGTTCTTCAAGTTGTGTAGTGCGAGGTTGACCACAGAGTCTCCTTCATCTATGTCGACAGCCTCTACTCTATTATCATGGAAGACAATCTCAGTCTCTTTCTTATTGTAAACCCCCTCTATGAGTTTAACAGGCCTCCAATTAGACGATACTAGCACAGCGTTAAGCCACTCCGCTAGATCACTTGGGTTTCCAATAGTTGCTGATAAGCCAATAATTCTCAATCCGTGCTTCAATGCACGTGCAGCAATTATCTCGATTACTGGGCCGCGGTCAGGATCCATTATACTGTGTAGTTCATCTATTACAACAAGGCTTGTTCTCCCCAGCCATGTAGGCTTCAACCTCTGAATACTGTCGAACCTCTCATACGTTGCAATCACTAAATCGTATTCTCCAAGGTATTCTGCTGGCTGGTCATAGTCCCCTGTAGATATACCAATCCTTAATCCAATAGACTCGAGTGCTTTGAATTCATCATACTTCTCGTTAGCGAGGGCTCTGAGTGGAGTTAGGTAGACCCCCTTAAAACCCGTAATACACTCCTTTACTAGAGCCATCTCCGCTATGAGTGTTTTACCACTAGCAGTGGGCGCTGAGACAACCATGTTGACTCTACTGAAAACACCCTTCTCCACGGCTTCGGATTGAATAGGGTTTAACTCACTAATACCCCTAGACTTCAGTAGGTCAATATAGTTCTTTGAAACACCATATTTCTCTAGCTCTTCAATCAACATAATAGAGTCCACACCCATAGTTAATACTGGGTTTTTAAATTAAAAGAGGTGTTTACACTGCATTATCCAAAGTTATTTCACAAACTCGTCTCCATAGACGATGCAGTTAGACTTGTACTAGAGAAAATAGACTTAAGACCAATAGGCGTTGAAGAAGTCTCCATCAGTGAAGCCCTCTACAGGGTTTTAGCTAGGGATATATACTCACCAATTGATCACCCGCCATTCGACCGCTCCGAAGTAGATGGATACGCAGTTAAATCCACACATATCGCTTCATCAACCGAGATCAATCCATCACGGTTAAAGATCACTGGAGTAGTTAAGCCAGGTGATACTGGTGGTGGATTAAACTGCGAAGATGGAGCTGTGAAAGTATCAACAGGCGCGATTATCCCAAGTGGATGTGATAGCGTAGTTATGGAGGAGTATACTGAACTCGAGGGAGACGTAGTAGTTGTCTATAGGCCCTCAGCACCCGGTGAAAACATATCAACTTGTGGAAGCGATGTATCTGCAGGAGACTTCATACTACCAGCTGGTACTATGCTTAGACACGAACACGTAGCAATACTGGCTGGACTAGGCATTAGTAGAGTACTTGTTTATAGGAAGCCGCGTATAGCGATATACTCCACTGGAGACGAATTAGTTGAACCAGGTAAACCCCTTGTACTAGGTAGAGTTTATGATGTAAATGGATACCTTATTGAAGGCTTCCTCAGAGAGCTCGGTGCTATCGCAGAGTATAAGGGTGTACTACCCGATGACTACAAAGTACTGAGGGATGTGATTGAAGAGAGTCTTGAGCAATACGATGCAGTCTTCACTAGTGGTGGTACTAGTGCTGGTGAATTAGACCTAGTCTACAGGGTTTTCGAGGATGTTGGCGAGATAATAGTTCATGGCTTAAAGTCGAAGCCTGGTAAGCCAACAGTGATCGCTACTAGTAGAGGTAAGCTTTTAGTAGGGCTCCCAGGGTTTCCACTATCATGCTACATGATTCTTGTGAGGGTGGTAAAACCCCTTATAGCGAGGCTCACGGGGCTTAAGTACGTTGAGGAGAGAGTTTGGGTTAAGCTACCGTTTAAAGTGAGGAAACACGTTGGTAAGACGTGGTTGATTCCCTCAATTCTCGTGGAGTCCGAGAGGGGGTTGACAGCATACCCTGTTACACTGAGTAGTGGGAGTATTTATGGTGTAGCATTTAGTGATGGATTTGTAGAGCTAAGCGAGGAATTAGACACTGTGGGGGAGGACACTACTGTTCCATTCTATGCATTCACCGAAAGAGCTAGGAGTAGGAGGTTGACGATTATAGGTAGTAATGACCCACTACTAGAGTACATGCTTGTTAAAACAGGCCTAGTGTACAAGTCTAGACTGTTGAATACTGGGAGTACGGGTGGGTGGATTGCGGTAGCCCGTGGTGAAGCAGACATTGCACCAACACACCTACTAGACGAGGAGACTGGCTTGTACAATAAGCCATTTCTAGATAAGTATGGGTTAAGGGGTAGAGCATTATTGATTAGGGGTTATGATAGGTTAATTGGGTTCATTGTTAAACCCGGAAACCCAAAGGGGATTAAGGGCTTCGAGGATTTCTTCAGGGGAGATGTTAGGATTGTTAATAGAACAAGGGGTAGTGGAGTAAGAGTTTACATAGACATAAACCTCAAGAAGATAGCGCCGGATCGAAGCATACCTATTGACAAAGTAAACGCCTTGATTAGTGGCTATACATACGAGGTAAAAACACACACGGCAGTAGCACACGCTGTTAAAACAGGGAAGGCGGATGTAGGTGTCGCGGTTGGCTACGTAGCAGAGCTTTATGGACTCGACTTCATTCCACTAACATGGGAGGAATACGACTTCCTAATACCACGTAGTAGAATGGATAAATTAGAGGTGAGAGAATTCATAGAGAAACTAAGAGATCTTAGAGTAAGTGATTTCGAGTTTGCAAAATACTACAGAGTCCCAGCTAATATCGGGTCTCCCAGGGATTAACAACATTGCTTTTTTACCTGAAACTCGTTTCTATTAGAATGAGGTGTTATCGGCTTGGGTAAGTTTGTTGTTGGTGTTTTACAAGCATCTTACTCTATTTACCCATTGGAGAATGCTGATAAATCCTATAGGCTTGTGAGGAAGAACTATGGGGAGGCGGATCTCGTGGTTCTACCAGAGTATAGTATGTTGAATCCACTTGAGTTGAAGGATCCTCTAAGAGTTTATGAGGCTTCAGAGTACTTAGCTACGAGTAAGTACCTAGTTCAATTCGTGAAACTAGTGAGGGAGATTGGCTCCAATATACTAGTGCACTTTATTGAGAGAACAGATAAACCACCATTAACTCGGAGTACTTCAGTACTGGTTACAAGTAAGGGCGAGGTGCTACCTGTCTATAGTAAAATGCACTTGTTTGATGCATATGGGTATAGAGAGTCCAGTTTCTTCGAGCCCGGTCGAGAACTTGGAAAAATTGTCTCATTTAATGGTGTTCAAGTGGGTTTCGCCATATGTTATGACTTGAGATTCCCAGAGTTGTTTAGAACTCTTGCTTTATCAGGCGCTCACGTTGTAGCTGTACAGGCCGGTTGGGTGAAGGGTCCTTTGAAGGAAGAGGTATTGGATAAAATAGCCTCAACAAGGGCTCATGAAAACGGGATATTCATTGTTCTAGCTAATCAAACAGGTGAGTTGTTCACTGGGAGAAGCGGGGTTTTCAACCCATGGGGTTATAGAGAGCTAGACATGGGTGTAGAGGAGAAGTACGTGGAATACTCTATTAATCTAGACGACCTCTACAGGGTAAGGGAGACTGTGCCTGTCTTGAAGCAAGCTAGTGAGAAGTGGGATATTAGGTTAAAAGCGTAGAGTGTGTATTTATTTAGTTAGTGATGATGGAGGTTTCAACTGATTAGTGATGTATTCAGGGGTCCTTACTGATCAATACTACTTGATAAAATCAATGATAACTCGTGGAGTGATTTAACTCTAGTACTCCAATTATATCCAAGTCCTCTATCAAGCAGTACAGTTCCAGCTCCTAGTCTACTAGCAGGGATCAAGTCGTATTGTGGATAAGCTGAAACATGTACTACCTCCCCTGCCTCAACGCCGAGAATTCTATATGCTTGCTTAAATGCATCTATTGATGGTTTGTAGGCTTTCACATCTTCAGCTGTAATAATATTATTGAATAAGTGTTTAAACCCGCATAGAGTTATATCTATGAGTCTTCTCTCGGTGTTTGAGAGTACTGCTACTTTAAAACCTTGTTTTCTCAACACCATTAACCCGTGGATTGTATCGGGAAAAGGAGGTGACTTTGCAAATGACAATATAAATGCCTCCACTAGTTCTTGTGACGCTTCAACACCAGCTACTCTCAATACCTCTCTTATGCAGGTGGAGAGTACTTCACTATATGGTCTATAATGTGCTACTTCACGTATATCACACTCGAAGAATAGATCAACGAATTCTCTACCAGCATGGAGAGTAATGAATGAACCAATACTCATCCTCCAGTCGACGAGCGTTCCATAGAGATCAAATATTAAAACCCTTCTACTAGATAAACCCTTCGAAGACTCATTAATCACAGGGCTAGCCAAAGCGTCAATCACCTAGATCTATAGACGCGTGTGCAAGTTAAAAACCTAGATCTCAAGTACTCAGCCACCACTCTTAAATCGCATTTACTACATTTTATCCACACCTGTAGCTCTCCACCCACAAATCTATATCTATATAACTCTGCTCCAAACCATCCAAGGATCTCGGCAATGCTCTCGCTAGATGGGTCCCCGAGATTACATGGTGAGACCCTGCTATGTAAACACATTTTCCAGCATTTCAATCCATGAGTGTGTAGATTGGCCATGCATGCAGACGGATAGAATATCAACCCTTTACTCCTCGTGTATCTAGCTATCTCGCTCTTAATATCAGATGTATAGGCATCGTACTGTATACCGGGCTTCATTTTCTCAATTGGTATTTTAATTCTTCTCAATACTTCTCCAACATCTAACCCCGCGTCTCTTAGGTAATCTATTATTCTCCTAGTTACTCTAAGAGACCCCGCTACTACTCCTTCAACACCATACTCTAATGCTAAGTCAATTAACTCCCTATACTCATACTCCGTGAGACCCGGTATTATTGGCCTAAGGAATAAAAAAGGCTTCAACCCCGCCCTTTCGTAGCTGTTTCGAGCTTCATACAGGTTTATATGGCGTGGTGTTATTCTTCTGCTATTATTACTGCGTGTACTTTTTTACCGTGTAGTGGCTTTACTTCGGGTTGGTACTTGGCCAGTGGGTATAGAACTACTGTTCCGCCTCTATATTTTATCACAGAGCACTTTGCATATATGAACTTAGCCACTCTACCACCAATAATTAATACTGATAGATATCTTTATAAACCATCACTATCAAAATATACAATATGGTGAGCTACCCTGTGAGGGGTGAAGAGCCCATGGTTGTTGAGGCCTTGAAGGTGAGGGCTCTCCCCGAGGGTAGCTATGATCATCTATTAGAGTTTCTGAGGCTATACCGTGATGCAGTTCAAATAGTCGTAAATAGAATCTGGAGTATTAATAAAAAGCTCTCTAGGAGGAAATTACACAGGCTATTCTACAGCGACTTAGTCTCCATGGGTTTTAGAGCACACCATGTATCAGAGATATACAAGCGTGCCAAGGAAGTTGTTGAGTCAACTAGGAAGAATAATGGATCAAAGCCAGTACTCAAGAAGCTAACAGCTAGAATACACACCTTGGATTATAGACTAGACCTGAATAAGAAGACAATTAAAATGGCAAGTATTATATGATAAATGGATTGAGTTAAAACTAAAGTGGTATAGCTACCTCAACAAATACCTTGATGGCTCCTGGAAGCCCGGTGAGATACTATTGAGCTATAGACATGGAAGAATACTTGTATATATAACATTCCACAGAGACGTAGTACCCAGAGAGCCTGAGGCAATCATGGGTGTAGACTTAAACTTCAACAACATAACATATACTATTATCAATTTAAACAGTGAATTAGTCTCTATAGGTGTAATACCGTTTAAGGGGTTGAAGAAGGCACTACACTATAGGAAACTAGCTGAGGATCTACAGAAGAGGCATCCAAAGAACTGGAGGTTTCTCAAGTGGGCTGGGAGAGCTAGAGCTAGGTGGCTTAGTAGAGCTAGGAATATCTTAGTTAACTCAGCACATAGAGTATCCAAAAAGCTCGTAGAAGTAGCTGGAGAGTACAACGCTGTAATCGTCTTCGAGGACTTAGAGAAAATGAAGGAAAACAACAATGGTGACAGGAGACTCTCATGGATGAAGCCACTATGGTGCTATAGGAGGATCCAAGAGTACACAGAGTACAAGGCGCTATTAGAGGGCATTAAGACAATCTACGTCAACCCAGCGAGAACATCCAAGAAAACCCCTAACGGCAAGAAACTAAAATTCATAAACTACAGATTTATACAACTAGGAGACACGGTAACATCGAGAGATGTAGTAGCATCATGAAATATAGCGTTGAGGGGCCTACAGCGGATGAGGGGCTTTTGGGTTAAGTGCAGCCCTGATAGCCCCCGCAGTGAAGCAGTGAAAACCCGAGCCAAGCGGGGGAACCCCGAGACAAAGAAACATACACAACTAATTACAGCTATCCACAAAATAATTACCTCGGGGAAACCCGGGCACCCGGGCACTGGTAAGACCACAATGGCAACCACTATATGCCACGCTAACGCTGGGAGGGGGGAAGAAGCGTCTTTACATATCGTTCTATGAGGATAAGGAGAAGCACTACCGCTACATGAGGAGGCTTGGGCTAGATTTAGAATCCTTGGAGTTAAAGGGGCTTTATAGGTTTGTAAGGCTACCTATGACGCTAGATGTGGATTCTATAGTCAATGTGATTGGCGAAAAAGTGTCTGAGGGCTATAGCATAGTGGTGGTAGACTCTATCTCTACTTTACTAGAACCAGTGTTAGGATACCCCGAGAAGCGTGCTTGGCTATTAAACTACTTTTACCAGCTACCCATAATGCTAAACGGGTTATTGATCCTAGTGGCTGAGCTACCGTATAGCGAGGAGAGGTTGACTCCATGGTCTGTAGAGTTCATAGTGGATGCTATGATATTACTAAAGCATAGAATCGAAGAGGGACTCTCGGTGAGGACCTTGGAGATCAGGAAGGCCTGTGGATCACCGATCCAGGTGGCTGAGGCTATATTCACGATAACCGAGGGCCTAGGTATAACTGTGTATGCACCGCCACTACTCCAAAACCTAGTGGAGAGCGGGGAGTTAACCGCGGTAGAGTTGCCAAAGGGGACAATGAGGTTTCGCAGAGGCTACGTGGTAAACGTCTTTTATCCACCAGAGCCTGGCGCAGGCGTTGACGCATTAATAGAGACCCTTAGTATAGCTTTGAGAAACAATATGAAAGTGCTTATAATAAGCTATACTCACTCACCACGAATACTCCGCGAAGCCATTGTGAATAGACTTGTCGAGCATGGGTTAAGCCGTGTACGCGTGGAGAAGCTCATTGATGAGTACATGGTTATTACAGCATTAAACCCCTCTGCCGTGAGCCCTGTGGAGGTAGCTGCCCGGGAGTTATCCCTGGTAGAAAAGACAAAGCCAGGTATTCTTGTCTTCTATGGAGTCCACATATTTAAGCTCTTAACCACTAGAATTAAGCGTGAATTTAGAAGACTCTTCAACGAGCTCATGTACCTTAAGTCTAAGGGCATAACAGTCATTAGAGTTGGTAGTTGCATAGATGAGTACGCCTGTAACGCGGAAACCCTAATAGCCGACGCAACACATAGAATTATAAAACACGTTAAAGAAGACGGCACAATAGAAGCAAAGCTCTACCTATACGAGAGGTTTAGGGAGCTCAGAGTCCTCCCAGGCAACGTAATCCACGAAGTCGTGAATAGATGCATAGAATTAATAAAGAAATACATTGAGAAACCCAGTATCCAAGGCAATTTAAACTAGCTGACCACCCGCTCAGAAAGAGTGTTCACAGACTATCTGAGAAACACCGAGATCTCTTGCTCTAAACCACCATGAGCTAGGTCTAAGTATACCTCGACTGTCTAGTAGTCTCTATGACCCAGTAGTCTTCACGATTAGTATTAAATCTACGAGCATTGAAAAGCGTAGGGTCTTAGATTCTACTACCTCACCAGGCTCTTCACAGTAGCTACTTACTTGATACCCATGTGAGCTGCTTCTCCATCGCCTCCTAGCTTACTAATAGATGGTTTTTAGGTGGATTCTCAGGTAGATACTTACTAGTATTAGAAGCAGACCCACTAATGAAAGGCCAAGCCCATTAAGTAAGCCACTTGGATCAATATATGTCGGGAAGCGGAGATAGTAGAAGTCACTGCCCTTACTAAAAGTGTTTATTGGATATGGCTGAGTGTAGTTAAATGAACACGTCAATGTAGTGAAAGCCTCGAAATAATCGATAGTGAGGCCTCTCGCAGGTTTAGCACTAATATTTATGTACTTGTAATTCAATATACTATCATTCGTGTTAAACCCGAATTTGCAGCCGAGTTCACCATTAAAACCACACCCACCTTCCTCCTCCCGCAATGACGCTGTGTCGCGCGAAACAAGTAATTGACATCCATTATCATTACACCCGTATACATCTATAGCCACGTTGAGAGACGCGTTCTCAAGAGACCTATATCCCTCTAATATAAACCCGAGATCTCCGCCGCCCGTGCAGTTACTCCATGGTATTGAAACATTGTAAGTGTAACTCCAAGGCTCTGAGAAAGGTCTACCCACGACTTCCACCATGACTAGTGGTATATCAACAACCTCGGAGTAGTTACCAGGCCACTTAGTTGAGACCTCATATACTGGGACCACGAGGTTTAAGTCCTTATAGTACACTCTAATGCCCTCTACGAGGATGAAGTACAAGCCAGCGATGAAGATAATTATGCCTACAAGTAATAGAGTGAAAGACAAGTATATGAAGGCCTTTTGCAAATCCCCCACCTTCTCAAACTATAAAGCGTTCAAACCCTAAAAATACTTCTCTACGAAAAACAAACACCTCTACGAAGCCCGTAGATCTTAATGATATTTCAATATAAATAAATACTACATGGGGTCTTCTCGTGGAGTGTTCTAGACTTAAGTCTCTTAATTGGAGAATTAATAACTCATATAAGCTCTAATGCATCCCCTTTCTAAGTCTACTTAGTAATCTTACTTCTCTAAAGACCTCTATCCAGTATGGTGCCATTATCGAGGCTAGGAGGATGAGTGTTGGATGCGGAGGCTCTGCGAGAATAGAGTACACTATAATGACTGTTGAAGCGTATAATGCATACAAAAGTGTTCTGGGAAACACGTTTCCCTTAATTATAATGTATGATGAGAGCTCTGGAGGAAGATCCCTCCCAACGATATACCCCGATGGCGTTCTCTCAACTAAACCCATTTTTTCAAGCTTTTTCAAAAGCCGCTCCGCTCTACCCGGGCTATTATACCCCATGAGTCTTTGAAATCCCCTAATGGAAACTGGTTCACCGTGCTTTCTAAGCTTTAGGTATGCCTCTAACTCTTCTCTCCCAATAGGTATGACTCCCACCTATTTACCAGGATGATTGAGGAGAAATAAATTTAGGATCTACTCTAGTATTGTTTGGAGATAACTATGTATATAATCAGTGATGCTAAAACCCCAGCTATTATAGACACTGTAACCGGTATATAGTCACTTCGATAGGGTGTTGGAGTAGGGTACTCGACAGGTATAGATGGAGTAGTAGTCATTGTTAATGGTGTTGAATGAACTGTGGGATAAATCACTGTACTTTGAGGCGATGGGTTATGAAGCGTATATACTGGAATAGTAGTGTTGAGTAGGGGCTTCATGTAATCTATAGTATTAACTATATTAACTGAAATGCTGAATCCACATGTATTACCACGGAGTAATGCCCCCTTGACAACCCCGCTATTAATAAGCTCATCGTATGGAGCCCAGTATCCGAGGAGACTAGAGTATATTAGCCTACTATTCCACCCTGCCTTTCCCGGTTCAGCTGCCTGGACTATTCTATCAATGTCTTCGAGACTTAACCCTACCACAACCCCGGTTTCACTTGTGAGGAGTGATAAGACTCCCCTAAGCGCCATTTTATAGTCCCAGGGAGAAACCTTTATAGAATCCGTGGCCTGAGTGTTGTAAGGTGTAGTAGTTACAAATGTATTACTTAGTGAAGATGTTGTAACCGCTAGAGTAGGGGGAGGAGTGCGGATAACAGATACTGTTACAATACTCGCTCCACCAATCTCAGTAGTAGTTTCATTAGTTATCACTATGGAAGATGGCGGCGAATAAACCGTCATAGTGGTAGTTAGAGGTGGATGAACCTCAATGGTCGTAACTATAGTTTGTGTTGTAGCGGGGTTCAATGGGCTTAATACCGTAGTGTTTGGTGGTGCAATCAACTCCACTCTTACCCCGAGATAGTACTCTACTTCACCCTGATCGTTTACTCCGAAGACGAATGGTGCACTATTACAGAACTTCGCTTCATATAGTTCAACGAGGAAATCTATTTTACTAGTTAACTCCCATCTCGGGAGAGAGTAATGATATATAGTGTACTTGAATATATAAGTTGAATTATCAACTTTTACAATAGAGTTTCCAGCCACTTGCTCCAGCATCGTCAAGTTGTACTTTACACCGGGTTTATTTAAAACAACTTCCACCGCGTAGAGACTCCTAGGGTCTATACACGCACTAGTGGGTGTCAATGAAGCTAATACCACGATGACTACAGTAATAAACACTACGCTCAGTAATCCACGTTGTAAAACACCATACCTCACAAATTCCACCTCAATCACAAACTATGATTATTAGACCTTATAGTACCCACTCACCATGACATACCTGTCACTTAAACCATGACAAGTGCCCCCGTCCCTGGAAAACAAACTGGGATACGCTAGGAACAAACTCTATACTCACCCAAGAGCTACTGTCGGCTAACTACCATCCCCGACTTAAAAGGCAAGGCTTTTATTTGTAATGAATTGCATTAGTTGTAATAGTTGTGCATAATACGCTCCATACGCCAGATAACCCCTAGAATAACTCAAGTGAACTTGACCTCTCATCTAATAGAAACCCTAGCTCTCAGAGGCCAGTAAAAGGTTGGAAACTGAGGGAGCCCTATACTATATTAAATACATGAAAATACAGTCGTTGCACTTATGTAGTAGACGGCTGTCTTAATAGTCAAACTAGAGTTCTTAATTGATCAGAATTCCCACCAGATTTATTGCAGAATTTCCTTAATCATTAAGAATATTAAGCGTCATAGTTTAAACACATATGGGATTCAACGTGGAAACAGTTGAGTTAAAGAAGAAAATTCTAAGGTTGCTTAGGGAGGATGAGGAGTTTAAACTCGCAGT
>Ga0209225_1001802_pt1 | contig 20268 bp, 21 predicted proteins | sample WasSprMetagenome_FD_184732 | JGI IMG/M metagenome (GOLD analysis project Ga0209225, IMG submission 184732) | Sulfidic aquatic microbial communities from Washburn Spring, Yellowstone National Park, USA - WS (SPAdes) (version 3) | ecosystem: Environmental > Aquatic > Thermal springs > Hot (42-90C)... | reverse complement strand
GTTTCCCAATCTTTATGGTTTTACTAGCCTGAGTATGATGCAAACCTTATTCTGTTAAATTACTCTGATTTTAAATAAAGCTTAAAGTAGCTTCGTTTTTGTGTTTAACATTTAGGCTAAAGCATTTAAAGAGGTTTTAAGAGAAAATGTTTTTATTAATAATTAAATTTTAAAATTCACAATAAAGGTAAATTATGAAGTATAAAGAAAATTTAAATTTAACAAAAACTGTTCTGTATTATATTCAAATTCAATAAGGTGGTGAATTGAATATTATTTTAGAAGTTAAAAATTTAACTGTAAGATTAAATGGAGAAGATGTACTTGTAGATTTATCCTTTAATGTTTATGATGGGGAAGTTTTGGCGATTTTAGGGCCGAATGGTGCTGGGAAAACGACTTTACTTAAGGCATTGCTTGGAATTGTACCCTATGAAGGGGTTGTTAAGTGGCGTGAAGAAGTTAGGATTGGTTATGTTCCGCAAAGGCTGCCTTTTATAAAGGATGTACCTTTAAGCGTTAAAGAATTTTTTCAATTGAAAAATGCTTCTGAAAATGAGGGGGAAAAGATTTTGAAATCAATTGGTTTGGGAAAGGAAATTTTAAAGAAGAAGATTGGAGATTTATCTTCTGGTCAATTTCAAAGAATTTTGATTGGCTGGGCTTTAGCTTTGGATCCTGATGTTTTACTTTTTGATGAACCATTAGCAGGTATTGATATTGGTGGTCAAGAATCAATTTATAACTTTTTGGAAAGGTTGAAAGAAACGAGGAATTTGACGATTCTATTTGTTACTCATGAGTTGTCAGTAGTTTATAGGTTAGCTGATAGAGTTCTTTGCTTGAATAAAAGGATGTTATGCTCCGGTGCGCCTAAAGAAATGTTAACTCCAGAAGCTCTTTCAAATCTTTATGCCAATTTAGTGAAGTTTTATCAGCATAAACATTAGAGGGGAAGGCATTATGAATCAATTTCTTCTAAGTTTACTTTCAGGAATTTTTATTGGTGGGGCTGCTGGTTTCTTAGGTTCATTGATGTTACCTAAACGCATGTCTTTGGCAGCTGGTCCTTTAGGCCATTTAGCCTTGCCTGGAATTGCTTTAGCTTTAATTTATGGTTTAGATATTTCCTTAGGAGCTTTTCCATTTGTTATTTTAGGAATAGTTTTGATATATTTTTTTGAAAGAAAGACAAAATTACCGACTGAAGCTTTAACTGCTGTTGTGTTTGCCACAGGTGTTGCAGTTGCCTTTTTCTTTTTACCGATCGAACAAGCAGAAGCTGCTTTAGTTGGAGATATTTCACGCATTCAATTTAGTGATGCGATTTTCTCAATTACCTTATGTATACTTATTATTTTCATTATTAAAGCAATCTATTCTAACATGATTTTAATAAATATTTCTGAAGATTTAGCGAAATCTCAGAAGATTCGTGTTGAAAGATACAATTTGGTTTATCTTTTATTAATCGCGTTAATCGTCGCTTTAGGAGTAAAAGTTGTTGGTGGACTTCTAACAGCAGCTATTGTGGCAATACCTGCAGCTACATCAAGGAACTTAGCTAAAAACCTTGCTCAATACAAATTCTTATCTTTAAGTTTCGGTATTCTAAGCTCAGCTGCTGGAATTATCATTTCGCATTTAACATTGCTGCCAGCTGGACCATTAATCATAGTTTCTAGCACCTTCCTATTTTTAATTTCCACAATTTTTAAAAGATAAGAAATAGAACAATTTTAATTATTTGGCTATTTTTTTATGGCAGAACCACCAATCATAACATTCAAATTCACCTGCTTTTGCTTTTTTAAGTCTTTCCTTCATCGCTTCTATATTGTTAGCAGGCGGTATAATTACATGATTTCCTATAAGCTCATTTTTCGGCCAATTAGCTGGCATAGCAACATTATTTTTATCTGATATTTGCATAGCTTCAATAGCTCTAAGGATTTCATCTATGTTTCTACCTAACTCTTGTGGATAATAAAGAATTATGCGTATTTTCGCTTTATCATCTACTACAAAAACGGCTCTAACAGTGTTTGTACCTTTTCCTGGATGAATAAGGCCTAGCATATTAGCAACCATACCTGTATCAGCAATTATTGGAAATTGAATTTCAACACCAAGCTTTTCTTTTATCCACTCTATCCATTTTATATGGGAGAAAACTTGATCTACGCTAAGGCCTATAAGCTCGCAGTTTAAAGCTTTAAATTTTTCATATCTTTGTTGAAAAGCTACAAACTCTGTTGTACATACAGGTGTGAAATCAGCTGGATGACTGAATAATACAAACCATTTTCCTGAAAAAGCTTTTGGAAGCTCCATTATGCCGTGAGTTGTTTGCACTTTCATTTCAGGAAAATTTTCCCCTAAAAGCGGTATACCCTTCTTTTCCTGCTGAAAATCCAAAATTTTCACTTCCCTTTTATTTTTTTCCTTTTAACTCTTCAACTTCTTTTTTACCTTCTTCCAATTCTTTTTCTTGCTGTTTATCTTTCATTAATAATAAAGCTTGAAATTCACCTACATGTGTTTTTTCCTCTTTCGCTATATCCAAAAGAATTCTTTTAATTTCTGCATCTTCAGTTATAGCCGCCATTTGCTCATAAAGATTTATAGCATCAAGCTCAGCAATAATTCCAACCCTTAATATTTCTTTATCTAAGTTTTCTTTGCTTATTTTTTCAAGATTTATTGGAATTTTTGACAACAATATCTATTCACCTTTAAGAAGTGAAATTTAAGCTTAATATAAGCCTTTTATAAATGAATGCAACTAGAAGACCTTTTATATGGCTAATAACATTACATCAAATTAATAATTATTTATATGGATTTAATTTTAGAGCCTGTAACGTTGCATTTAATGCTATGAAATGAAAAACAGTCTTAAAATAAATTTGCTATTTAAGTGAGCATGGTTTTTGTTTTTCAGTAAATTTTTATTTTCATATGATTTTAAGCCATTGACCTATTTGCTCTCCAAAATAGGCTAAAACAATAAATACAATGAATCTTGGTATAAATGTTAAGATTAGAAAAGTGCGAAGCCGTATTTTAAGTAACCCGCATAAAAATGATAAAAGTTCTATTGGCAAAGCTGGGATAAACCCAAATATTAAATATATTGGCCAACCCCAATTCATCCAAATATTTATGGTTTCCTCAAGTTTTTCTTTACTTATCTTTTTAATAACGAAAGCTTTTCCAAAGCTGTAAGCTAATGCATAATTAATCGTCATACCTATTGTAAAGCCTATAGAGCCAATTAAAGCTAAAGGAATAGGATGAAGCCCAAAAGAAGCTGCAATTACAATTAAGCTTGGGCTTCCAAGAGGCAATATTGTTCCAGCAAGAATCGTTGCAATAAAAATACCTAAAAAACCATAATTATTAATCATGTTTTTTGCAATTAGGAGGAAACGTGATTCCCTAATGTTTAAAGATTTTAAAATTAAAATTAATGCTATTCCTAGGGTTAAGAAAATTACTCCTAAAATGATTGATGATTTAACCCATGAAATATTAAATGCGTCTACAACTTTTCTTTTATGCAATGCTTTTAAAGCTCCATATATTATTAGTGGGTTTTATTCGAGTTTACTATTTTCTATTTTTAAATATTTCTATTTTTAAATATCTTTATTTTATATTGCTTTACAGGTTTTTCAGCTTCATTTAATAGTTTAAACATTATGAAAAATCAAAGCATGCATAAGGCTTTTATGCAAGAAAAATATATTTTTAAAAATATGCCAATTGTTCATGTAAATGTATGGAAAGGATTTTCAAATGAAGCTAAAAAGAAGGTGATAGAGGGTATAACTAAGGTTTTTGTTGAGCTTGGAATTCCAAAAGAAGCCGTTGAAATTGTGATTCATGAAATTCCAATGGAGAATTGGGGAATAAACGGCGAACAAGCTAGTGAAAAATTTAAGTATATAAAAGCGCCATAAACTATTTTCTTAAAAGTTATTGCATAATAATCTTGAGTTTTAGGAAGGAATGCTCTTGAAGGTTAACTTTAAAGATGCTTATATTAGCATTTTTCTTCTTGGAATTGTAAGTTTAATGGGTGATATTATTTATGAGGGAGCACGAGGTTTAGTTCCAGATTACCTTAAGTTTCTTGGAGTTTCAGCTTTTATTGTTGGGTTTATTACAGGTTTTGGAGAGTTTTTAGGTTATGGTGTAAGATTGATTAGCGGAGTTTTAGCTGATGCAACTAAAGCCTACTGGTTTTTCATATTTTTAGGTTATGGTTTAATTATTTCAATTCCAATTTTAGGTTTTACAAATGCTTGGAAAATAGCTGTCATGCTTGTTTTGCTCGAAAGGCTTGGAAAAGCTTTTAGATCGCCTTCTAGAGATGCTATATTATCTATTGTAAGCAAAGGTGTAGGAGCCGGCAAAGCTTTTGGAATTCATGAAGTTTTAGATCAAATAGGTGCTGTTGCTGGACCTATAATTGTAGCAGCTTTAATGTTTTATACAAGCAACAATTATCATTTAACATTTAGTTTTCTTATTTTACCTTTTTTAATGCTTTTAACAGCTTTAATTTATACTTATAAAAAAATTAAAGCAAAAACTGCATTTGAATTAAAAGTTTCCGCAATCAATAAAACAATAAAACTTGAGAAAACATTTTACATTTATACTTTAGCTGTTGCATTAAATACTGTTGGGCTTATTCCAGCCTCGCTTATACTTTATAAAGCTTCAATTATTCTTCAACCTTTAAATCAGCAATGGGTTATTCCATTAATTTATTTATTGATTCAAGGAGTTGATGCTTCAATAGCTTTATTTGCAGGTTATGCATATGATAAGTTTGGAGTTAAAATTTTAATTTTACCATTTATCCTTTCAGTTTTTCCATCGATTTTGGCAATGATTAATTCTGATTTAAAAATGCTTATGGTTGCAGCTGTATTTTTCGGTATTGTTCTTGGAATGCAAGAATCAATTTATCGAGCTGCAGTTGTAAATTTCGCATCTATTTCAAACAGGGGTAAAGCATATGGAATTTTTAATACAGCTTATGGAGTGGGGTTTGTTTTAAGCGGAACAATATATGGTGCAATGATTGATTTAAAAGCATCTTTAATTTTAATAATGTTTTTCGCTGTTTTAACTCAAGTTTTAGCTATAGCTGCTTTAAAGAAAAGCTATTGAAAGAAAGTTTTCTTTTAATAAAGAAAAAAGCTAAAGCAATGGAGATTGCTAAAATATTTAGTTTAACTGGATGATTGAATTCAGGAATATTAACTTCACTTGGTTTTAATAGAAAGTCGCAGCTAACCTCCGCTCCTTCAGAAACATTTATAGTTAAAGTTTCAGTTTTTAACTCTGCCTCTTCTACAGTAACAGTGTAAAAACCTGCTGGAAGATACATTTCATATCTTCCATCCCAACTATATATCGTATAAACATCTTTTTCTGTTTTTGCTATTATAGAGGCCCAGCTTGCAACTCTAGCTTCATTATAAATGTTAAGAAACATTACTAAACCGTTTAAGTAACCTCTTTGATCTAATGCTACAATTATTGATTTTTCTTCACCAAGCATGGCATTTGGTATTATTAAAGGTTCCTTTAACTCAAATGGACCTAAATGATTGTATGGAAGAAGAAACGTTAAGTTGGTTAAGTGGGTTTCACCTTGAAGTAAAGCTGGTGGAGGAGGATAAAAGGTTGAAGGATAATACCAGTTTACAAGCTCAACAATAATTTTCCAATTTCCATTATAAGCGCCATCTAAAACGTTAATGGAGCTGCCCCAAACACCATGATCTATTGAAAAGCGGGTTAAACGCCTTAAAGCCTCAGTTAAGCTTGGATCAGAATAACTAAATAATCCAGCTAAACGTTTATATTCAACTATTCGGGTGCCTGCTGGAATAGGTGATACAGCCCCTCCAGATAAACCAATTTTTTTACCATCCGCAAAAAATCCTGCATCATTAATTTGTAAAGCTGCTCCAGCATCAAGCGATGTTGAAGCAGCAGCCACAAGTACATCATTTTCATCATATATTCTAATTCGCATAGACATGTTATAAGGTAAAGTTGTTAAAACTCCTTCTTTCCTAAAGATTATTGTAATATTAAACTCTACGCCTTTAATTAATTTTATGTTAAGATCGGAAAGACTACCCATTTTTACATGAACTAATTCTTTACCTAAATCTCCAAGCGATCGAACACCTTCCTGCACATAACCATAAGACCAGCATGTTACAGCATAAAAACCTGGATAAAATGCAATTGTAGATTTAAAATTCAAATCTCTATAGGTTAATGGGCTATATAAAAATCCAATATGAACTAATTGTTGAAGAAAAACATTCGTTATTAAAGTTTTATCTGGTGATATAGAAAACCTTAAAGGTAAATCTGGACCGATTCTTTCAAGGATTGTTGAACCATTTGTTACAAGCATGCTGGCTTTGGAACCAAAAACGGATCGCCAATTAGGCCATGGAACAGTTGAAAACATTGAATTCGTTATTGGAATGCGCCATGCATAATTAATTGAATCCCAAAAGTATATAGCGTCTGAAAAAGTTTTTGATGCTAAATCATAAACTAAAATTGTTAAAGGTGCTTTATCCCAAGCCCATTGACGAATTATAGATGGTTTTTGCCAATCTATTGATGTTACTGTAACATTTAAACCTCCTCCCCTAAACATATGAGCGCTTAAATAAGCATTTCCACCTAGCGATATTGAAAATCTTAAAGGTTGATCTAAATCCTCAAGGTTTAAGGCTGGTGGATTAGCTTGAATATAACCTCGCATATAAAGCCTAATAATATAAGAACCTGGATGCAAACCATAATCTCTTAATCCACGATATTTAAATAAAGAGTATTTAACGCCTGCTCTAGGATCAAAAAAAGGCATAACACCAACCATTCCTAAACCATTAAGAAGAATTGATGCTTGAGAACATGAAGATAAAATATATGTGAAATTGAAAGCTGCTAAAGAACCATCTTCACTTAAAACTTCAGCTATAAGAAATCTTCCAGGGTTAGGTCCTCCAACAGCTTCATCAATAATGGTTCCGGGAGAAGAATGAAAATGAACAGTAACATTTACAAAGCTTGAAGCATAAACATCTATTTGAATAAAAATATCGTTTGAAGCATCATTAATATAGAAATAAACATCCTTAAATATGCCTGAAGCATCAGATTGAATATAACCATTTATAAAAGCTCTAATAAAGTAAGTTCCAGGTTTTAACCCATCAATCCAAGTTGCAAAAACTTGAGGGATCATTCCGCTAAGCTTTGCTGGAACGCCATAAAAACCTTTTTGACCAAATTGAAATTTGAAAAAATCACTTCCAGAACCTAAATTTGTAACTGGATCTAAATTTCCTTTTGGATCAACCCACCATACTTGCGCTGGTCCAACACCATTAAAAACTCCAAAAGGATCATTAAATGGATAAGAAGAAGTATAACTATAATAGCTTATTGGGCCTTCCCATGGAAAAGCAACTAATTTAGGTTTATTTGGTGAAGCTAATAAACCAGTTGCCGAATCAAAAACCACGTTGCCTACAACATAACTTGTATAAGGTGCATGAGTAAGATTTAATGGTGAAGAACATTCCACATTTAATTCTGAATAATTATCGCTATTATATATGGCTATGTTTATGGGAAGTTGACTACGCCAAGGTGTTAAACCTGAAATAGTTTTAGAAAATATTATTCCTGAGATTTGACTACCAGGATTTAAATAAATATCTAATCTTAATGATTGAGCTTCTCTAACCTTTATCCCTTCAGCTACTTTTTGTTCTGGATAACCTGCTGCGCTTGCATAAATAGTGTATGTGCCTGGAGCTACACCTTCAATTTCAAAGTGTCCTTTAGCTGAAGCATTAAAGTATCCTCTAGCTTCAACATGCCTTCCCTCAGGTGTAACACCTACAGCCCTAACAACACCAGGCAATTGAATTGGTTTTCCATAAAGGTTTGGATCGCATTTATCTCCATATTTTACTGTGCCATATATTATGGCTGGGTTTTGAGCTCCTTTAACAAGCAGTACAGGCCAATTTTCAACTGGCATAGCATTGCTTATTAATGCACTGTTGCTTTGACTTTTTAAAGGATAAGAATCCCCGAGAAAAATTTTAAAAAAGTATTTTCCAGCTATATATGGAGCTTTAATTTGGTTTATTCTAATATAATACCATTCGCTCCATTCCCGTTCAGGAGTAAATTCTAAACCTTTCCCTGAAGCTTCTATTCTTATAAGCCACCATCCTGGAGCAAAAGGATCATTCATATCAGCTTTAGTAACTAATATGCGGCCGTAATCATCTGTTAAAGTGGTTACTATATTTGAGCTGTCGCCAGCTAACCAATTTATTCTACCATAAGGTTCAAAACCATCTTGAAGAAGGTTACCATACTTATCAACTATTGGAGCAGGAATATAAATGGAGATGTTTTTAAATATAAAAATAGGTTTTGGATTTTCTGATGTAATAAAAGCTTTAGGTTGAGAAAAGTTTATGGCTATTATGAAGTCTCCAACACTATCTCTAGTTTGAGTTGAAGTTAAAATAGCTCCTTCAGGCGAATAAGAGTTGCCAGCTAGCTGAAGTGGAGATTCAAAGGTTTCAAAAGGAGATTGATAGCCAGGTGGAAGATTTAAATTGTTTAAATATATTTTAAGTCCGCTTCCAGGCCAAACATAAGCTAAGGGACCTGGAACATGAGCATTTCCAAAAGAATTGCTTGGATTTAATTCATGATCATTAATTTTAAAGAATGGGGGTTCACCTGAAATTTTACCTAAAGTTGTATGAGCTGAAATTTGAGGAATTTGAAAAAGCAAAAATAAAAAAAGGATGGAAATTAAAGAAAATTTTTTATTCAATGCTTGTTTATTAACCCCCTTAAGTTAAAACTTTAAATTAAATTTAAAAGTTTAAATTGGTTTTTTAAGGTGAATCCCTTTTCGCTTTAAGATGAAAAGGAAAATAGCGAGAGCTATAACTGCTAGAATGGCTGCTATAATAATTATTGAATATCGCCATGTAACATTTATGGTGATTGGTAAAGTATCGTTAAGATTGTAACCTTCATCTTGAATCCATTCGATTCTTAAGTCTACTGTATAACTGTTTGGTGGTGTTTTTCCATCGACATCAACCAAAAAGAAGGCTGTTTTAGATTCACCTGGATTAATTGTTCCTAGAAAATCTGTTAAAGTTCCTGAAAAATAGTTTCCAGCTAAAAGTTTTACTCTAACTGATTCAGCTTTAACGCTTCCATTATTTTTCAATGTTATTTTAAAGGTTACACCTAAATCTCCAGCTTGAAAAGATGTTGGTTTAGCTTCAATTATTATAAAATTAGCTTTTTCAGCAATTGTAAAGCTTATTAAACCTATTGAATATTTGTTTGAACCTTCAAAAGCGTAAAGATTTATTGAATAGGTTCCAGGCTTAGCTTTTTCATCTACATCTATTAAAAATCTGGTTTGCGCAACTTGAGTTGGCTTAATGGTTCCTATAAAAGCTTCATTAGAACCTGTTGAAGATTGCTTAAATGGATAGGTAAGCTCAAGAAAAACTTTAAGGTTATTAACTGAGCCTAACCCTGAATTAACTATAAAAACTGTTAAAGCAATTTGTGTATCTCCTGGATAAACTTTTGGAGGATTTGTAACCACGCTTTGAATATGAAGCTCTCCTTTCCAAATTGGTACATCTATATAAAATGTATCTGTTGTTTCACTTAGCATTCTAGCGCTTCTATAAGCTAATTTAAAGGAAAGTTTATAAATGCCTTCACTAGCGTTTTGAGCAATGTTAAGTGTATATTGAAATGTGAAGCTTCTACCTGCAGCTATATCACCTGCAGCTTTAGTTATAGAGTTTAATGAATAGTTTTCGCTGTTGGAACGGTATTCGTAAATAAATGGATGTTGAAGCATTAATGTTCCTTTAACATCTCTTGCAAAATCATCACCTGCATTAATTACAACTATTGAAAGTGTAACTCCTTTATCTCCTGGACTGGCAGTTAATGGTGCAGCAGGATTTACACCCCAATATACGCTTGAAACAACAAGTTTTGGAGTTCCAACTTGAGCTTTAACCATCAATCCATTTGAGGCAAAAATGGTTAAAGCAACAATTAAAATTAGGCTGCTACTCAAAAATTTAAATTTTAATTTTTTAACCATTTATTTTTCACCTCGTTAAAGCTTTTCTAAAAAGCGGAATTGCAACACTTAAAGTTATAATAGAATATAATAAAAGAACAGTTATATCCCAAATTATTTGATTAAAGCTAGCATTTAAAACTATTACTTTTCTTAATCCATCAGCTGCATAATAAAGCGGCATCATTTTACCTATTATTTGAAGCCATTTTGGAAGCTGCTCTATAGGAAATAAAATATTGCAAATAAACATTGATGGAATTTGAAAAAGCATAATTAAAGTCATTGCTGTTTCTTGTTCAGGAGCAAGAGTTGTTGCTATTATTCCAATGCCTATAAAGCTTGAAACCCCTAAAAACATTATAAGCAACATTAAAAAGAAGCTTCCATAAATTCTAACACCGAAAAAAGCTATTGAAATACCTAAAACTATAAAAGCTTGAATCATCCCTCTAATTGTTTGAGCTAGAACTTTACCAGTTATTATAGCGTAGCTGGAGATTGGAGCAACAAGTATTCCATCCATTGTTCCTTGCTCTTTTTCCCGTGCAATGGCAGCAGCTAAACCTGAAAGTGTACCCATAACTATGTTTAAAGCCATAAAGCCTGGTGCTAAAAATTCAAATGTGCTTGTTGTTCCAGCTATTAAATTTTTTCTTTCAACAACTATTGGTTCAGCAACAAAGCTTGGATCAATTGAAGCATCAATATTTTTAATCATGGAAACTGATATGCTGCTTGAAATCATTTTAAAAAGCATTGATATTTGAGAAAACACAACTGATGAAAGTTGAGAGCTTGTATCATCCATTGTAACATGAATTACAGCTTGACGATTAGATTTTAAAGCTTCTGTAAAACCATTTGGTATAACAATAACACCCTTTAATTCTCCAGCCACAATTTTTTCTTTTGCAACCTCAAAGCTTGAGAAATCTTTAACTTTTAAAAGTCTAGTTGAAGAAGCTAACTGCTTAAATTGATTAGCAACATTATATGCGATTTCCCCTCCATCCTCAATAACTATTCCAACTGGAACATTATAGTATGGAGAAGCTATTTTACCTGAATAAACATTGCTTGTTCCAACAGTTGGAAACATAAAACCAAATAAAAACATTAAAATAACTGGAAGCATTAAAAAAGTTATAAAAAGCATTTTCATTCTCCAAAAATATAAAAGATCTTTAAGGGCTATATCTAATGAAGCTTTAAAATTATTTGAAAAACTCATTTTAAAATCTCCTTATAACACCTATGCGCATGTTATTTGAAGCGGAATCTCTTAAAGTTCTTCCAGTAAGCTCAAGAAAAACCTCATGAAGGGATGCGCAATTATATTTTCTTTTAAGGTTTTCAGGTGAATCTAAAGCTATTATTTTTCCATGATCAATTATGCCAACTTTATCTGAAAGAAGCTCAGCCTCCTCCATTATGTGGGTTGTTAAAACTATTGTTTTCCCGTTTTTCTTAAGATTTTTTATTAAATCCCTGATGAATTGAACGCTTTGAGGATCAAGCATAGCAGTTGGTTCATCCAAAAATATTATTTCAGGATCATGAATTAAACCTCTAACAATATTTAATCTTTGACGCATACCGCTTGAATAACCACCTACAGGAAAATCTTTAAATCTAGTTAAAAAAACCATATCAAGCAATTCCTTAATTCTTTCTTCAAGTTGCTTTCCTCTTAACCCATATAGTTTACCGAAAAACTTAAGGTTTTCAACAGCTGTTAACTGTGGATATAAAATAAGTTTTTCAGCTACAATCCCTATAACCTTTCTAACTTGTTCAGGTTGCTTAATTATATCATAACCTCCAACAACAGCTGTTCCTTCAGTTGGTTTAGTAAGCGTGCAAAGCATTCTTATAGTTGTGCTTTTTCCTGCACCGTTTGGGCCTAGAAGACCGAATATTTGCCCCTTTTCAACTTTAAAGCTTATATGGTCCACAGCTGTAAAACCATTAAATTTTTTAGTTAAATTTTCAGCGATTATCATTGGATCCATTGAAAATCACCGTTTAAGCTTTATATAGTAATGCGATATAATAATAAAATAGCCAATATATAAAGGTTTTGTGGTTAATATTGAATAGTTGCAAAGCATTAGCTTGGATTAAAGAAGCTTATAAAGGTTATTTAAGATTAGTAATTTTAATGCTTTTAACTAAAAAACCTATGTATGGATATGAAATAATAAAGGAAATTGAAGCTAAAACGCTTGGGTTTTGGAAGCCAACCCCTGGCGGTTTATATCCGCTTTTAAAAAGAATGGAGAAAAAAGGAGAAATTCAAAGTAAATGGTTAAAAATAAACAAAAGAAAAAGAAAAATTTATCAAATAACAGTTAATGGAGAAAAAAGGCTTTGCAATGCCTTAAAAAAGCAAAAAATGATTACTGAAACATTAAATAAATTATTTATGGAATTTTTAATAAATATTTTGGAGGTTAAGCTTCCATTAAAACTTAAACAGTTACAATTGTTTCAAAACGTTTTTTCTTTAGAAAATTTAAAGCCTAAAACCATTAAAGAAAAAAGGAAGATTTTATTAAATTTAAAAGTTAAAATTGAAGACCATATTAAAGCAGCTCAGGAAATTCTTAAAATAATAAATGAAAAATTAAAGAAATTGCAATAAGATTTAAAAAGTTTAGAGGTTTTTAAGGTTTTTTCACAACACCTATAGGCAAAACTTCCTTATTATAAGCTTCATTTAGAATTTCAGCTATAGCCAAATAAATTGCACTGAAACCACAGAAAACCCCTTCAACACCGGCAATTTTGGTAACAATTGGTATATATAAACCTATAACTAAAAGAAAGAATAAAATTGCTAAAGAAATAAATACTGTTTGAAGAGCTTTATTATATTTTAAAGTTGCTAAACTCATTAAGGCTGTAAATAAACCCCATAAGAAAAAGTAGGCTGCTATACTGGTTCTTTCAAATGGAGGAGCCCAACCAAGCCTTGGAAAAACTAAAAGAAAAACCAATGATAACCAAAATAAACCATAGGAGGAGAAAGCTGCTGTTCCAAAAGTGTTTCCTTTTTTAAATTCCATTATACCAGCTATTATTTGCGCTAAACCACCATAAAAAATACCCATAGCTAAAATCATGCTTCCTAAACCATATAACCCTATATTATGCAGGTTTAAAAGAACAGTGGTCATTCCAAAACCCATTAAACCTAAAGGTGCAGGATTAGCATATTTAACTTCATTCATTATTTCCTCAACCTCTTTTTATTAAGGAACTTTTAAAGGTTAAAAAATACGTTTTTATAAATTTTTTGGAAACCACATAAAATTATCGTATAAACATTTATGCGCAATTTTATGGTTTAGAAAAATCTAGAGTAAATTCGCATTTTTAAATAAATTTTAACATTTGCTGTAATCTAAATTTTGTTAAAAAGGTCCTCTATTCCTCTTAACTAGTTAAAATCAATAAATATGTTTAAGCCATCCTATGGTTAAAGCAATATAAGCTTTAAAATTTTAAGCTTAACATTGTTCTATCCATAAAAATACAAGTTTTCTAGCGAAAATTTTATTAAAAACATATTTTTTATAGATTGATAAAAAGATCTTTCCATTTTAGGTTAAAAACTTTGATGGGTAGCGAATTAAAAAAGACACTTCTTAAATTTCTTGAGGAAGATGAAGAATTTAGGTATGCAGTTGCCGGTAGAATAGGGTTATTGGAAATTTTAAAAAGGCTTGATAGCTTAAATGAGGAGCAAATCAAGCTTAGAGAAGAGTTTAAGAAACTTAGTGAAGAACAAATTAAGCTTAGGAAGGACTTTAAAGAACTTAGAGAAGAGCAAATCAAGCTTAGGGAAGATTTTAAAGAGCTTAGGGAAGAGCAAACTAGGCTTAGAGAAGAGCAAATAAAACTTGGCGAAGAACAAATTAAGCTTAGAGAAGAGCAAATCAAGCTTGGTGAAGAGCAGGTGAGACTTAGGGAAGACTTTAATAAAATGTTATTATTGATTAAGGGTATGGATGAAAGATTAGGGAGAGTTGAAAAAACATTAGAAAAGCTTACGCTTGATATAGAAGAGGAAGCTAAAGAAATTATTGAAAATAGACTAAGCAAAATGGGAATTAACTTAAAACTTGGGAGAGTTGAGCTTCCAGGCTTGGAGCTTAACCTTTATGGAGCTGTTGAGGATATATGTGTGATTGGTGATGCAAGCGTAAGGTTAGGAATAAATGGTGTTAAAAAATTACTTAAAGCAGTTAATAAACTTGTTGAAGAAAAACCTGATTTATTAAGACCAAAGAAAATACTTGTTTTATATACTTCATTAGCAACTGAAGAAGCATTAAAAGAAGCTGAGAAAAAAGAAATATGGGTTTTAAAAGCTACAGGAGACCTTACAAAACCACCAAAATTTATGCATTAACGCTTAACTATTAAATATAAATACAAGCAATTGCTTTTATTGCTAAGACTTAATTTAGCTTGCGAACCTTCATTATAATTAATAACTTTTTTAAAAGTTTGTTAAATTAAGGGGAGAGACGCTTTTAGCTGAATTTAAAATTTATAAAATTTAAAAAAATACTTCAGTTTATATAGTTAATATAGAGAAGCTTTAGAATTTTAATAAAAGCCTCAAGCATAGAGCAATTCATATAGTTAAGCAGATATATTAAAGGCTATAAAACTTTTAAGCAATAATTCAGGTTATGAATTTGAAGCTGAATTAAAAGAAAGAGTAATGATTTTGAAAACCTTTAAAAGCTTAAAAACATTTATAACTGAAGGTTTTATTCTTAATTTTTTATGAGCATTAAAGTTGTAGTTTATGGTTTAGGTTATATAGGATCCTTAATAGCTAAAATTCTTTTAAGCAAAGAAAATGTTAAATTAATTGGTGGAATAGAGGTTAATCAAGAAAAAATCAATAAAGATTTAGGGGAAGTTTTAAATTTAAATAAAAGGCTTGAAGCTAAAGTTGTACATGATGATGAAGCCGAAAAGTTTTTAAATAAATTTAAACCTCAAATAGTGCTTCATTCAACCTTAACAAACTTAAATGAAATATATCCTCAATTAATTAAATGCATTAAGGCTGGAGTTAATGTTATTTCTACAGCTGAAACATTATCTTATCCATGGTATAGATATCCTAAGCTTGCAAATTTAATAGATGAAGAAGCTAAAAAAAAGCAAAGTTTCAATTCTTGGAACAGGTGTAAATCCAGGTTTTATTTTTGATTCTCTCCCAGCATTTTTAACGCTTTCATGCATTAAAATAAATAAAATTCATGTTGTTAGATCTATAAACGCTGCTTTACGACGATATTCTTTTCAAAAAAAGTATGGATTAAGCATGAATATTGAAGAATTTAAAAATAAAGCTTCAGGTCATACAGGTTATGCTGAATCCATACTTTTATTAGCTTCAATAATTGGAGTTAATATAGATAGGGTTGAGGAAAAACAAGAACCTATTATAGCTGATAAAAATTTAGAAACAAAATATTTTAAAATAAATCCTGGACAAGTATGCGGTGTAAAAGGTTATGGAATAGGCTATATTAATGAAAAAGAGTTTATTAAGCTTGATTTAATAGCTGCTGTAAACCAAAAAGATTTTGATGAAATAACTATTGATGGAGAACCTCAGCTTAAATGGAGAAATGAATATGGAACTTCAGGCGATATAGCTACAGCAGCAACAATTATAAATATGATTCCTAAAGTTTTAAAGGCACCTAAAGGATTAATAACAATGAAAGAATTTATACCTTCAATTTTTCTTTAAAGTTATGCATGCTAATGAATATTAAAGGATGATAAAAATGAGTTTTAATAAAAGAAAATCAAAGGAGCTTTTTGAGGAAGCTAAAAAGTTTCTTCCAGGTGGAGTAACATATGCATTAAGATATTTTGAACCTTACCCATTTTATGTAGTTAAAGCTAAAGGAAGCAAAATTTGGGATGTTGATGGAAATGAATATATAGATTTTTGGATGGGCCATGGAGCAATAATAACGGGACATATGTATGAACCAATAATAAATGCTTTAAAAGAACAATTAGAGTATGGTTTTCATTTTGGTTGGTGTAATGAATGGGAAATTAAATGGGCTAAAGCTGTTTGCGAGTGGTTTTCTGCAGATATGGTTAGACCAACAAATAGCGGAACTGAAGCTAACATGTATGCGATTAGGCTTGCTAGAGCTTATACAGGAAAAAATAAAATTGGTAAGTTTGAAGGGGGATGGCATGGAGGCTATGATGCTCTTCATAAATCAGTTAATTACCCATATGATAAACCTGCTTCTCTTGGCTTAACTGAGGATTCAATTAAAAATACAATAATTCTTCCTTATAATGATTTGGAAGGTGTATATCAAAAGGTGAAAAGGGAAGAATTAGCTTGTATAATAGTTGAGCCTGTAATGGGAGCTGCAGGAATTATACCTGCTGAAAAAGAGTTTTTAAAGGGGCTTAGAGAATTATGCGATGAAAAAAATGCGTTGCTAATTTTTGATGAGGTAATAACAGGTTTTAGATTTTTTAAAGGTGCTCAACATTTTTATAATGTAAAGCCTGATTTAACTACTTTAGGTAAAGCTGTTGGTGGTCAATATTTTCCTGGAGCAGGCGCATTTTGCGGTAAAACTGAAATTATGGAGAAAATTGATCAAATTAAAAATCCTAACTTTTGGAATAGAGTTTTTCATGGCGGAACATATACTGGAAATGCTTTAACAATGAGAATGGGTTATGAATTAATAATGGAATTAAAAAAGATGGGGGAAGATTTTTATAAGCGAATAGATAATTTAGGAGAAAAAATTAAAAAAGAATTAAATGAAGTTTTTGAAGAAAAAAATTTAAAAGCATATGTTACAGGATTAAATTCTTTTTTCGCTATTCATTTTACAAGCGAAAAACCAATAAATGCATTAATAATTGAAAAAACGAAAGATAGGGATTTAGCCAAAAAATTATTTGAATTTATGATTAACAATGGTGTTGCTTATCTTACACCTTTAACACCACATTTCTTTCTTTCTTCAGCTCATACAAATGAGGATAAGGAAAAATTTTTATCTTTAATTGAAGAATTCACTAAAAAAATAGCGTAAAACACAAAATTAAAAAATTTGCTTTAATTATAGCTTTTTGGAAAGAATATTAAACCAAAGACATATGTATGCTTTTATGCAATAAATTATATTTTCGAATTTAATTTCAAAGGTTAAAAAGAAGCTTTACTATTAAAAATAGGATGTAAAAGTAAAATTTTGAAATTTATTTATAAGCTTTAACGGTTATGCTTAGGATTTTTCCAATTAATTTTTCATTTATTCCAGGTTCATAATATGGTTTTTCTGAGATAACGGTTATGTTTTTAAAGCCTGCTTCTTTTATAACTTTTAAATATTCGTTTTTTTCCATGGCTCCAGCAATGCATTCAGCCCAAGCATCAAGATTTTTCTTAACTTCTTCAGGTAATTCCCCATTAGTAACTAAATCTGAAATCATTAATCTTCCTCCAGGCTTTAAAACTCTATATGCTTCTTTAAAGGCTTTTAATTTATCAATGCAAAGATTTATAACGCAATTGCTTATTACAACATCAACTGAATTATCTTCAATTGGTAAATTTTCAATTTCTCCAAGTTTAAATTCTACATTTGTATAACCATATTTTTTAGCTATTTTTCTAGCTTTTTTAACCATTTCCTTAGTTATATCAACGCCTATAGCTAAACCTTTAGATCCAACTTTTTTTGAAGCTAAAAAAACATCTATGCCTGCGCCTGAACCTAAATCTAAAACTATTTCACCTTCTTTTAATTCTGCTAAAGCTGTTGGGTTTCCGCAGCCAAGCCCCAGAAAAGCTTCTTCAGGAGCCTGCTTTAATTCTTCCTCGGAGTATCCAAGAAGCTTTGCTTGAGTTAAAGGATCTTCTATTGAAGCGCAAGAGCAGCATTTTTCTTTTTCAGCTGCTTGAGAATATCTTTTTTGAATATGCATTTTTATTTTTTCTTCTTCCATTTTACTTCCCTTTTTTATAATGCTGTTATACTTTTATATTCGAGTGCAAAATATAAATTTTATCTTTTGGATGCAAACTTCTTTATATTGTTATTAATAAGGAAAGGATTTGAAAGTGGTGGCTTATGAGTTATGAAGTTGATTTGCTTGAAAAACTTATATCTATAGATACTGATGTGAATAAGAAAACTGGTTATGTTGAAATGGCTGAATTTTTAAAAAGAGAATGCGAAGCTCTTGGATTAAACGTTAAAATTTATGATGGCGCTAATATAGCGAAGGATGGTTATTCAAGACCTAATGTAGCAGCTTTATTAAATATGGATGCAGAAAAAACTTTAATGTTAATTTCTCATTATGATGTTGTGCCGCCTGGAGAAGGATGGAGCTTTAACCCTTTTAAACCAATTAGAAAAAATGATTTAATATTTGGTAGAGGAGCTTCAGATGATAAAAGCGCTATTGCAGCAGCTTTAGGTATAGCTAAAAAAATTCAAGAGGGAACTGAAAAAGCTAAAAGAAACCTTCTTTTTTTATTTACTTGCGATGAAGAAATAGGTGGAAATACAGGTTTAGGTTATTTAATAAATGAAGTTGGATTAAAGGCTGATGAAGCGCTTATAATGGATGCTGGATATGAAGCTGTTTATATAGGTGCAAGCGGAATTTTAACTGGAGAAATAAAGGTTAAAGGTGTTCAAGGCCATGCAGGTTATCCATTTAAAGCTATAAACCCAATTTATTCGCTTGCTAAAATAATTGTGAAGCTGGAGGAATATTCTATTTTAAGAGAAAAAAAGATTTCTAAATTTCCAGCTCCACCAGATGCTCCAAAACCTTATGTATGGGGAAGATTCAGCGTAACAATGTTAAGGGCTGGAGAAAAATCTAATATTATTCCTGGAGAAGCATCAGCTATTTTTGATCTTAGGCTTATTCCAGAAGAAAATGTTGAAGAAGCAAAAAAAGAGTTTATTGAATATTTAAAAAAAGTTAGTAATGAATTAAATGTAAAATTGGAGTTAACAAAATTTAATGGTGGAGGAAACTATTATACTGATGTTAACCATCCCTTTGTTAAAAACTTTAAGAAAGCCGTGGAGAAAACTATTGGTAAACAGATTCCTTTAGCAGCTGAGCTTGGAGGAAACGATGGTCGATATACAAGCGCTAAAAATATTCCAACTATTTGTTTTGGTCCAATAGCTAAAGATAGCAGATTTCATGGAGTTGATGAATTTGTTAGAATAAAAGATGTGTTAATGGTTAAAGATGCTGTATTAAACTATATTCTTAAGGAAGCTGAATAAAAAATGATTAAAGACAAACATATAATAATCGCTGAAAATTTAACTAAAAAATTTAATGGTTTTACAGCTGTGGACCATATAAGCTTTAAAGTTGAAAAAGGAGAAATATTCGGTTTTTTAGGTCCAAACGGTGTGCAGGAAAAACAACAACTATGAAAATGATTCAATGCGTTTCACCAAAAACATCAGGAATTTTAAAAGTGAAAGCAATGGAAGTTGAAAAACATCCTAGAGAAATAAAAAGAATTCTTGGAGTTTTACCTCAAGAAAACAATCTTGATCCAGATTTCACCGTATTTAAAAACTTGATTGTTTACGCTAGATATTATGATATTTCTAGAAAGGAAGCTGAGAAAAAAGCTTTAGATTTATTAAGGTTTGTTCATCTTGAAGAAAAGAAAGATTATTCAATTGAAAAGCTTTCAGGAGGAATGAAAAGAAGGTTAATGTTAGCTAGAGCTTTAATAAACGATCCTGAAATTATGGATAACTTATGGATAAAGTCCTTTGCCCTATCTTTTTCACGCTTAGAATATTTCTCTAGAACATTTCTAAGCGATGGCTTTTTTGATGCTTTCTGCTGAATTCTTCCTCTCTTTATTTCATAAACTCTATGTATGTGGAATAGCCTTGTTAAGTCTATTCTGAGCCAGCCAATCTCTGGGCTGAAGCCATCTAGGCTTTTTTCATTGCAATCCCAAGCAATCC
>Ga0209225_1001799_pt1 | contig 20281 bp, 23 predicted proteins | sample WasSprMetagenome_FD_184732 | JGI IMG/M metagenome (GOLD analysis project Ga0209225, IMG submission 184732) | Sulfidic aquatic microbial communities from Washburn Spring, Yellowstone National Park, USA - WS (SPAdes) (version 3) | ecosystem: Environmental > Aquatic > Thermal springs > Hot (42-90C)... | reverse complement strand
GAACTCGTAGCTCCCACCCACCTCGGACATGTACCTCTCAGCGAAGCCCCTCAGAAGCCTAAGCCTCTCCACGTTTATATCCATCAGGTACACCCTGCTCCCGTAAAGAGAAGGCATATGCAAAAGGTCATGTATCAGTTTTGAGCTCCAGGCAACGCTTCCCGCGCCTATTACTCCTATTTTTATCCCTGCCACGTGCATCTTTTGTGGCTACTTTAATAAATCTTTATTTGATTAATGCTTTATACTCTTTCTATTGAGCTTCTAAGTCTGAGAGCTGTCTCTATTAGTTCTCTAAGCTTCTTTGCATGTATCCTGTCCTCTGGCGACGCTGGGCTTTTCTCTATCTCGCTGAAGACCCTGAGAAGGTTGAGGTATAGTTGCTCGTCGAAAGCTATCTTCTGCCTCGGCTTTGTTACCAGGGTGTCGTGGATTTTCCAGGCTACGTCTGGCATGAATCTCTGTAGAACCCTAGTGAATACGCCTGAAATAAAGAAGGAATAGTTGACCCTGTACGTCCACGTGCCAACTGCTTCCTCTGCTCTCTTGGCGCACTCTTCCCTAGAAAGTGTTTCAGAACACTTGTCTACATAGTCTTTGACTGCTTTTACGCTCCACTGGACAGCCATTATACAATAAATATATGAATTGATTTTAATAAATGTGACGCTGTATATTAAAAGTTTTTTCAAATGATTTGCTCCCCTAAAAATACACAATTTTCTATGAGTATTTGAAAAACATAAGTATATATCTGCGCACATTGGAATTCCCATGTGTCAAACCATGTAGACACGCCCCTAAAAAGAGAGCTCGGTCTCATAGACGCTCTTTCGGTAGGGCTAGGCGCAATTATTGGTGCAGGGATCTTCGTACTCATAGGTATCGCTACTGGCCTAGCGGGCCCAGCCGTCGTCCTGTCAGTTGTAATTGCCGGCATAAGCGCGTCCTTTACTGCTTTGAGCTTCTGTGAGCTGGGCTCTGCCCTCCCGAAGGCTGGCGGTGTCTACGAGTATGGCCACACCTTGATACATCCACTGGTCGGCTTCCTAATGGGCTGGATGTGGGTAGCAGGAAACATTGTGCTTGGCGCCACGGCGAGCCAGGGCTTCGCTTTCTACTTGTCTTTTTTCATGCCTGGACTTGACTTCCACATTGTTGCAGCTTTTCTAGTCGTCTTCGTTACTCTGATCAATATTTTAGGGGCAAAGCTCTCTGCATGGGTAAACAATGTCTTTGTAGCTATCAAGGTCTTGGTCTTGATCCTGCTTGTCGCATTAGGCTTGTTCACTGTTAGGGCAGAAAACTTCACTCCATTTATGCCGAGAGGCTTTATGTCCGTCCTAGAGGCTGCGTCCCTATTCTACTTTGCCTACATAGGTTTCCCTAGGATCGCGACAATGGCAGAAGAAGTGAGGAACCCCGAGAAGAATATCCCACGAGCAATCCTCTTAGCTCTGGGCATTTCTGCCCTCCTCTACGCGCTAGTCTCATTCACAGCCGTAGGTGTTGCTGGCTGGCAGAGGCTCGCATCTAGCAGTGCCCCCCTCGCCGAGGTAGCAGAGATGCTTGGCTTAGGCTGGGTTATTGGCGTCGGAGGCCTTGTCGCGACATTCAGTGTTGTCTTGACCTCAGTCATGGGCCAGTCGAGGGTCTTCTTTGCTATGGCAAGGAACAACGAGATACCTCAAAAGCTATCAGAGGTTAGCGAGAGGTTTGGGACACCAGTCTACTCTATTCTCCTTTCAGGAGGAATCATGCTTGTCCTAGTATTGTTTATGGACATCTCAGGCTTAGCGATGCTTACTAGCTTCCTTGTACTTCTCTCCCATGTATTGACAAACTATGCCTCTCTGCGACTATACAAGGACAAAAAGTTCAATCCAGCGTTCAAGGCGCCCCTAAGACCGCTACACGCCCTTATAGGCATGGCTCTAAGCCTGGCGCTTGCCCTCAGCGTGGAGGTGACAGCCATTAAGATAGGTGTGATACTCATTGTTGTGGGCATTGTGTGGTTTTACATATACAAGACCTACGTAAAAAGTAAAATATAAATCATGAAAAACGTTTTTAGACTTATGGCTGAACAAGAGGTTTACCGACGTGGTTTCAAGTTACTGAAGGGATACTCAGAGCTCTCTTTAGCCTCCCAGATACTCGGAATCATATCGCTCATACTTATATTTCCTATGCTCTTTGCCATCTTTACTCAGCTTGGTCGTGAACCCTGGAGCTCTCCCCCTGAACCTGGTCTCCGCCAGCATTTCATGAATTTTGCTTGGCTTTTGGTTGTAGAGGTACTATTAATCCTAGCTTCAATCATATTATCTCTTATAGCTATTTATGGGCGCCTAGTCCCAGCTGGAGAAACGCTCGCAAAGTGGCGGTCTACGTTTTCATCTTCTGCCAAGCTAATGAAATATGGCTACTGGGGCTTTCTAGGGCTCATAATACTCGCCATTATAATTTTCGTGGCAGGTATAGCTCCCCACATTGGCAACCTGCACGGGTTGATTTCTTCAAGTAGAAGTGAAACTAACGGTATGATTGTCTCACTGGTTTTCACCTTTCTGGGTGCAGCCCTCGTTGTGATTGTTGCCTCTATAGCGTACCTCGTCGGCTGGATAGGCGAAATAATGTTTCTCTTTGAGTTGTCCACACAGACAAGTTTACAGGGCTTTAGGACGGCTGGTATACTCTATCTTCTAGCTTTCCTAGTAAGCTTTGTCTCAGTGATCCCCTACCTGATACTAGTCATATCCTTTGTTGCTCCAGCCCTACAGATAGCTGCCTTAATAATCCTACGCGAAAGTGCGATCAAGGCCCTCAAAGAGGCCAGCGAGGCGCCAGCAACTAATGCTCCCCCAGTTTCACAATAAATATTCTTCCCTGGCTGGGAGAATTCAACGTACACACTTTTTTAAATGGGCAATTCTCACATGTGGAGCCACAGCTGACTTCCTCTGTTTCTAGTTTTCCCATGTCTCTGAGCATGAGTAATGCTAGCCTAACTTTTTCCTCTGGTATTCCCGTCTCCCGGCTAATCTCTAGTGTGTTTATGAGCTTTTTCTTCTGTGCCGTTTCAATGATCTTGCTGTATATTTGCTCCAGTTCCCCCGTAACGAACAGCCCCCGCCTCTCTTTATATCATACGAATAGCGACCTTGAACTGTTCACGTTCCAGTGCCTTCTCGAAAGCCTCAGGGATACTTTCAACGCCTACAAACACGCTGGTAATCTTCGGCTTGACAGCGCCACTTTTCAGTAGCTTTATTGCCTCCTCGAAGTCCCTAAAGTCGCCACACCTACTCGTAGCAATCTTGACTTCCTTTACAACTGCCCTCGTCAAGTTGACGTTGCCCCTGGAGCCGGGAGTAGACTTCAAGTGAACTGTTCCACGGGGCCTAGCAATGTCTATGGCAAATTCTACAGCTGAAGGGTCCCCAGAAACATCGAACACAACGTCAAATCCTAGACCCATCCATGTCTCCTCGAGCAACTTGCTAGTGTCCTCAATGTATGCAACGCGGAAGCCTTCAAGCATTAGGAGGCTGGCCTTGGGGCTCCCCTTCCTCGCGATGATCACAGCCTTTGCACCCCTAAGCTTTAGGAGCTGGTACAATAGGTATGCAAGGTTCCCCGTGCCAATTATCGCCACAGTGTCCTCTGGCCCTACAGGGGTAACCCTGAGCCCATGTATCAACGCGGCGAGAGGCTCAACCTCTGTTGCTACCACTGTATCCAGGCCTTCGGCCAGGTGAAGGGCGGACTCGGGCGCGACAAAGTACTCGGCCATCCCTCCGTCAAAGTCTATGCCCAGAGTCTTCTTGTACGGGCAATGCGTGTACATACCAGACCTGCACACCTCACAGCTCCAACACGGGAAGTTAATCTCGGAGACAACCGTCCTGCCAACTAGGCTTCTAGACCCCTCGACAACTATCCCTACGACCTCGTGTCCAGGTATAAGGGGCTTCTTGAACAAGGGGTAAGACCCAGTATAGAACGCCTTATCTGTCCCACATATTCCTACAGCGAGAGTCTTCACGAGAGCCCAGCCCTGCGACCTAGAGGGAATGGGAACATCCGTAACCCGAAGCAAGCGTGGACCAGACAATAAGGTAGCCTTCACAGTGATACCATCACATGAGTTGCTTAAATAATTTCTTATAGGGCTATTCCCGAGTCCTTTGAACCAAAAATTTTAGTGCATCAGTGAGTGCCGGGAAAGCCTTCTCAATAGTTTCAATGTTGGTCTCTTCTATAAGCTTCTTTAGAGAAGTCCGCCCTTGCTCGCGAAGCCACTTCCTCAAAGCTTGTTTCTCGGGCTCAACTTTTTCCCTAAATCGCAGGTATATTAAGTCAGAGAGGTTTTCCTCCAAGTTTTTATCTTTTCCTTGAATAGCTAGAATAATCAATCCTTGCTTTGGTCCCCTAGAAACTATAAACATCACACAGTACCCTGAAGAACAGGGTTTTTTCTCTAAGACTCTGAATCCATGTGCTAAAAGTTCTTTTTCAAAAGTATTTATGTCTTTTACGTGTTCCTTGTCAATTAAGAGAAGAACAACGATTTCGCCGTGAATATGCTCAAAAATGCCTACAGCCGAATCTATTACTGCTAGACCTGTCTTACCTCCTGTCGCTGGAAGCTTGGGATATGCTAGAACCCTTTCGTGGTCATATTTTTCACAGATAGCTTCTAGGATCTTTATGTCTTGTCTTCCGTTTCCAGTGAGAATGAAGGCAACATACTCACGAGCTGTTCCAGCCGTGTCTATTTTCACGGGACTGTTCCCTCGACAATTTTTCGAGGGTCAATTCCCTTATCCAGAAGATCCTCGACCTCGTCCAAGGTTAGTGACTTGTAACTGATGATATCTTCCTTGTCTTTCTTAAGCATTATAACTTTAGCATCTCTAGGCTCTACGCTGACAAAACTTTCAAGTACATCCACGCTATGAGTTGAAAGTACGACTTGTCGCTCTGACTCTGCGAGCCATTTTATTGTGGCGTCCAGGAGGCTGGGATGTGCTGCCACCTCTATGTCGTCCCATAGTATAATCGCTGGATTTAGATATTCAATTGCAAAATATGTCAGAACGCCCCTCTTGACCCCCTCGCCAAGGTCATTCAAGCGTATATATAGAACCGTGTCCTTAAGCTCTTTGCGAGCATAGAGCTCATTCTCCCTGGGAAAAACTTCTGTGAATTTATCCGATATTGTTTCCCTTAAAAACTCCTGGAAGACTTTTACGTGTAAACCTCTCTTTGTTATTCCATCCATGTTCTTATAAGCGTATTCGTGAAGAAGCTTGTAGAAGTTAGTATCATTTTGAATATATATTCCTAGAAGCTGACCTTCAGGATTCAACATTATAGCCAATTCTCTTAGTTTTTCTTGTGTAAGATTTTCCTCGTCTATCTTGCAGTTAACACTTTCCGTAGAAGCTGAGAGAAATATTTCAAGGTTCAATTCCCCTTTACCTAGTTTCAGTAAAGTCTCCTCGGACGCGCTGGAGAATTCTCCTTGAGTAGAAAATTTCTTTGTGACCACAGCTTTTCTTAGGCCTTTAGTTTGGAGTTTAAAAGTGAGGTGAGCATCTCCTGAATAGCCATAAATGAGGTAATTCCACTTTCCAGTTAATGCTTTTAAATAGGACTTAGATGACATAGTGTAAAGAGGAAGCTGAACCTCATCGCATGGCAGGTTTACCAGGAAAAGAGCCTGCAGGATTGAAGATTTTCCAATGCAGTTCCTGCCAAGGAGAATATTGAATTTTCCGAGTTCGAGTGGTTCTTTTAGTCGTCTAACGCCGCGAAAATCTTCGATGTCAATGCTCTTGACAATAACCATCACTTTATCAGGATAAAATTAGTTAGGCTGTATAAAAACTATGCTCTTAGAATTGTTGGTCAATGCAAAAGTTCCCAATGTAGACCTTTGAGCCCTCGATCCTGAATATGGTTTTTCCGTAAACTTTCTCGCTGATGTCGCTCGCCAAGTCTACACATGAAGCTACGGGATTTTTCATACATTTTTCAAGTTGTTCTTTGTACTCTGCAGGCGTAATTGGAGCTAGCTCGTGTAGCAGGGCTTTAAAAACGCTACTCTTAGCGATGTATGATCGGGTCTGTGTCTTTGAATCTCTAAACATTTGTGACAGTATTGCGCATATGAGCCTAATTCTGTTGTCTTCAAGGACAGGCTGTGGCTTAGGCACCTGGGTTATGTCGGGAAGTATAGAAGTGACGATTGTTTGTGCAAGGATGCCTAGTACTCCTTCATAAGTCTTCTTGTCTTCCGCTTTAAGAGCCTGAAGTGCGGAAACAATCTGTGCTACGTCTGCTTTTCTGTGTATTACGCGGGCTCCCTGGATATTTTGGGATTCAGGAGCAACTATTATGTATAGCTTCTTGGGACATTCAGCATGCTGTAGCGGGTTTATGTCTGGAGTTGAAAACCTAACTTTTACCTCGATACATGTCCCGTCGACAAGGACAAGGTCTGGTCTGCTTGAAATGTTGGCTTTGCCCTGTGGTAGTTTCTTTTCCAGCTCACCTACCAGGGCGTGATGCAAGTCTCTTTCTAGGTCGACCGAGGCTTCTCTGCGCCTTGCCCCGTCAATCAGCCTAATGACGTGGCGAAAGACAAAGCCTCGCTTTAACATTTCTACTGCAGTATCGACAAGGTAGGGATCCAGCAGAAAGCCTTGAGCAAGTTTCTTGACGAAATCTCTCGCTTCATCCTCGAATCCAGGAGCCAACTCAACCTTATTAAATGTTCGGATTCTATTGTATCTTTGAAGCCCTCCCCTTTCCCTTAGCTTCTCAAAAAATTTTTCCTGTAAGTCAGCAGATATAGCATGGGAGGTCAGCACAACATGGATCTTGAATCCTGCAAGTCCATCTGCTTTCCTAAGAAAAGTCTCCATATATTGAATATTTTCCTCTAGCTTTGACTCTTCCCTCTCCAGTGGAACTTCGTCAAGAAGGAACAAGAGAGGTATGTGGACACCTGTGGCTTCCGCAATTGCACAGGCAACGGTTAAAAGTTCTGGGTTGTTCCCTCCGATTGTCTTCCCCGTCACCGTATGAACCCAGTTAGCAATGGTTTGAGCTAGTCGAACTTCGAGAGTATTTACAAAGCTTTTAAATTTCTCTGAACTGTTGCTGAATGATTCAAATAAAACTGGGCCTTTAGCCGTGAATTCATCAAGCAACTGGAAGAGTATGAAGGATTTCCCGCTCCCCGGAGGCATCAACAACAAATACAGTCCTCTGTTCTCCGACTCTATGTTGCCTACGATATCGTTGAAGGTCTTTGTAGGAAGCTTGCCGTAAGTTTTAACGTAGCGCCTATATTCTTCCACACTTTTTATGGACAATGGTAGACTTTTAGGAGAAAACATTTCTTTAACACCATGGAGGATCTTGGAGGACATACCTATCTCCAAACTTCCAGACGAGTTTATAGAACTGGCTAGAAACCTTGCTGGCGTCCGGGTCGTCAGGTGGTAGCTCAAAGTTGTTTGCCTTTAGCCAGGCCCCAAGGTATGCATCAGCTATCTCTTTGTCTCCTAAAACTTTCCCAAGCGCTCTCTTATAAACCTCCTCCTTTACCTTTGTGTTATGCCGATAAGAGGTCTTAACATATTCGTCAAGCTTCTTGAAATCAGCCTTTTTACAGATGTCAGGGATCTCGAGTAAGAGAAGGCTAAGAGCGTCACTGGAGAGGCTTAAACTGACCGCCTCGGTTTTTCCACCAGCAAGCCACTTCTTTCTTTTCCTCGACTTAGAAATTATTCTGTCGACCTCTCTTTTATTGATGATAAGGCTAAAGGGTCGCACACCCAAAAGTGTTGGAAGATAAACGACGGCCTTTACTTGTCGGGGCTTTAAGTAGAAGACCGATGAGATGCTTCTCTTTCTCACGTGATAAAAACAATATGACGCAATTTATATTTTTTCATGGAATAAAAGTAATAACATGCAAATCTTCTAATTGCTACGTTTCCCATCAAAAAATCTTTCTCATCAAGGAAAGAGAATAATGCCTACACTATGAGTTAGTCTTTGTTGATTCCGCCTTAGCCCTTGCAACTCGTGTAATAAATGTTCTGAGAGTTTCCCGTTCAATGTAGCCAAGTAGCACCAAGAACATGAGGATCTGGGCCACGAAGACTTGGTTAATGATAAGTTTAGGCTATGTTATTAAAAATTTCACAGCTCTCATAAAGGCTATGCGAAACTGTAAAGCCATTAATATTAGTTCTGAACCTTGTTTTTCTCCAGAGCCTCCAAATATGTTTCTTCATACATTCGTCCTATATTTCTTATCGAGTATTTTTCTTCGGCTTTTTTCCTAGCATTATACGAGAGGCGTATCCACAGCTCCTCGTCGTCTATTAGAAGCTTTATTGCTTTTGCAAGCTCTCTTGGATCCCCGGGTCGCACCAGTAAGCCGTTTACACCGTGGTCGACTATTTCTGGTATGCCTCCCACTCTAGATGCTACGACAGGTGTCCCAGAGGCAAAGGACTCTAATAGCACCACGCCAAAGCTTTCGCCTCCAAGGCTAGGCAACACAAAGACCTTCGACTCCTGGTATAGCTTGATTTTTCTTTGTTCATCCACTTCGCCGAGGAAAAGAATCCTTTTGTCGTTGGGTGCTATTGCTTGAAGGTAGGGCTTCATGTAGCCGTCGCCAGCAATGATGAGTTTAGTATCTCTACTCATCTCGCTTAGTCTCCTTGATGCGTCTACCAAGACGTGTACCCCTTTACGCCAGACCAGCCTACCCACATATAACACAGTGTTTTTCCTTTTCCCGTCGCTTGGCCTGTACTTCTCGCAGTCAACAGCGTTAGGTATCACCTTTACGTTTCTCCACCCGAGAAATCTCTTAGCGAACTCTGCCGCCGCATTGCTCACTGCAGTCGCAATGGTTGGCTTCAGGATCCACCTGTAAGGAGAGACATAAGAGATGGGTGCCCACTTGTCATGCGAGCCTACAGGTGGGAGAGAGTGGTTAGTGAATATGCATGGAACCTCGAGCCTCTTGCAGATGGCCCCAGTTGCAAGAGAGAGTGGCGTGAAAACGTGGTGGACATGGATAACGTCGGGCTTAAGCCTCCGTACTGTTTCTTCGATAAAGCTGGGCGAGGGAATCGCGAAGTAATGGTCTAGTGGCAGGAGGCTTGAAGCCTCTACGTGGCCAGAACCCTTGCAGCAGCCATGGTTGCATAGCACGCTTACCTGGTAGCCCCTCTGCTTGAGCCAGTTATCGAGGAGGGAAACCTGGGAAGCCACGCCTCCATGCCTACATGGGCCCCATTCAGACACTAGAAGCACGTGCATAGCCTAGCCACCACTTGAAGGCTGAGCGAGACAGCTACAAAGGAATCGACAAGCCTCTCCCAGCCATACTTCCAGCCAAAGATTGTAGCAACAGGTAGGGCCACAGCAAGGCTTACGGGCAAAACATATACTGAACCAAGAAGGGACAAAGCCGCTGTAGAATAGAGGAGAAGAGCCGAAAAATTTGGGTACCTTACAAAGAGCGTCTTGTCTCCAATTAGCCCGTCGAACTCCCTGTCGTCCCTCAGGTTGCGCAACTGCAAAAACGCAGAGTAAACACCTATAACTAGGGCTATTGCAGCGGTTTGCTGGCTAAACTGAACATGAGAAAGCAACGCGCCAAACAAAAATAGGAGTATCCCGAAATACAGCATGTGGGATACCAGCTCTAGCCCGGTTCTTGCCTTTAGCCTAAAAGGCGGAGAACTATAAGCCACACCTAGAACAACAGTGGAGAGATAAACTAGGAAGCTGGAAAGAGGGGTCAACAAGGCTACCAAGGCTAGGGCAACAGCCTGGTTAAGTAGGACAACATAGAGAGCCCTCCTGTCGCAGTGCCCAATAAACGGGTTGTACTTTTTCGGGTTAAGCATGTCCGACCCCACGTCGAAATAGTTGTTCACAGCGAAGGCGGTGGCAAGGAAAGACACAAGCGAATACAGCCCCACCAAAGCTATTTGGGGCTCGGGCTTGCCCTGGAGAATTCCTAGCAACCCCATCCAGAGGTAAGCCCTCCATCCCCTTGGCCTAGAGACAAGCAGGACACACTTCAATAACATGGGCATAGCGGGACACCTACATGACAAGCGAAAGCAACCTGTCTACCTCTACTGTTACCAGTTTTTTCAGAAACTCTTTTGCGACGGGGTCCCGTATACTGGAGGCAACCTCCATGTAGCTCCTGATAAGCCTCTCCGCTTCCTTGACCACGTCCCTGCCCTTATCATTGATAGGCTCTATTAGGAACCTCTGTGCAAGGGCCTGGATGTCTTCCCTGAGAAAAAGCATAATCCTCTGTTTGTGCCTGGGATCCCTCACAGTCCTAATGAGGCCAAGGTCGCTGAGCCTCTTGATAAGCGATATGAGCTTTACCTTCGAGATTTTCCCGCTTAAGCTCTGATAAAGCTTATTTACATTGATGCTTGGATATAAGAGTACCTCGTAGAGCACTTGGAACTCTTCATCGAGCATATACCGGTTTAAAATCGAACCAGTTTAAATTTATTCCGGTTCCAAAAAGGAGTATGAAGACTGTAACCTATCTTGCCGATTTGCGTCCCCCGAAAAAGCTTTTTCCACATTTAAATGTCTAGGATAAACGTATTGGCGTCGAAAACCATAAAGCCTTGGTGAGCAAGCAACTGAATCTTTCCAACTCTTGCCTTTGTTTACTCTAGCTATCATCCTTCTATTTTTTTCTTCTACTTCCCGTTCTCTATCCGTATGTCTTCTTCTGGGCTTTAGAACTCCATAGAGAAACACATTCGTGTCCATAGACCTCACGGAGCTCACTTCTCAGCTCGTGATAATCCTCAAAATTTGTCACCTCAACCTCTACGCTGTCAAAGTATTTAGTTAGGTCTGCATCTCTTCCCCTTTTATCTATCTTTTTCATAGTAACTTTATTCTTTTTCACAATGATCATTACCAGATAAGTAACTTGCTGAACCTCATAAAAAGAATAACATAAACAACAATAGTCGAAGCATTATTATTCTCAGTTCTCGTGCTCGCCCGCTATAATTATCTTGACTGACGTCACTTAGATACTAATTAGACATGTTTGGCTAGCTCCTCTAGGAAGCTTCCAAGGTTGGAGCACGGTATCCTTGCGCCGGCCGCTTGCCTGTGTCCTCCGCCGTGGCCTCCAAGCCTTACAACTATTTTTCTGAGCAGAGTGTTGAGGTCTACCTGGCTTGTTGACCTAAGGCTCATGACGCAAAGGTCTTTCCTCTTTTCTACTGCGACGCCGACCTTCACGTTTTTCTCGACCTTCGCGTAGAAAGCGGCTGTGCCGAGGCTTCCCCCAGGGTCTATTATGTAAGCAATGTTGCCCAGGACGGTTGCCTCTTTCGCTACGCGTAGCCTAAGTTCCTCGTTTAGCCTGCTCTGTAGGGCTGCCTTTTCAACTAATTGTGGGTCTTGTGATGGGAGCTTGTTCTCTGCTAGATACTCGACAAGTTTTCTTTTCTCTTCGTAGTTTCTCCCTATTGCCTCTAGAGCCAAAACAAGTGTACCAGCTTCGAAGAAGAGTGTCTTGACGTCCCAGGTGTCGAGCATTTCAAGGTACCATGGGGTAGACATCATGTGGTCGCCTATCGCGCCGTAGACTGCTACCCTGCTCATTTCACGTGGAGGATTAAGAAACCTATAGGACAGCTCCGCCGCAGAAGCCCCCTCCTCGTGTACAACTGTCACTCCTATGCTTCTAAGCCTGTCCAGCGCACCATTGTCTGGGTGGTGATCAATATAGATTATCCTGGAATCCATGGAGCCTAATAGCTGTAGCAACTCCTCTAGGTTCCGCTCGTCGATCGCTATGTCCTGGATTATTACGAGCTCCTTGCCGAGGGCGAACTCCCTCAGGTCTCCGAGCAGACCGACGGGATGTGTAAAGTAGACATCTGCATCCCTATAGATGCTCTTCGCTATAGCGGCAGAAGTTACGCCATCAGCGTCCCCATGCGCCAGGATGACAGTATCCACAGGTAACTTGTATGTCATCTACTAAAAATATGTTTGGATGGGGACAGGAAAACCCTAAATATTTTTGGCACATTCTAGAAGTGTATGAGCCAAGGAGAAACCTTTAGCAGGGTATATACAGTTTCCCCTGAACACATTGCAAAACATGTCTCCCTAGAGGGGACAGGAATCCTTTCTACGCCAAGCATGATAGCATTCATGGAGGAGGCAAGCAGGATATTTCTCGACGGCAAGCTACCCGAGAGCCAGACCACCGTAGGAGTACACATCGATGTCTACCACGTTGCCCCAGCCCTACTCGGCTCGCAGGTCGAGATACGTGGCAGGATCCTGCGTGACAGCGGGAAAAGAGTGGTCTTGTGGCTGGAGGCGTGGTGCGGAGAAACGCTTATCGGCTATGCTGTCCACGAGAGGGCGGTAATAGACAAGAAAGAATATGCAAGCAGGATTAGCTCGATGATAGCTACAAAGATGGGCGGATAGCAAGGTAGAAAACATGTGTAAGCGCTATACGGAACTATTATATCTTTCTCTACCTATATTCCTCTGGCCACTTGTCTTCGTGGTTTTACGTGAAGTATTCATAACAGCAATGCTTCTCGCTACTCTTCTCTTGGGAACCTTAACTCTCCTATTCTACAGGGAAAAAGTCCATAGGAATCTGAGACCCACGTGGAAGAGTGCCCTGGCAGGACTAATTCTCTCGTTCCCCCTCTACGGTATATTTGTCTTTGGAAAAATCTTCCTTACAGCCCTAAACCTACAACACACTGTCTCAAACGTTTATGCAAGCATCTATTTGTCTAGCGACGCCACGCTTCTTCCATTTTTACTAGCAATAATAGGGTCAATGGAGGAGCTATATTGGCGGGGTGGCCAATTAGCGGTACTAGAGGAAAGGCTTATGAGGATACATGCCTATATCCTCAGCATAGCATACTACACCCTTGTCCACATATGGACCCTCAACATATCACTTCTACTGGGAGCCCTTACGATTGGCATCTACATGGTCATCACAGCTAAAAAACTAGGCTTGACAGCGTCGGTGATTTGCCACGTGGCTTGGCTAATAGAAACGATTGTACTCTTCCCTCTGGGGCCATAAAAAACTTTAAGTTTTATACAGGCTCCTTCTACACATGTCTATGTCTGTGGAGTGCAGAATCAACATTGTAGAAAATATCGTAACAGTCCTAGGACTCTCGGTCTTCATGGGGCTTGGCTGGATATACCTGTTGTCACTCACAGGCATGCTTTCCCTACAGTCCACAAGCAATCCTTTTGTCCCATTTTTCCTAGCGGTGGTTTTAACAGTCGTTGCACACGAGGGTACACATGCGGTCGTTGCAAAGTTCCTCGGTGCAGGGAAGATAAAGGCTGGAATATTCAGGTACGGTGCATACGTGGCCGTAGAGGACCCCTTGCCAAGAGACAAATGGGTAATAGTTGCATTGGCCCCGCTTATAATTTCCCCCATAGCATTGGTTCTGGCACGCTTCTCGGGCGGAATATTCAGGGACGCATCGATATTAACCAGCATAATCAACTTTGTTGGCTCTAGCGGAGACATGGTTCTGGTTCTCCTCTCTTTGACTACTTCTCGGGATACGCTAATTAGGGACGATGGCACAGCAATAGTCTATAGGGGAAAATGTCCAGACATGAGCTATGCACGCAAGCTGAGAGCACTGGCACCGGCTGGACTAGCTCTCTTCCTGATGCTAACAGTAGTACTGCAGATCCTCATATTCGCAGCCGGGTCCAGCCTGCCGCGGGCCGACAGAGCTAAGGAAATCCTGCAAGACAAAGGGACAATGACAGTAGACTTCTTTGGACTTGTAGTGGCAAGGGCGTCTTTGGAGGATACACCCTCGGGAAAGGTTATTTCCTACACTGCGGAGCCAAAGCCCCTATACCTTGCCTTAACCCTCCTCGTCAGCCTCATAGCAGGCTACATCGGCTGGTTGGCTGAGAACCGTCGAGTCAGGGAGCAAAAATAGCTATTAATGAAATTTCAAGGCTCTACAGATTTTCTAGCTGAATGTCTTCTTCAGTAACTGCAAAACCCTCCTGGCAGCTCTAAGCACGCTGGGGGAAACAGGCTGATCCATCTCTGTATCTTCGACCTGTATGCCCAGTATGTAAAACTCCAAATTGAGTACGCCACTTAAAATGCTTAAAGGAAGACTATGCGTTGAAGCCAAAAAGTTCTCATCCACCTCGCCTTGCCCCGCAAATATTATCGTCCCAGGAGCTAGGCCGGCATGGACTGCATCTACAAGGAGAAAGCTTCCCCTGTTCATCTGCTTAATCTTGGAGCTACAGTTTTCTATACCCTCCCAACATATAACTACGTAGGGGTATCTGGAAACCCTTATGAATCTCCTACCTATTAGTAGACCAACTTTGTCGTCGCCCCTCAGAGGGTTTCCGAGAAAAACCAGGACAGGCCTCTCGAGGTATAGTTGTCTAAGCTGTTCCTCTATCTCATCCAGCCTGTGTCTATCGCTTGACAACACTATTTTCCTCCCAGGCTTATCTCTCTATATCTAAGAGCACTACCAGCATAGTTAAAAGTATATGCAAGCCTCTCGAGTAGCCTCTGCATCTCTGTAGAATACCTTCTCCTTAGTTCTTCACACTCAATATAGTGTTCTACAAGCTCTTCCCTCAGCCACCTTGCCCCCTTGTCGTCTCTAACAGCCTGGAAAACATAGAAGTAGTGCCTAAACAGGTCGTGCCTTGGATTATAGCTGTCCCAGGAAGACCTATACTTCTCGAGCATAGCCTCTAGCTCGCTAGAGTAAAGGGCCCCCCTAGATTCCACAGTCCTAGCTAGGTGGTCAACAACCGCGTCATATATCTCTTCGTAAAGCCTACGAGTCTTCGAGCCCGCTGGGAAACCCGCCATGACCTCTAGTAGTAGCTGGATAAATACGCCAGACATCTTGTACTTGACTCTTCCACGCGTAGCCTTCGCCAGCGCGGCCCAGACACCGAATCCCTTGTCTGTGTATGGGTGGCTACCGCTACCGCTATGAATAGAGAGGTAGACATTCATGCTTGAGACAATGCTGTGCAGGGTGGAAACAGCTTCGTAGAGCTGGTCGAGCCGGCCGGAGTAGTCTTCCCGCTTCTTGAAACCAATGTTTGGTGCAATGAAGTCTACCCTCACACCACGGGATAAAAGCTCAGAGAGGTAAAAATAAACCTCCAGCGGGTTGCTCTCGAAAGGCGTCTCGTCGAAGGCCACCTCTATGCCTGGGGCATGGCCGTTCTCGGTGGCTATCAAGCTGTAAACGCGAGAAGCGTATTCCAAGCTCCTCCAGAACTTTACAGCTAGACGCAAAACATCTTGCCTCGTAAAGTTGAGACATACATGCCTGTCATCCCCCAGGAAACAATGAGTACCAACATATCTTTCTTCAAGCTTTTTCCTCTCGTCTGCACCAAAAAGCTCCTCGTACCTAGCCTCCACGTCACTTAAAGGCGCCTTGTCCACAGAGAAATCAATCAAGTCGCATGTATCGATAGTCGCGAAGTCTAACCCGCCCGCCTCCCTGGCTTCCCGTAGTTCTTCACGAATGTACCTAATCGACTCTTCAGCCTCACCGTCAGTTATAGGCTCCTCAACCTTAACACCTGCTATCTTTTTTAGTGCCCTCTCGACAGAACCCATTATCGATACGTGGTCAGCCTCTACCTCCAATGGGACGCCAAGCCTCCCAGAATAATCTCTAGCCATGGACACATAGCTGGAAATACTTGTCCCCGTGTGGCCAAAATAAAAGAACCGCGGATCCCTAGACTCGATGTAATCCTTGGGCGCGGTCTCCCTGTTAAAGGAAAGCATAACCGTAGAAAACATTGCTAGCCGCCGAGAAGCCTCTACGACCTCAGGCAAAACAATCTCAGGAATCCTTATGCCAATCCCAGGCCTAGGAATTTTCCCCAGATACACAATTATTACTTTGGCTTGCCCCCAGATAAAGATTTGCTAAGTCTCTGGAATACTCAGTTTTAAAGGAACATTTAATTGGCTGGTTTATTTCTCTAACCAAAAAATTAAAAATAATGAATAATTATGTTTTAACATGCAAAGGGGGATTAAATGAACCTCCTAGAACAATATTTGAGCTATCCAGCGGCTCCTGAAAGAATTCTTTCAATCATCGGCATCGAGCTCCACTGGATCCTGCTCCAATACACGCTCGGACTCCCCTTCGCCATACTTGTCCTACTACTCCTATATAAGAAAACCGGGAACCAGAACTGGTTAAAACTTGCTAGGACGGCCACAAAGGCTCTTGGAATAAACTTTGCCCTCGGCGCCGCATCCGGCACCCTATCAGAGTTTGGTCTTGTAGTCGTCTGGCCAAACGTTCTCGAGGCGGCTGGACGATACATCTATTACCCACTATACCTAGAGATCTTCGCTTTCCTAACAGAGATCGTCTTCATATACCTGCTAGTGTTCGGATGGAACAAGCTCTCGACGAACGCAAAGATAATAGTAGCCTTCCTTGCAATGTTTGGGGCGTGGTTCAGCGCAGCAATGATCGTCAGCGTAAACAGCTACATGGTGGCCCCAACGGGAATCGTCTCAGCATATAACCCGCAGACGGGATGGATGTATAGCCAGGGCTATCCTAAAGTCCTCCTAGTGGTTCCAAGCGACCTTGTCGGGGCACTAGACGTCGCAAAGCTACAGTCTTTAGGCATGGATGTAGTTGGACAAATGGGCAACGGGGTAGCAGTATACATGCCCTCAAAGATAGTAGCTAGGCTTGCGTATGAGGCTTGGAGCATGAAGACGGTTGGAGACAGCGTCCTAGCCCTTGTCGTGAAGCCTGAAGCACTCCCTGCAGTTAAGGGTCTCCTCGTGAAGGACGTCGTAGACGAGATACTTGTAGAGACAGTCAGGACTGTCGGCTACACAACGGTGACTTTCCAGTCCCCAGTTTACCTTGGAAGCATCCTGCACACTATAGGTGCAGCCCTAACAGTCACTGGCTTCACGTTCGCTGGGGCCTTCGCCCTCCTTATGCTCCTCACAAAGAAAAAGACCGCATACTACATGGATGGCCTCAAGTTTGGCGTTTACTTCTCTCTTGTAGCTATAGTCCTGCAGGGAGCTGTCTTCGGACATGCAATGGGAGTGGAGATAGCAAAATACAACCCAGAGAAACTAGCAGCCATGGAGGGCACAAGCAACCAGATACTAAGCATTCCTAGGACTTTCGGGATAGAGGGGCTAATGAAACTAATAATCTACGGGAACCCCAACGCCCAGCTACCAGGCTACGACCAGATACCACTGGACTATTGTAGCCTCATGGGCGTCCCCAACATTCCTGACTGCAGGCCTCCGCTCATCTTACACTACCTCTACTATACCAAAACAGGACTAGCAATTCTCCTTGGACTCCTCTCACTAGCTGTGGCTGTAATGCTTTGGATGAAGAAGGAACCTGGAAATATCTGGCTCTGGGGCCTCGCCGCCTCGCCAGTAATTGCCCATTTGGTATCTTTCCTTGGCTGGGGTGTCAGGGAAATGGGCAGAAAGCCTTGGACAATATACGGAGTAATGACCGTTGACGTTGCGAGGACAGCTAACCCCGTCGATCCACTAACCTATGCAGTAGTAGGCCTATTGTTCATCTTAGTGCTGGCTCTGCAGGTATACGCGGCTTGGAGACTCCTATTCGTTCCAAGTCTGAGGGGTGAGGAAGAATGAACGTGCAAGCATTATTCATGGCGCTGGTCTTCGGGATACACATAGTAGCAGTAAACATCGGAATAGCCCTAGCCACAGTGATCCCGTTCCTAAAGCGTAGAGCAACAAAGACAGGGGACAAAGCACTAGAGGAGGCCGCGCGTGGGCTCTTCAAGATTTACGCTGTTACCTATGGACTTGCAGGCGTGATGGGGACAGCATTCACTGTCTTCCTTGCCAGCTTCTACCCAGAATTCGTCGGGATAGCAGGCAACATAACGATGATACCCTTCGGCATATCCATTGTCTCGATCCTCTTCCACTTCTTCGCCATAATCGCATACTGGTACGGGTGGGGCAGGTTCACAGAAAGCCTCCACGACATGGTAGGCTGGCTACTCACAATAACCGCATACACCATACCACTCGGATTCAGGGCTGTCTTCGCCTTCCTAAACACCCCAGCAGGTCTCATCCTTGAGCCTAAGCCAAGCCTAAACGTTGTAGATGCTTTGCTCAACCCGACCTTCCTGCCATTATACCTGAAGAGCATCGCGGGCGCGCTCACCTTCGGCTTCCTATTCATAGCCGGTGTGTTTGCATGGAAAGGCTTGAGACAGGAGCTGAGCCAGGTCGAGAAGGGCCTATATGTGGACAGCTTAAAGATAGCACTTATGGGACTAATAGCAATGATGTTCCTGGGTCCGTGGTACGCCCTCGCCCTCGTAAACGTCCCGGTAAAGTTCAACAACATCTTCGCTGGTCTAGGAGCCGCCCTAAATGCTCCAACGTTTTCTAGCTACGGATGGCTATTTATAGTAAAAATGATACTCGTCCTGATACAGGCAGTAGTGCTACTCTACCTTCTGGCCCCAATAAAAGGCACGGATATCCTCTTCTCTCAAAAGGGATACAAAGCGACAATAATTGGAGCCGTAGCCGCAGGTCTAACGGTGCTAACAGGGGAGTACCTCAACGCTTTCAGCCAGTACCCATTCTTCGTCGCGAACGCCCCACTAATTGCCGACAAGTTGCCAGAGCCATATAAGACCATCCTCACTAGGGCGTTGAACCTAGAAAACGTGAGCCCACTTGCACAAGACTCCTCGCTCTACCTGGTAACAGTAATAGGTGTCACTATACTCCTAGTGGCCGCAGGATACCTTCTATACGTTGTATTCTTCAAGGCAAACAACCACTAAAACACCTTAGGTAAAAAGAAGATCTTTTTCTTTTTCTCGTCTATTTCCCCTGTGGAAAACTGCCCTAAATTCTGGATGATAGGTTTAAAATCTCCCACAACGTGCTTTTTGGTGGTGCTCGTTGCCCAAGAAGATGACTCTTAGACGCCTCATGGGCTACCTCGAGAAGTGCCAAAACCTAACAGACGGAGAGCTCGCCGAGATAGAGGAACGCCTCACAAGGGGCGAAGACGTCCTAGAGCTCGGCATAAGATACATAAAGTTCGACGAGGACAAGGACGACCACATAATAGAAGTAGACGACCTCGAAGCCCTCCTAGCAGACAACGGCTACGACCCAGAATACGACAGATACAGGCAGGAAGAAATCTAGGCCTCTTCCTTCTTCCTTCCAGACAAAGCCAGGGGCAGAACAAACAGGACAAAGGCTACAAGCATGAAGGCGAGCCCGAGAAGAATCAAAAACGTTAAGATGCCCGGTTCTCCTACACCAACACAGATAGGGACAAAGAAGATGAATATGCATGCCGCGGCTCCTCCTGTTACTTTGCTTGCGCCAAAAAAACCGATAAGCGCCAGTACAATGACAGCTAGAAAAACCAAAGCAAATCCTGCGAATACAAGTTTTAGGCCAGCTTCGAGGCCGTCCCTCATATCCCCGTAGACACCCCAACCAGCCTCAACGCCAATACAAAAAAGAAAAACAGGAGCATCAACAGCAGTGCAAGCAGGGAAGCCTTCTTCGCCGCCTCAGGGCTAGAGCCAAAGATAATGGGCAACGGGCCAATCATCAATACGCCCCCAGCCTCGACCTCGCCGCCGCCCCTCCTCAGGCCCGAAAAAGCCACCACTAGGAAGCCCACCAGTATCAAAAGCATGCCCGCTACAAGCAGGGCATAAAACAGCCATATGAGTGGCTCCATAGCCCCCAACATAAATATTCGCCTGAAAATAAATTCTTTACCACAGCTAACCCTTAAATATCGCGGGTGCGAGTATCCATCTTTACTGGATCGGATTCATCCCCGAACAGCTCTAGGTTGCTAATCTTAAGGATTTGCTACTCGCTCTTCTCCCTCCTTTATCCGTGACATTAGCTTAACAATAGAGCTTAGCCTTGTGAGGTCGTATTCAATGGATCTCTTCACTCCTTGTTGGTACCACTTAACCTCGAAGCTGAGACCCCCGAAACCCCTATAGACCTGCATTTCAAGCTCCCCCACCTTAAAGTGAGCACTGCCGTACTCTGACAGGCTCATAACCTTTAAAAACGAGATGAAGTCCTCGGGGCTAA
>Ga0209225_1001790_pt1 | contig 20363 bp, 11 predicted proteins | sample WasSprMetagenome_FD_184732 | JGI IMG/M metagenome (GOLD analysis project Ga0209225, IMG submission 184732) | Sulfidic aquatic microbial communities from Washburn Spring, Yellowstone National Park, USA - WS (SPAdes) (version 3) | ecosystem: Environmental > Aquatic > Thermal springs > Hot (42-90C)... | reverse complement strand
GCATAATTGTTGGATAGCGCCCATTACGAGGATAGCGAAATTGCTGTATAGAAGTGGTCTTCCTCTCTCTTTCTTCCTCCCCTTGCGGGAGAACCATTTCCTTTCAACGTTTAGGGGTATATATATCGTGAAATCTCCTCTTTGAACTAGCGAGTTATTATATTCTCTCCAATTAATCAATGCACATCCCATAAGTATCATCCATTATGAAGATAGATGTATTAGTGAAAATTGTCAAGATATTGGATTTATGCAACAAACCCTAAAATCCTTTTAAGAATCTTCTTTCTCATCCTTTTTCTCCCTCTCCTCGCTACTTCCTATTCCCTCCAACCCAACGCCGTTCTAACCGCCCAGAGAACCTCTCTCACTTTTGAAATAGACGGTCTCCTCACCGACGAATGCTGGAGGCAGGCGAATTGGCTATCAGCAAATCATATAATCTCCGGTTCAGGGAAAGGCGATGAGCTTTGCTTTGCTGTCATTTACAACGACCAGAACATTTATATCGGAGCAAAATAAAGGAGGTAAAAAGAAAGGCTATTCGAACTGCAAGCAAGTAAAGAACGGAGAAATTTGACGCTTAGTTTGTGGGTTTCTCTGTCAAGAAGCCGATGTTATTTTCTATCACTGTATGTGCTCCGACTTTATGTATTAGTTCTGCAGCGTCCGATATTTCTTCAAGGATATTGTTTGCGATGAGATTGTAATCGCTCTTGTTTCCTTCCTCTATACCAATGGATGCTCTTTTTATCTTGTTGTTTGCGATTATGCAATTTGTAGAATTTTCCATGTATACTCCTCTGTTGCTAAAACCCAAAACTATGTTCTCCGATATTACACCATCTTTAATATCACCTAAACTGATGCCATTCCAACCCTTGAAGTTTATCGGATCTGTATTCCTTGCTTCTTCCTGGTCCAAAATATTGCCTTTAATCAATAAACCGTCGCAACCGAGAACTTCTATTCCCTGACCTATAGATTTTGGCTCTCTTATTCTTTTGATGATGTTGTCCGTAATTATGATGTTTTTGGGTCTACCGTGGGGTGAAGCAAAAATGAATATAGCCCTTTTCGGTAGTCCATCGAGAGAGGGATGTAGGGCGAGACCGTCTATTGTATTGCCTATAATTTTCACATCCTTGAGGGTACCATTTGGGTCAACAATTGTTCCTATAATCGCGTTCAATCTATTGAAAAGATTTTTGAAAGTATTGCCTTGGACTAGTATGTCGTTAGCCAAACTGAAACTTATCCCAGAGTTATAGAAGTGATTGAAGACTATCTTATGGTTTGCACCAGCAACCTCGATGCCTGAGTTAATAAATAAATTGCCCATCAACTTGCCACTCTCTCCACCCATAAAGGCAACACAGGGATAAGGTGTACTAGACTCTGTACATTCCAGAATACAGCTTTTGACCTCGTAGTTCTTAGCGGATTGACCAAAATTAACCGTGTCCTGAGCACCGTTTCTGCTACTTCTCCTAATGATATGAACTCGTTCAACAAATGCGTTGTTCATCGGCTTGTCCCCAAATGTTTCCATAATTATTGCAGAGTTATTGATGTTGTCTCCACAATCAAGTGTTAAGTCCCTGATGATTATGTTGTGGCTCTCAATACCTCGCTGAACCGCCAAAAAATCTCTGTCTACTTTGTCTTTAAGCCTCAGGACCGTTCTGTCAATCCCTTCCCCTTCAAGGGTTAAGTTGGATTTGAGCCATAAGGTATCTGTTATAATGTAAGTGCCCTTCTTAAGATATATTTTTCCTCCTCCAGAGCTCGTGATGGTATCAATTGCTTTCTGAATCACAAGCGTGGCATTTTTACCACTAAAGTGTATCTTTTTAGTTCGCGTGCTTTCGGCAAAGCACTCGCCTTTACCGTCCGTGAAAATAATAAACAAAGCATTCTCTTTTCCTTGTTTGTTTTTTTCTATTGGCTGGATCAATTTTTGCCTCGTTGTTGTGATAGTTTCACTTATGTTTTCTTTATCGCGACCAAAACAGACAGCTGAAATGACAACTACAATGAACAACGATTTGTAGTTAATTATTTTGTGTTTTTTAAACATAATACTCACCCTTCTTAAGGATAACGGTTTAACTACAATTGGTCAAATCGGCAGATTTTTCCTGTTATTTTCTTTAATTGTATTTGTGAGATTCATCGATGGATAAAACCATAATCACCCTTGAGGCTAAAAGCCCTGAAATCTCGGAAAATAAAGAGTGTTTCTCGCTTATAAATTATGATATAAGTGAATCAGCCGTCAACTATATTTTCATCCCTATATTCGAGCTCCCATCTTTAGCATTTCACTTGCTATCAGAAGCTGGATTATGCGAGTTCTCTATAATAAAGAGTTCTGCATAAGTCCATTAAGAATCGTTTCTTTTATCCCCCTAATGCATTACTATATTTATGCTACCATTTCGTTTTTATAATTGCAAATTAATTGTTGAAATAGATAAAATTTTTTATAATATTATAATGAACAAAGTTTCTTCTTGTTGTGCAACTTTTTAAAGTTGTTTGGCGGGAAACCTTAAGGGATAACAGCCCTTTTTAATAGATTGCAAAGAAACATTGCCAATAAAGAACTTGAAGGGAGTGTTTAATAATGATTAAAAGCCTTTATAAAATGTGTTTACTTATTCTCTCTTTCTCTATCCTTGCTACTTCCTATTCCCTCCAACCCAACGCCGTTCTAACCGCCCAGAGAACCTCTCTCGCTCCCCAAATAGATGGTCTTCTCACTGACGAATGCTGGAAGCAGGCGAATTGGCAATACGCAAATCATATAATCTCCGGTTCAGGGAAAGGCGATGAGCTTTGCTTTGCTGTCATTTACAACGACCAGAACATTTATATCGGAGCAAAATAAAGGAGGTAAAAAGAAAGGCTATTCGAACTGCAAGCAAGTAAAGAACGGAGAAATTTGACGCTTAGTTTGTGGGTTTCTCTGTCAAGAAGCCGATGTTATTTTCTATCACTGTATGTGCTCCGACTTTATGTATTAGTTCTGCAGCGTCCGATATTTCTTCAAGGATATTGTTTGCGATGAGATTGTAATCGCTCTTGTTTCCTTCCTCTATACCAATGGATGCTCTTTTTATCTTGTTGTTTGCGATTATGCAATTTGTAGAATTTTCCATGTATACTCCTCTGTTGCTAAAACCCAAAACTATGTTCTCCGATATTACACCATCTTTAATATCACCTAAACTGATGCCATTCCAACCCTTGAAGTTTATCGGATCTGTATTCCTTGCTTCTTCCTGGTCCAAAATATTGCCTTTAATCAATAAACCGTCGCAACCGAGAACTTCTATTCCCTGACCTATAGATTTTGGCTCTCTTATTCTTTTGATGATGTTGTCCGTAATTATGATGTTTTTGGGTCTACCGTGGGGTGAAGCAAAAATGAATATAGCCCTTTTCGGTAGTCCATCGAGAGAGGGATGTAGGGCGAGACCGTCTATTGTATTGCCTATAATTTTCACATCCTTGAGGGTACCATTTGGGTCAACAATTGTTCCTATAATCGCGTTCAATCTATTGAAAAGATTTTTGAAAGTATTGCCTTGGACTAGTATGTCGTTAGCCAAACTGAAACTTATCCCAGAGTTATAGAAGTGATTGAAGACTATCTTATGGTTTGCACCAGCAACCTCGATGCCTGAGTTAATAAATAAATTGCCCATCAACTTGCCACTCTCTCCACCCATAAAGGCAACACAGGGATAAGGTGTACTAGACTCTGTACATTCCAGAATACAGCTTTTGACCTCGTAGTTCTTAGCGGATTGACCAAAATTAACCGTGTCCTGAGCACCGTTTCTGCTACTTCTCCTAATGATATGAACTCGTTCAACAAATGCGTTGTTCATCGGCTTGTCCCCAAATGTTTCCATAATTATTGCAGAGTTATTGATGTTGTCTCCACAATCAAGTGTTAAGTCCCTGATGATTATGTTGTGGCTCTCAATACCTCGCTGAACCGCCAAAAAATCTCTGTCTACTTTGTCTTTAAGCCTCAGGACCGTTCTGTCAATCCCTTCCCCTTCAAGGGTTAAGTTGGATTTGAGCCATAAGGTATCTGTTATAATGTAAGTGCCCTTCTTAAGATATATTTTTCCTCCTCCAGAGCTCGTGATGGTATCAATTGCTTTCTGAATCACAAGCGTGGCATTTTTACCACTAAAGTGTATCTTTTTAGTTCGCGTGCTTTCGGCAAAGCACTCGCCTTTACCGTCCGTGAAAATAATAAACAAAGCATTCTCTTTTCCTTGTTTGTTTTTTTCTATTGGCTGGATCAATTTTTGCCTCGTTGTTGTGATAGTTTCACTTATGTTTTCTTTATCGCGACCAAAACAGACAGCTGAAATGACAACTACAATGAACAACGATTTGTAGTTAATTATTTTGTGTTTTTTAAACATAATACTCACCCTTCTTAAGGATAACGGTTTAACTACAATTGGTCAAATCGGCAGATTTTTCCTGTTATTTTCTTTAATTGTATTTGTGAGATTCATCGATGGATAAAACCATAATCACCCTTGAGGCTAAAAGCCCTGAAATCTCGGAAAATAAAGAGTGTTTCTCGCTTATAAATTATGATATAAGTGAATCAGCCGTCAACTATATTTTCATCCCTATATTCGAGCTCCCATCTTTAGCATTTCACTTGCTATCAGAAGCTGGATTATGCGAGTTCTCTATAATAAAGAGTTCTGCATAAGTCCATTAAGAATCGTTTCTTTTATCCCCCTAATGCATTACTATATTTATGCTACCATTTCGTTTTTATAATTGCAAATTAATTGTTGAAATAGATAAAATTTTTTATAATATTATAATGAACAAAGTTTCTTCTTGTTGTGCAACTTTTTAAAGTTGTTTGGCGGGAAACCTTAAGGGATAACAGCCCTTTTTAATAGATTGCAAAGAAACATTGCCAATAAAGAACTTGAAGGGAGTGTTTAATAATGATTAAAAGCCTTTATAAAATGTGTTTACTTATTCTCTCTTTCTCTATCCTTGCTACTTCCTATTCCCTCCAACCCAACGCCGTTCTAACCGCCCAGAGAACCTCTCTCGCTCCCCAAATAGATGGTCTTCTCACTGACGAATGCTGGAAGCAGGCGAATTGGCAATACGCAAATCATATAATCTCCGGTTCAGGGAAAGGAGACGAGCTTGCCTTTGCCGTCCTTTACGACGATAACGATCTCTATATCGGGGCGAAAATCAGGGAGGAAAAGCCGAAAGTGAATCACCGAAAGGATGAGGATGTCATTTGGGAAGATTCCTGTCTTGAAATCTTCCTTGATAACTCCTCGCCAAATCAATCCATCTACACCTATCGCCACTATATCGTCAATGCTGAAGGATATAAGCTTGATGAAATCGGAAGCAAGGGAGCGGGAAGTTGGGATGGGAATTGGGAGGTTAAGACGAGCAGGACAGCGGATGGCTGGAACGCCGAGATTCGCATACCCGCAAGCGATTTAAACCTTGCTGACTTTTCCAATAAAATCCTCATTTTTAACATTTGCGCCTCCCTATATTCCCCATCCCATATTCTCATCAGCTTCTCCGACTTGAAAGGCGGATATTTCCATCAACCGGAGCGTTTCGCAATTCTCGTTTTAGGAGAAGCCCCTCAGCTATCGGGAGCAATCCTGTTATCCCTTCATAGAGGCGATAAGCCCATTCTCTCCCATAAAGTCAATATAAATAAACAGGAAGATTTAGAGAATATCCCTTCATTTTCTTCTTTAAATCCCGGCACCTATGCTCTTGATGTCTTCAAGGGAAATCGATTCATCGCTCGTTATCAAATATCCGTCCCCTATTTTCCCGAGAGCTTCGGCTCCACGATTTACACTGATGGAGAACTAACCATCTGGACAGCCGACCCTATGTTCAATGTCTTCAAAGAAACACCGCCTCCTCAAAGAAGAACTGGAAAAATCTTTATCTTCGCGGGAAGAAACGAATGGGAACCCTTCCAGATAATCTTTCGCCCAAATTCAGAGATAAGAGATTTTCAGCTCAAGTTAAGCGACCTAAAAGGTCCCTCGATAATCCCCGCAAAGCTTATTGACATCTATAAAGTTGAATATGTTCCTATTACAATTCCCACTGACCCCGATGGTAAGACAGGGGATTTCCCCGACCCTCTTTTGAAAGTGGACAAAGCAATTGACCTTGAGGCAGGAAGAAACCATCCCTTCTGGCTCGAGCTCCGTGTACCATCAAACGCAAAAGCGGGAATTTATAAAGGAGAGATAGAAGCTCTCTCTGGGAATAGAAAATTAGCATCAATTCCTTTGGAGTTGAGGGTCTTCAATTTCTCCCTCCCCCTTAAGCCGGATGGCTTCCACATCCACACCGCCTATGGGATGGATGTCAACCTTGATTATCATAAAGCCACTCCCGAGGATAGACCGAAAATCCTGCCCTTCTACCTTCGGCTTTTAGCCGACCATCACATCAGCCCTTACGGTCCCTTCAGCTATCCAATAAAATACGAAATGAGCCCGGCAGCGCTGGAGCTTTCAAATGGAATTTTGAAAATCTCCTTCCCCAAAGCGGGTTCGACAATCGCCAGGCTTTCCCTGGGAGATATTCCCCTCGCGAATCTGGGCTTCTGTATAGACCAAAGGGTGGGTCAAAACATAGAATGGCCGGGGCTGGAGAAAGTGAAGCCGGAGGTGTTGATAGGAGGACCGCTCAGATACAAATTGAGGATTAAAGGAGAGAGGGTATCAGGAGGGGCATATGAGACGGAAGAGGAGATGGAGCTATTCGCTGGACAAAAATGGATTTCCCGCCGACTCATCTCTTTGAAGTCAAAAGCTCAAAATCCCTATTTCATCGCTTATTATTTCCTCTTAATGGGTCCCGCTCAGTCGGGAGCAGAGCCTTTGAATGGAGCAGATTGGTCTGCTTGGAGGACGGCGAAGGGTTTGGCTTCCTGCTTTACGACTTCTCCGGGGAAATTGCATTTCAGTTTCTGGCTTGATAAAGACGGGGGAGCTCATGGTGATGTGACGAGAGATGTGAATTTGGAGATGGAGAAGGGCAAGGAGGCGATAAATGAACCTCAGCCTTCTTTGTTCATCGCCTTGACGAACAACGAAGAAGAAATGCAAGCGATTAAGGGAAGGCTTTCCAATCCTTTACAAGTGAATGTTGAGAGAGAAGGAAACGATGTGATAATAAAGATGAAGGAAACGGCGGGAATTAAAAGGGAGAAGGAGCCAGTGGTGGTTTCGTTGGGGGAAATGGCAAGAGGATGGAGATATGCGAAGGCTTTTCTTGATAATAAGGCGATTCCCTGCCAATTAGATGGAGATGAGCTCACTTTGCTCGTTGATTTACCGGCGAATGGGGAGATAAGTGTGAAGGTGCAAAAGGCGAGCTCTCCCTGGAAGGGAAAGGGAATAACTATAAGCGAGAAAGCTCCTTCATTAAATATAGATTTCTCCCAATTCACTCCATCCGCTCATTATGCCCTTGATGAGCTCGGCTTTTCGGATTACAACATTTGCTCTGCTTTGGATATGGGTTGGTTATGGAGACACGAAACCATAACGGAGGAGGAGAAATCTTTATATAAGGAATTGGGGAAGAGGGTTGAGGATTTCTTAAGGAAACACGGCTGGCTCAAGAAAGCGTATTGCTATTGGTTTGATGAGCCAGAGGAAAAGGATTATCCCTTCGTGATAAAAGGGATGAAGCTTCTCAAAGCCACATTTCCCAATGTCCGGAGGTTGTTGACGGAGCAGCCCGAGCCACCTTTATATCGTTATGTTGACATTTGGGTTCCCGTATTGCCAAACTACAATGAGGAAAGATGCAAGGAGAGGCAGAGGGAGGGACAGGAGGTTTGGTGGTATGTTTGCTGTGGACCTCGCCATCCTTATCCCAACAATTTCATAGATTATCCCGGAATTGAACACAGGATAAGGCTTTGGATGAACTGGAAATACAAAGTAACTGGAGACCTATATTGGTCAACTACATATTGGCATAAGAATCCTTGGCAAACGCCTATGTCATATTGGCCGGATGATAAGGGGGTGTGGGGGAACGGTGATGGCTATCTTCTTTATCCGCCCCAGCGTGGAGAGGCAAAGGAGAAGTTTATAGGTGGACCAGTGCCCTCAATGAGGATAAAGATGATAAGAGAGGGAATAGAGGATGCGGAGTATCTCTGGATGTTGGAGGAGAGGATTGGGAAGATGAAGAATCCTCCAAGTGAGGCGGTTTCCGCACTCAATTTAGCCCGTTCTCTCGTTAAGAGTCTGACGGAGTTCTGCCATTCACCCGAGGAGTTGCAAGCAGTTAGATTAAAAGTTGCCGAGGCTTTGGAAAGGTTGGTGAAATAAAAAGTTTATTAGAATTTGAAATGAAATTTACCATGCTCTACATTTAGGCTTTCCCACCGCTTCTTTCGACTTAATCATAAAATCATTAAGGCAATTTGAGGAAGAAAAAGATGTTGTGAATACTATAGCTAATGAAGCTTATGTGGATCAATAATTCTTTGAATTGTAATCTCTCCTTTAATGGAACTATTGAGATAACCACATCGTTTCTGAACGCTATCTCGTAGATGATTGGGAAACATCTCTCCCATCTTTGGAAATATCTTCCATATCTTCCAAGAGGATTATGAGGTCTATATCGGAATCTTCTGTAGCTTCTCCTCGGGCGTATGAGCCATATATAATAGTTCTTTATTTTTCTCCAATGAACACCTTCTCAATCGCCGTGATATCATCTGCTTCCTCGGGCTTTTTATCATCCCTTATCCTCACTATCCTCGCCAAGCGAAGAGCGTATCCGCATTTGTATTTGGGGCTTCTCTGAACATCGTTGAAAGCCACTTCAACCACCACCTTCGGTATGACATAAACAACTCCTCCCTCTTCCCTTATCTTCAATTCCAATAGCCTCTTCGTCATCTCCTCAAACTCCTCATCGGTTAACCCCTTAAAAGTTTTCCCCACCATCAATAGCTCTTTCCTCTCTTTATCCCAGCAAGCGAGATGATAATCCGATAGCCAGTTATGTCTCCTCCCATATCCCCATTCCGCTCCCATAATCACCAAATCCAATGTTATAGCCTTCTTCACCTTTAGCCAGAGCTTCCCTCTATTTCCCGGGGTATATATCCCCTTGAGCGCCTTCGCCATAACTCCTTCCGCTCCCGCCTCCAGAGCCCTCTTGAAGAACCTCTCCCCTTCCTCCAAATCCTTCGGCAAAATCCTCTCCGCAAGGGGAATTCCTCCCGCTATTTCTTCCAACTTTTTCCATCTTTCCTCATAGCTCACATCCAAAAGCGATTCCCCATCAACATATAAGCAGTCAAAAAGAAAGAGCTTGAGAGGGATTTCCTCCCTCATCCTCTCTATTTCCCTTCTCCTGCTCACTCTTCTCAGTATATCCTGAAAAGGCAAGAACCTCCCCTCCTTCACCGCCACAACCTCCCCTTCCAAGATTACATCCCCTTTTATATTCTTCCTCACTTCCTCCACAATCTCGGGAAAAGAAGGGGTCAAATCGTTCAATCTTCGGGAGAAAATCATAACTTTATCCCCGCCTTTGTGAATCTGCACCCTCGCCCCATCATATTTAAACTCCAACGCCAATTCCCCGCCTATCTCCTCAAAAGCTTCCTTAACAGAATACGCCATTTGGGCGAGCATTGGCTGAAGGGGTTGGAAAAGGGTCAGGGAAAGGGATTCCAATGTTTTCCCTTTTCTCTCCAAAAAAGAGCGAACCGTTTCCCCTATATCCCCATAGAGAAGATAGCCTTTCCTGATTTCCTCAAGTGGAACATCAACCGCTGTTGCTAAACCCTCCAAAATCATACCATCCTTCACTCCTATCCTCATCTCTCCCACTATAACCTTTGCGAGATATCTCGCCTCAAGCGAGTCCATCTTCGTCAGAAGTCCCTTTAAAATCGCCTTCCTATACCTCATTGCTCCCTTCCCTTCCATTTCATCCAAACTGAGCAAATTATCGTAAACTTCTTTGATGGTCAATCCTTTTGAGGTATATTTAAACCATCTTTTATATATCCCCTCTACTATATCCCCAACATCAACGGCGTTCTCGCTTATCCTCTCCATCTCCTTGGGAGATATGGGGAACATCTCTTTTAGGGATTCATAGAGGATGCTCCAGGAGACGAAAATCCTTTTCCCCGCGGGAAAGCGACCGAGGAAAAGATAGGAAGCGATTTTGGCTTCATCGGGAGATAAAGAGCGAAGAAACTCCCCGATTATCCTCGCCTTTTCCTTTTTCCCACCCTCTTTCTCCAATTTTTGACAAACCAAAGCGAATTCCCGGAAAGTTGCCATTTATTTCTAAGCTTTCCGCATCTCCTTGAGCTTATCCAAAAGGACGGCGGCGAGGATGATTCCTCCCTTTACTACATACTGATAGAAAGTTGAGACCCTCATAAGCACCAAACCGTTATCAATTATCCCGATTAGAAGAGCACCCAAGAATGTTCCGCCGATATTTCCCTTTCCACCCATCAAGCTCGTTCCACCCAAGACGCAGGCGGCTATAGCGTTGAGCTCATACATCTGCCCCGTTTTGGGGTCGCCTGAGCCGAGACGAGCAGCGAGGATGATGCCGGCGAGAGCGGCGAGAAAGCCGCTTAATGTGTAAACCATCAACTTTACTTTATTTATGTTTATTCCCGACAACCTCGCCGCTTCCTCGTTTCCTCCGATAGCGAAAACATAGCGCCCGAAAGTCGTTCTCGTGAGTATGTAATGAGCTATCAAGGCTATAACAGCCATTATAATAACCGGTATGGGGATGGGACCGATGTAGCCGGAGCCAAGGGTTACGAAGGAATTGGGGAGTTCAGGAACGGGGAAACCGCCGGTATAGATGAAAGCTAAGCCTCTCGCTATCGTCATCATCGCGAGGGTTACGACGAAGGGAGGCATAAGGAAGCGAGTTATGAAGAAGCCATTGAAAGCGCCGAGAAAGGCGCCGAGAAGCAAGCCGATGAGAATCCCCAAAGGGACGCCGATGCTTGGAGGTGGCGGTGGGAGAATGGTTAGATGAGCGATAGTGATTCCATTTTTCATTACGCCTGTGCAAATGACAGCCGCTAGGGCGACGATTGAGCCGACGGAAAGGTCTATACCCGCTGTGATGATGACGAAGGTCATCCCCACAGCAACGATTGTATTGATGGAAATCTGCCTCAAGACATTGAGGAAATTATCAATTGTGAGGAAATTTGGGGCGGAGATGGCGAAATAAATTGAGAGGAGGACTATGAATAGGGGGATGCCATAGCGGAGGAGGAGGTCAAGAGAAGATGTAGTTGAGGAAGTAGGTTTGCCCGCTTGTTCCTCAGCGGGGGCTTGCTTCTCAGGAGACAAGGCTCCCTCCTGTCGCGAGATGCATTATCTTCTCCTGCGTTGCCTCCTCCCTTTTCAATTCACCCGCTATCCTCCCCTCGTGGATTACGAGGATGCGGTCGCTCATTCCGAGAATCTCTGGAAGCTCGGAGGAAATCATAATTATGCCCACGCCCCTTTCCGCCAGCTGGTTCATAAGTTCGTATATCTCCACCTTCGCTCCCACATCTATGCCCCTTGTCGGTTCATCAAATATCAGCACTTTGCTCTTGGTGAAAAGCCATTTTGCCAAAACGAGCTTTTGCTGGGTTCCACCGGAAAGGTTGCGGGCTATTTGCTCAATTGAGGGAGTCTTGATATCCAAATCTTCAACGAATCTGCGGGCTACTTCCCTTTCCTTGGGAAAGTTGATGAAACCTCGCATAGCCACTTCCATCAAGTTGGCGAGCGTTGTGTTTTCCCTAACGGTCATAGGGAGAACCAGCCCATAGCGTTTTCTATCCTCTGTGAGGAGTCCTATTCCCAATCTGATGGCGTCCTGCGGACTGCGGATACGCACTTCCTTTCCCTCAAGATAGATTTTTCCCCTATCTATTGGGTCAGCACCGAAGATGGCGCGCGCTATCTCCGTCCTTCCCGCCCCCACCAATCCCGCCAAACCCAATATTTCCCCTTTATGAAGAGTGAAAGATATATCCCTGAAGACACCCTCACGAGTCAATCCCTCCACCCTCAATATCTCCTCCCCTATTTTGGCGGGGCGCTTAGGGATCTTCTCTTTGATCTCCCTCCCAACCATCATTGTGATCACTTCGTCTCTGTTCGTTTCCTCTATTCTCTTAGTGCCCACATATTTACCGTCCCTTAAAACAGTGATTCTATCCGCGATTTGAAAGATTTCCTCAAGGCGATGGGACACGAAGATTATCGCCACCCCTTCTGATTTAAGACTTCTTATAATCTCAAAGAGATGCTCAACCTCTCTATCAGTGAGGGCGGAGGTGGGCTCATCCATAGCGATTATCTGGGCATTTTGAGAAAGGGCTTTGGCGATTTCCGTCATCTGTTGCTGAGCAACGGATAACTGGGAAACGAGGGTGCGGGAGCTGAAATTGGCACCGATTCTATCAAGAATTTTCTGGGCTTCACTGTGGAGCTTTCCGAAGTCCACGAAGCCGTTGAACTTCCTCGGTTCCCTTCCCAAGAAGATGTTTTCCCCAGCGGAAAGATAAGGAACTAGGTTGAATTCCTGATAAATCACCGCTATCCCAGCTTGTATGGCATCCAAGGGAGAATGAAAGCGGACGGGCTTTCCGTTGAGGATTATCTCCCCTTTGTCCATTGTGATGGCGCCAGCCAGGATTTTAAGGAGAGTTGATTTCCCTGCTCCGTTCTCCCCCACAAGGGCGTGTACTTCTCCTTTCTCCACCTCAAATTGGACATTATCCAGCGCCAACACGCCGGGGAATTGCTTGGTTATTCCTCTCATTTCCAAAAACGCCATTTTTACCCTCCTTCCGCAAGGGATTTGAGAAGGTCCGGTTTGGATTTATCAACTATATCTACATCTATGTAAATTACCTTGGGGATGTCAAGCTTTTCCCCTTTCCTCTTCGCCTCAAGATATTTAGCTACTACTTCAACAACCTTCTGACCTATCTTTTTGGGAAATTGAATAACATCTGCTTTAAGGTTGGTATTATTCAAAATCGCTTTGCAAGCCTCGGGAGTGGCATCGTAGCCGATGATAATGATTTTGTCCTTATTGGGTATCTTGCTCCCCCTTATAGCGGAAAGCGCTCCCAATGCGGAGTCATCGTTTATTGCGAAGACGGCGTCTATATTTGGATAAGCTTGGAGGATGTTCTCCATCACTGTCATCGCCTTATCCTTCTGCCCCTCTCCTGACTGGCGTGCAACAACCTTTATTCCCGGATATTTCTTTATCTCCTCCAGAAATCCCCTCACTCTTTCCTGAACAGAGGTCACGGTGGGGTGGTCTATAATCGCTATATTTCCCTTCCCATTAAGGAGCTTGGCAAGATATGCTCCCGCAAGCCTACCTCCTTGCATATTGTTTGATGCTACATGGCATACGACATCTCCGCCTTTCGCCGCGATATCAGCGGTGAAAACGGGAATGCCGGCTTTGTTCGCCGATTTCACCGCCTGAACTATCCCCTCGGAATCGGCCGGGCAGAGAATCATTGCATCCACACCCATTGTGATGAAGTTCTCAACTTGAGTTGTTTGCTGGGCATTGTCAAACTCCGCAGATTCAATTACCAAATCGACATTTCTCTTTGCCGCTTCTTCCCTCATCCCTTGCTCCAAATCCCTGTAGAAAACATGTTGTTTCGTCAGGAGGCTAACCCCTATAAGGGGCTTTTGCTTCTTGCCTCCCCGGGAATACCAGATGCCGATGCCAATTAAAGCTATAACAATCAAAACACTTATAAGGATAATAATAAACCTACGCATCTCCGCTTCCTCCTTTTTTTCTTAATTATATTGAGCTTCCCTCCGCTGTCAATAAAGAAGGAGAAGTTCTCTTGCTTAGCCATCTCCCATTTCTTTAAAATTAATCAAATGACATACAGATCGGTATTTCTCTCTTGGTTTTTCCTCCTTATCCCCTTAGCGTGGGGAAAGGGAATTTTGCTCATCTCCAGCGAGGAAAATAACTTCGCATCCCTTCTTAGGGATTTGGGCATACCATTTAGCAAATCCCCTTCTCTCAACGCCCTCAACGATTTGCCACAATACGATGCCCTCATTATTTGCTCACTCAATTATCCACAGCCCAATTTACTAAGCCAAGAAGATGAGGCGAAAATAAAGACATTTTTGGAAAAAGGCGGTAAAGTCTTTCTTGAATACTCTACCTCTATAAACAATACATTATTCGGGATGAAATTTGATAACCCCAAAAGGATGCTGTATGAGCGCTTAATAATCGGCGAAAGCCACTTCATCACGAAGGATTTGGAGATAGAAACACTTCTTGAAGAGCATAACTCAGCCTTCCTTCCTCCTATTCAGTTTGAAGGTAATGTGATAATTCGTTATGGCAAGGTCCTGGGAACCTATAAGTTATTTAAACCCCAAGATTGGGTTGAGATAAACTTGGATTTGGGAGGTATTCATAACCTTTCCCTTTATCGCCAAAGGTTTGGAGCTTCAATAGCTGATTATTGCCCGGAGAAAGTGGAAGTTTATTTAAGCGAGGACGGAATTGATTTCAAAGTGGAAGGACGAGCTGAAGGGAATTTGCTCGGGCAGATTGTGGAGATTCCCCTGAGCGGTAAAAGAGCCCGCTATGTGAAGATAAAAGTATATAAGTACAAAAGAAGCCCCACAACCGATTGGTTATTTTTAGGCGAGATGGAGATCATAGACGAAAAGGGAGAGAACATCGCCCTGAAAAAGCCCTACACTCTTTCCCCTAATCCATCCCCAAATTATTCTGATTTTCCTCCCGGAAAGCTGACGGACGGAATCATTGAGGGACATTACAGCGATAAATTATCCGTTGGTTTCCTCGTTCCTTCTCCGCCCTCACCTCTTTATCCTGCAATCGTCTCCTCAAAGATAGGCAAGGGAGAATTGATAATCTCTTTTCTGAAAATCAGCGATTACGAGAGGCGATTCTTCCGCCCAGGCGAAAAATGGGAAACACTGCTTAAAAACATCGTTTTATTCCTCTTGCCTGATGAGGAGCGTGCGAGGATAGAGGGAAGTTATATCCCTCTAAAGGTTTGGAGCGAACCGAGGAAATGGGTTGTGCCGGGAGAGAAGTTTAAAGTGATAGCCCAATCGAAACATGGAACGAAGGTAAAAGCAAAGTTTGGAGAAGGGGAAATTCAAATGGAAGAGGTAGGGGAAGGTCTTTGGGAAGGGGAAATGGCTTTAAACAGGGAAGGAAACTATGAGATAAAGGTCGTGGCGATCAATGGGCAAGTGAAAAGGGAAAAGCTATTGAAAATTGAGGTCAAGGCGAGGGAGAAGAAGTATCGGGAGGTTTTGGATAGGAATATCTATTGGTTTCTTCGCTCGGGAGTTATGCCGAAAAGCGATGGCTCACAAGGCGTTTATAATCAGAGATGCATCGCTTGGTTAGATGGAGGACCCTTAGAGAACTTACCTTCCCTCTATAGAGTGGATTGCAATGCCAAGAGCGCCCTCGCCTTTTACCTTTACGGCAAGCTGACGAATGACGAAAAATACAAGCGGATAGCGGAGAGGATAATAGATTTTATGCTTCCCCATCAAATCTCTGACCCAAATCGTCCCTCCTTCGGCGGTTGGACTTGGCTCTATGATAAGATAAACACGATTTATTTCTGGGACGACAACACGAGAACCGCTCTCTGCCTCCTTTATCTCTATAAGGACACCGGAAAAGAGAAATTCCTCATTCCTGCCTTACGCACCCTGGAGATATGTAGGAGAGTAGCGCATCCCGATGGCTTGATAACCCGCACCGCTGTTGAGCCCGAGGAACTGGACAGGCTTGGCTGTTTGACTTATAGACAATTTCAGCAGGGAATCGCTTCCGACTTCGACCTCCTTCGTTGGTTCTCAGCCTATGCTATAACAGGAGAAGAGGAATATAAGAGACTTGCGGAAACCTGTCTTCGTTGTTGGAAGCACATCTCTTCTGTCAGAGGGTTGCCCATAGCCTATTTCTATACAAAGGACGAAGAGACGAAGAAAAGAATAATAAATTATTGGCAGTCATATCTGGAAAATCCAGATGTTAAAAGGTGGGGAGTTCCACGAGTTGATGCTCCCGATTATCAATTGGCTTTTGAAGGCGATTGCTCAATAACTACGGATGTGAATGACCCCCTCTCCGACCAGCTTTACCAGACCTCCTTCCTCCTGCTTCACGCTTGGTGGTCATATAAAGCCACCGGCGAAGCTGTTTGCCTTTCCGCCTTTCATAAAATAGGAGATTTCCTTGCAAGGATTCAGATGGAAAGCGAGGATAAGAGGATAGATGGAGCTTGGGTAAGAGGATGGGATTTGGAGAATTGGGAGTGTTTCGGTGCTCCATATGACCCAAATTACGGACCCTACTCCGCCTACACGGGTTGGATGAACTCCATCATAGATATTGCCTATTGTTTATATCTTATGAACGAGAATCCATTTCCTCCTCCTACGAAGGACGAAAAGGCGCTTTCAATAATCTGTGAATTGCGAGCTTCTGCGCCCCGGGAAAATATAAAAGAGGAAAATATAGCCCTACATCGTCCCTATACTCTTAATCCTGTTCCCGAAGGGAAGTATGGAGATTCCTCTCCGGGCAAGCTCACCGATGGGATGATAGATGGTCATTACGAGGATGGATTATCGGTGGGTTGGCATATAGATGAGGGAAAGGGGATAGAAGTTGAGATGATTTTGGATTTGGGGAAGGAGAGTGAAATCGCTATGGTAGCTCAGCGATATGGTGCTGGGGAACAGGGATATATCCCGGATGAGGTGGTGGTATCTGCGAGCGATGACGGAGAGAATTATAGGGAGATAGGAAGAGCCAAGCCCCAAATCCCGGGCTTTCTCTATATTCCCTTATCTCAACCGGTTAAAGCAAGGTTCGTGAAATTCATCATAAAGAAGACAAGGTACTCGCCGACGACCGATTTCCTCTTCGTCGGCGAAACCTTTGTTTATCCAAAGGCTGATGAGAATTAAGATAGCCCATATAACTTACTCATATTTTCCCATAAAGGGCGGGGCAGATGTCTATTTGGATAATTTATTCAAACTTTTAAAGGAAGAAGGATACGAGCAGGAGATATTCCAGAAGTGGGGGAGAAATCTCCCTCCCCATATCCATTCCTATCCACCGCTTCCAAAAATCAGGGGACACGATTTCTGGCTCGTCCCATTTTGCCTTTCCCTACTTTCCCCTCTCATCGCCAAATACAACCTGCTCCTCATCCACTATTCCCCCTACTTTCTTCCATTGAGATGGCATAGGAGGACAATAGTCATCTCTCACGGCGTTACTTGGGACGATTACCCTAAATCAAGGGCGGGAAAAATCAAGAAATGGCTCGCAAAATTCGCTTTTGAGAAATCAACCTCCTTCGTGGCAAATGATTCCTTTTTCTTAAGGGAAATGGGCATCAACATTTCTCCCGGGGAGAAGATGTTCTCCCAAGTTCTTCCCTCTCGCTGGTTCATCCCCAATTGCGTGGATACATCCCTTTTCTCTCCTTCCGAGGAAGAAGGAACGGATATAATAGTCCCTCGCAATCTATATTTCTCCCGCGGCGTTCATCTCGCCATAGATGCTTTCAAAAATATAAGAAAAGACCTGCCTTCTTCTCGCCTCTTAATCATCGGTGGAGTGGGAGATCCCGATTATGCGTTGCGATTATATAGAAAGGTCAGGGAGCTGGAGTTGGAAGACAAAGTCTATTTCCTTGGGCACATCAAATGGGAGAAGATGAGGGAGATTTATGGAAAAGCGGGAATTTGCCTCATCCCCTCCCTTTTCGGGGAAGGAACCTCCCTTTCCGCTTTGGAAGCGATGGCGAGTGGTGTTGCGACGATTTCCACTCCCACAGGCGGATTAGCCGACCTCCCAACGATTAAATGCCAGCCCAACCCCGATTCCCTTGCGGAAAAGATACTTGAGGTCTATCCTAAAAGAAAGGAAATAGGGAGATGGCAGAGGGAAGAGGTTTCCCTCAATTTCTCCCTCAATTTATGGAGACAAGCCTGGCTAACGGTGGTAAAATCTACTCTTAAAGGAGGTGAATAGATGAAAGTTTTGGTCATTCACGGACCCAATCTCAACCTATTGGGAGTGAGGGAGCCCGAGGTCTATGGTAGGCAAAGCCTTGAGGAGATAAACAGGATGATAGAGAATGAGGCGGAGAAGCTTGGCATTGAAGTGAAGATAGTTCAGTATAACGGTGAGAAAGAGATATTGGAGGAAATACATTCCGCCATAGGAAATTTCCAGGGGATTATTATAAACCCGGGAGCCTATACCCATTACAGCTATGCGATTAGGGATGCCATCGCTGGTGTAAGGCTGCCAACCATAGAAGTTCATCTCTCAAACATCCATTCCCGGGAGGAGTTCAGACGCCATTCTGTAATCGCTCCCGTCTGTATAGGTGGAGTATATGGCTTTGGAGGAATCAGCTACATTCTCGCCCTCAGGGCAATGAAGCTCTTATTGGAAGAGAGGTGAAAAAATGGTTTCAAATATCTCTGATGTGTTGAAGAGAAAAAAGGTTGATGCATTTTTGGTAACCCATAGGGAGAACATTGCCTATTTGAGCGGCTTCTATGGTTCAATAGGCGCCCTGCTCATCTCTGAGAAACCCGTTCTCTTCGTGGATGGGCGATACTACATTCAGGCAAAGGAGCAGGCGCCGGATTGCGAGATAGTGCTCGCAAAGAACTCCTTTTGGGATGCTGTGAGCGAATTCATAAAGAATCAGGGAATTAAAAGGTTGGGATTTGAGGAGGCTAATGTAACTTATCGCGTATATCGTTCTTTGAAAAGGAAGCTCAGAGAGGTTTCCTTAGTTCCTTTGAGCGGTATAGTGGAGAAGGAGAGGATGATTAAGAAGGATTGGGAGATAGAGAGAATGAGGAAGGCTCAGGCGCTGACGGAGGAAGCGGTATCTCATTGTTTGGGTATCTTGAAGGAGGGAATTTGCGAGAAGGATTTGGCGAGGGAATTTGAGTTTTATGTGAAGGGAAGAGGAGCGGAATTGGCTTTTGAGAGCATAGTTGCTTTTGGGGAGAGAAGCGCCCTCCCTCACGCGAAGCCAACCGAGCGAAAATTGAAGAAGGGAGACATAGTCTTAATGGATGTAGGGGCGAGAGTGGATGGCTATTGCTGTGATATGACCCGCGTTTTCTTCTTCGGAAAGCCGGAGGAGGAACTCCTAAAGATGTTCAATGCCGTTTTAGAGGCACAGAACCGAGCGATTGAGGGGATAAGGGAGGGAAGGAAATGCGGCGAAATAGACGCCTTGGCAAGGGACTGCTTGAATGAAAAAGGTTATGGGGAGCTTTTCACCCATTCTCTGGGACACGGCGTTGGCAGAGAGGTCCACGAGATGCCGGGATTAGCTCCCAATAGCAAGGAAAGGCTACGCTCCTCCACTATCGTAACCGTTGAGCCCGGCGTATATGTTGAGGGCTTGGGCGGTATAAGGATTGAGGATATGGTTTTAGTGGGAAAGAAATCCTCTGAGGATTTGACCCACTTCTCCAAGGAGCTGACCATCATTTGAGCCTTTTTGAACAATTTCAAAAAGAATATTGGACTTGCTAAAAAGAAGTTTTTTGTCATTGCGAGCCCTACCGAGAAGCGGTAGGGCGTGGCAATCTCGTCTTTAGGGAAAAAGGAATTGCTTCGCTATCGCTCGCATCTATGAGTATAGGTTTTTGATATAATATTTTTTCTCCTCCCCTTATATAAATCCATTTCCCTAACGCTAACTTATAAAATTTTTTTATCCATTTCAAAAACCGTTACCTTTGCCAGCAATGACAATGAAGAGGATAGAGAATTAGAAGGAGTCTAAAATGTTATGAGGTTATACACCTTTTTGATTTTTGCCCCTGAATAAGTTAAAATTATTTTGGAAATGACAGTTGAAATAGATGAATTCTTGAATTATTTGAAAGAGGTGAAGGGTTCATCGCCTCACACCCTTAAATCATATAGCGAAGACCTCCTTCAATTTGCGAAATTCGCTCAGCAGAGAGATGTCTTCCACTGGGGTGAGGTTGATATCCAATTGATTAGAGCCTTCATCGGTTCCTTACAAGAGCAAAAATACAGCAGAAGAACGATAGCGAGGAAATTATCATCCCTGCGTTCACTTTACAAGTTTCTCGTAAGAAACGGCAAGCTGAAATCAAATATAATGCTGCTCGTCTCCTCACCGCGCCTTGGGC
>Ga0209225_1001787_pt1 | contig 20400 bp, 21 predicted proteins | sample WasSprMetagenome_FD_184732 | JGI IMG/M metagenome (GOLD analysis project Ga0209225, IMG submission 184732) | Sulfidic aquatic microbial communities from Washburn Spring, Yellowstone National Park, USA - WS (SPAdes) (version 3) | ecosystem: Environmental > Aquatic > Thermal springs > Hot (42-90C)... | reverse complement strand
TCTTTGAATTTGCTAACATTGAAATGTGGGTGCCGCCAGGAAACTGGCTAACCCAATCCTAAGCGCAGCGACGGACCTTACTCGAGCAAGGTCCGTTGCTGTTTTTATAGGATTTTTTATAATAAAAATGGGCCGGAGGGCTGGCACCCACAAAAGACTTAGGATTGGGGTAAAAACCCCCTCCGGCCCCTCGCTCCGCTCCCTGGCGCTATCGCGCCAGCGCTCGCCCGCCGTAAAATTTTACGCGGGCTCGCTTCGCTCCGCTCTCCATAGGGGAAACCTAGGTTTCCCCTCCATGGCGCTCGAGCATTTCTTAAAAGAAATCGCTCTCGCTGTCACCCCTTCCTATAATGAAATCAATTTGCAATCTGCAATCTAAAATTTGAAATTTTGAAATCTTGACAAGGTTTCCTGCAATGCAAAAATTAAATAAGATCTACCCTTTGGGGGCCACAGATCTTCGCAAGCATTGGTCGAGTGCTTGCGATAAGCTTCTTTAAAAAAGAAATGGCAAAGAAAAAGAAAAAAGCAAAGAAAAAGAAAAAATAGTTTTTGCCCCCACTGAAAAGTGGGGGTCGAAATTGATGAAGGTTACAATTAAAGCAACGAAAATAGAGTTAGCTCCAGAAATAAAAGAATTTTTAGAAGAGCAAATCAATTCTTTGGAAAAGTTTGCAAAAGGAATTTTTGGTGAAAAATATTACGATGGATTTTTTGGAAAGGGAAAGCCAAAAGCAGAAGCAAGGGTTGAAATAAAAGGAAAAGAAAGAGGATTTTATTATGTGGAATGCAACCTAAGTTTTCCCAAAAAATTGATAAGAGCAGAATCCTTGAAAAAAGATTTGAAATCTGCTATATACGAAGTGAAAGATGAATTAAAGAGGGAGATAAAGGAATACAGGAAAAAGTTTTTTGCAAAATTTAAAAGAGGAGCAAGAAAATTGAAAAGAGAATTGAAGGTTTCAGAAGCCGCTAAAATAAAAGAAGGAAAGAGGGTTTTAAGAGAAGGAATTTAAAAATCGAGTTGGTCGCTTTTTTTACTCTTTGTTTTTCCTCGAAAGAGGAAAGCTACCAGGGAAATCCTGGGTGTAAGCGACCAACTCTTAAAAACATGAAAAAAACAAAGAGGTCCTTATGGGCCAGAGAAAAATTAAAAAAACAAAATTCATTAGGAATCCATCTGATTGCCGATTTTTGGTTTGGAAAGAAAATAGAAGATCCAAAAAAATTGGAGAAGATTTTGATTGAGGCAGCAAAGAAATCTGGAAACATTCCTTTAAAATTTTCCTATCATAAATTTAACCCCCAGGGATTGACTGGGGTTTTATTGTTGGCAGAATCTCATATTTCTTTTCATTCTTGGCCTGAATTTGGGTATTTAGCGATCGATGTTTTCAGTTGCGGAAAGAAAGCAAGACCAGAAAGGGCTTTGAAGTATCTTGAAAAGGTTTTAAAACCAAAGAAAGTTGAGGTTTCGATAATTAAAAGGGGAAAGTTAAAATGAGAAAGAAATTTTTGGGCAAAGAATGGTTTTTTGAGGATTTTTTGCCAGGGGAACCTCAAAAGTCGACCTGGGGTTTTTTGATTGAAAAGAAGATTTTTTCTGGAAGGAGCGAATTTCAGAAAATCGAAGTTTTTGAGAATGAAGAGTTTGGAAGAATTTTAGTTTTAGACGGTGTTGTGCAACTTTCAACAAAGTTTGAATACATCTATCATGAAATGCTTGTTCATCCAGCGATGCTCTATCATGAAAATCCAAAAAGAGTTTTAATAATTGGGGGAGGGGATGGAGGAAGTCTGAGGGAAGTAGTAAAGCATCCGGTAAAGGAAATATATTTAGTCGATATTGATAAAAAAGTGATTGAGGTTTCAAAAAGATATTTGCCTTCAGTTTCTGCAGGTTCTTTTAAAGATAAGAGATTAAAAATTTTTAATGAAGATGCTTTCAAATTTTTGGAAAGGTACCAAAATTTTTTCGATGTAATAATTAACGATCTAACTGATCCAAAGGGACCCTCTCTTTCTCTTTGGGGAAGGAAATTCTATCAAAAAATTTTGAATGCTTTGAATAAAGGAGGAATAGTTTCAATGCAAGCCGGCTATCTTAGGGAAAAATTTTCGAACAACTTAAGAAAGAAAATGGAAAAATTTTTTCCCTTCTTTGTTTTGCATTCCGCCTTTGTTGATTGTTTTCCAATGGGAGAGCACGTTTTCTTTTTGGGCTCGAAAGATTTTAATTTTGACAAAATTTCATTCAAAGAAATTCAAAAGAAATTTAAAAAATTAAAGCTTAAGACAAAATACTACAACCCAAAAATTCATTTTTGCTCAAGACTATGAAACCATTCATCCTTCTCATTAATGGTTCTCCAAGAAAAAAAGGAAGGACGGTTAAGTATTTAAAGGAAGTGATGAAGGGGGCAAAGAAAGAAGGAGCAGAGGTAAAATTGATTCATTTAATAGATTTTAAGATTTTGCCTTGCCTTGGTTGTTATTCTACTTCACCGAAAAATTGCACTTTTCCGTGTAAACAGAAAGATGATATGGAAAAAATTTATCCTCTTTTGTTGAAAGCAAAAGGAATTGTTTTGGGATCTCCATCTTATTGGTTTTCAGTTTCTGGCTTGGTGAAAAATTTCATCGATAGATTAACCTCTCTTGAAAACAACGGCTTTTTACTCGAAGAAAAAGTTTTCGCTGCCATTTCTCCGGCCCAAGAATCTGGCGGAGATAAGGTTTCACATTATTTGATTTCAACTTTCAACGAAATGGGATGCATCATTCCTCCTTTTGCCACTCCTTTTTTTGATGAAGGAGGGAAAGGAACTTGGAGAAAACAAGAATTAGAAATTTTGGGAAGAAACATTGTAAGATTGGCTAGGGTAATAAAGAAGGCAAAACTCCTGTAAGTTCTTGACAAAATCTCCAAATTTTTAATAATGAAATAAATTTAATGGTTCCAAGATATTTCTTTCTAACAAAAGGAGTTGGAATTCACAAAAATTATTTGCAATCTTTTGAGTTAGCGTTAGAGAAAGCTGGAATTTCAAAATTCAATTTGGTCTCAGTTTCTTCAATTTTACCCCCGGGTTGTAAAAAAGTTTCTAGAGAAGAGGGTTTGCAATATTTAAAACCCGGTGAAATTGTTTTTGTTGTAATGTCAAGAAATGCCACTAACGAACCAAACAGATTAATTGCTGCCTCAATTGGTTGTGCAATTCCTGCAGACAAAAATCAATACGGTTACATTGCAGAGCATCATTCTTTCGGTCAAACTCAAGAAAAAGCAGGGGAATACGTTGAAGATTTAGCAGCTTCTATGTTGGCTTCGACTTTGGGAATTCCTTTCGATCCAGATTCTGCTTGGGATGAAAAAGAAAAGGTTTTTAAAATGTCAGGGAAAATTGTTTATACTACAAACATTACTCAAACTGCAGAAGGTCACAAAGACGGTCTTTGGACCTGCGTCGTGGCAGCAGCAGTTTTCGTACCATAAAAATTTCTCAGCCTTAAGTAAGTTTTATAGAGAGATTTCTTTTGCACCTTTTTTATTTTTGCTTTCTCAAAAATTGGCTAAAATAAAAAGCATGCCCATTTTAAGCAAAATTTTCGGTGATCCAAATGAAAAATATCTAAAGAAAATAAAACCAGTCGTTGAGAAGATTAATTCTTTAGAGAAAGAATTTGAGAAAATTCCTAATGAGAAATTAAAAGAAAAGACTTTTGAATTTAAAGAGAGGTTGAAAAAAGGAGAAACATTGGATGATATTTTGCCGGAAGCTTATGCCTTAGTCAGAGAAGCTGCAAAAAGGACATTAGGGCAGCGACATTTTGATGTTCAGATAATGGGGGCGATTGCTTTACATCAAGGAAAGATTGTCGAAATGAAAACTGGAGAGGGAAAAACCTTGACTGCGACAATGCCTCTTTATTTGAATGCCTTGGAAGGAAAGGGATGTCATTTGGTTACTGTTAACGATTATTTGGCAAGAAGGGATACTGTTTGGATGGGACAAATTTATCATATTTTGGGACTTTCTGTTGGATGCTTGAATCATGAACAATCTTTTTTGTACGATCCAGATTACAAAAAGCCACCTGAAGAAAAAGAAAAATTGAGGGATGAATTAGGTTCTTTTTACGTTGTTGAAGATTTTTTGAGACCCTGCACTAGAAAAGAAGCATATTTGGCAGATATTACTTATGGAACAAACAACGAATTTGGTTTTGATTATTTGAGAGACAACATGGTTTATAGATTAGAGGACATTGTCCAAAGGGGACATCATTATGCAATAATCGATGAAGTCGATTCAATTTTGATAGATGAAGCAAGAACTCCTTTGATAATTTCTTCACCGGCAAGGGAGGCAGAAGAGGAATACTATTTTTTTGCTCGAATTGCTGAGAGGTTAGAAAGAGACAAAGATTATGAAATTAATGAGAAAGAAAAATTTTTTAATTGGAAAGAGGAAGGGGAGAAAAAAGTGATTTCAATTTTAAAAAGGGACCCCTGGGCAGAGGGAGATTTCAGGACGATTCATAAACTAGAAAACGCAATTAGGGCAAAGGAATTTTTTGTTTTAGACAGGGATTATGTGATAAGGAATGGGGAAATAATGATTGTCGATGAATTTACTGGAAGGTTGTTGCCAGGGAGGAGATGGTCTGCAGGGTTGCACCAGGCAGTTGAGGCAAAAGAACATATTCGGGGGCATCCTGAGGTTAGGGTTAAGGGAGAAACTTTAACTTTAGCTTCGATTACTTTTCAGAATTATTTCAGAAAGTACAAAAAATTGGCTGGAATGACAGGAACTGCAGCAACCTCTGCTGAAGAATTTTTGGAGGTTTATGGGTTAGAAACTGTAGTTATTCCCACAAACAAGCCAATGATAAGAGTTGATTTGCCAGATAAAATTTTCAAAACAGAGAAGGCAAAGTTTAAAGCAATAGTAGAGGAAGTAAAAAGGAGGCATGCTTTAGGGCAGCCAATTTTAATTGGAACAAGGTCGATAGAAAAGAATGAGTATTTGTCAAAACTTTTAAAGAAAGAAGGGATTCCCCATCAGGTTTTGAATGCAAAGCATCATGAAAAGGAAGGACAAATCATCGCACAAGCTGGAAGGTTAGGAGCAGTTACTGTTGCAACAAACATGGCAGGAAGGGGAGTGGATATAATTTTGGGGGGAAATCCTCAAAATAAAGAAGAGTATGAAAAGATAAAAAAACTTGGAGGGTTGCATGTTATTGGAACAGAAAGGCATGAAGCAAGGAGAATCGACAATCAATTGAGAGGAAGAGCGGGAAGGCAAGGGGATCCAGGTTCTTCGCAATTTTTTATTTCCTTGGAAGATGAGCTAATCAGAATTTTTGGAGGAGAAAGAATAAAGGCTTTGATGGAAACTTTGAAAATTCCGGAGGATCAACCGATTGAGTCAAAGATTGTTTCAAAGGCAATAGATGAAGCTCAGGCAAGGGTTGAAGGCTTTAACTTTGATTTGAGAAAGCACCTTTTAGAGTACGATGAGGTTTTGAATTTGCATAGAGAAAAAGTTTATGGAGAGAGAAGGAAAATTTTAGAGGCAAAACCTGAAGAATTGAGAGAAAAGTTTTTAGAGATAATTCAAAATTATGGTTTTAAAAAAGAAGATTTTGAAAAGAAAGAGGCAGAAATTGGAAAAGAAAGAATCGTGGAAATTGGGAGGTTTCTTTATTTGAGAATTTTGGATACTCTTTGGATAAATCATTTGGAAAACATGGAGCATTTGAGAGATTCAGTTTCTTTGAGAGCTTATGGTCAAAAAGAGCCCCTTGTTGAATACAAAAAAGAGGGAAATAGAATTTTTAGAGATTTTTTCGAAAATTTGAATTCGAATTTCTCAAAGATGATAATGAGCTTAAAAATAGAAAAAGAAGAAATTCCTCAAAAAACCCAGGTTTCTTCAAAAAAACCAGGAAGGAACGACCCTTGCCCCTGCGGTTCTGGTAAAAAATACAAAAAATGTTGCTGGCCAAAATATGGATATTGACAACAATTTAAAAATTTGATTAAAATTCAAATAATATGGTAGAAAAAGGTTACAAAAAAATTTGCGAGGAATTGATTTCGGATTTGAAAGATAGAGAAAGGGAAGTTATTGTGAGAAGGTTTGGTTTAGAGGGCAAAGAAAAAGAGACTTTGCAGTCAATCGGGGATAGTTTTGGAATAACAAGAGAAAGAGTAAGACAAATTGAGAACGTTGCCTTGAATAAAATAAGACCCAAATTGGAAAAGTATCGAAAGGTTTTTGAGAAATTTTTGAATTACTTTAAGAAATTTGGAGAGGTAAGAAAAGAAGAAAGGTTGCTTGAGGAATTGGGAGGAAAAGAAAAGAATGAATTGGTTTTTCTTTTGAACTTAGATAAGAGGTTTTTGAGGTTCAATCAAAACCAAGATTTCTATTCTTTCTGGACTACAAATTTGAATGCATTAGAAAAGGTAAAAAGCCTTCTTTCTTCAATTTGCAAAAAATTTGAGAAAGAAAGAAAGTTGATGACATTGAAAGAGATTGCTTCTGAATTCAAGGTCAAAGAGAATATTTTGGAAGGATTTTTAGAGATTTCAAAAAGAATTCAAAAAAACAAGAAAGGTTTTTATGGCTTGAGAGAATGGCCAGAAATAAATCCGAGAGGTTTGAGGGACAAGGCGTATTTAGTTTTCAAGGAATTGCAAAGACCTTTGCATTTCACTGAAGTTGCACAAAGGATTGAAGGAGCGAATTTAAAAAGCGTCCACAATGAATTGATAAGAGACGAAAGGTTCGTTTTGATTGGAAGAGGAATTTATGCACTGAGGGAATGGGGATATTTTCCAGGGGAAGTAAAGGATGTTATCTTTCAAATCCTAAAAGAGGAAGGTCCTTTGACAAAGGAGGAAATTTTAAAAAGGATTAAAAAGCAAAGGATTGTGAAAGAAAACACTGTCTTAATAAATTTATCAAAATATTTTGAAAGAGATGAAAAAGGAAGGTACAGGATAAAGACTGCTGAAATTTAATGAAACTCGACCATCTTGAGGAGAAAACTCTTCGTTTTGTAATATTTATTTCTTTTTTTGTTTTTTTCTTTTTGCCTTTTGAATTGGGAATGAAAATTTTTTTCATTTCTTTAATTTCTTACTTTCTTATTCTTTTTATTCTTTGCACCTATTGGGCAAGAGAATGGCATCCAGAGAGAAAGTTCATCATTGGGTTTTTAGTCAGTTTTTTGCATACTTTTATCTTTTTATTTAGCGGAGTTTTGGGATTAGTTTTGGCTCAAATTGCTTTAAAATTCTTCCCCTTTTTGGTAGATTATCTTAGAGAAATTTGGAAATTTTAAATATGGAAGCATCCTTTTTTCTTTTTCAAATTTTAAAAAATTGGTGGTGGTTTTTTTTCCCCTTAGTTTTCTTTCCGATAGCTAGGTTTTTTTATCTTTGGTGGATAAGGTGGGAAGTTTATTACAAAAAATCATTCAAATGGATTTTGCTCGAAATAAAACCGCCAAAAGAAGTTTTAAAACCATTTTCAGCAATGGAAACCATTTATTCAATGCTCTGGGGAATTTACGATTCTCCCAATTGGAGAGAGAGATGGTGTAACGGAGAATTAACTTTAGGAGGAGGGGGATGGTTTTCCTTTGAAATTTGCTCTTTCGGTGGAGAGATCCATTTTTTTGCAAGGATTCCAGAATTCTTTAGAAATTCTTTTGAATCTGCAATCTATTCTCAATATCCAGATGCTGAGATTAGCGAAGTTGAAGATTACACTCAAAAAATTCCAAAGGATATTCCAAACGAGAAATGGGACCTTTATTCTGAAGATTATGTTTTAGCTAAAGATGATTACCTTCCCATAAAAACATACTCGATGTTTTTTGAAAAAGAAACAGAGGAAAAAAGAGTAATCGAGGAAAAAAGATTGGACCCGATGGATTCTCTTTTAGAATATTTATCAAAACTTCAGTCTGGAGAACAAATTTGGCTTCAAATAGTTATTAACCCTGCGACTGAAGATCAGCTTTCTTTTCGTTGGGAAACTGAAGGAAGAAAAGCAGCAGATAAAATTGCCAGAAGACCCTCTCCAAAAAAACCAAAACCATTACTTCAAGAAGCAATAGAAACTTTAATCAGTGGTCCTCCAAAAAAAGAAGAAGCAAAATCGATGGAATTGATAGCCCCTGAGTTAAGGTTAACCCCGGTCGAGAAAGAAATTTTAAAAGGGATTGAGGACAAAATCAAAAAACCTGCCTGTGAATGCTGGATAAAGCAAGTTTACATTTGCAAAAAGGACGAACCTCATAATTTCGGAAACTACAAATTAATGAGAGGATATCTAATGGGTCAATTTACGACAGAGCATTTAAACAGGATAACTTATTTTGGTGCAACCAGAACAAGAATTCATTATTGGTTAAAAGATAGAAGGCTTTATTTAAGGAAAAGACAAAGGTTGAGAGAAGCTATCGAAAGATTACCTGCTTTCTTTCCCTGGAATATGACCGGAGATCCACCTCCCTTCATAAAATTTTTGACCTATTTTGGTTATCGAATTCCTCCTGGGAAAAGATCAACTTGCATTTTAAACATTGAGGAACTTGCAACCATTTTCCACTTCCCAATTAGGATTTACATTCCAACTGTTCCCAGAGTTGAAGTAAAAAGGGTCGGACCTCCTCCAACCCTTCCAGGAGAATAAAATGGAAAATGAAATCACAATCATAGGAGAAACTACTTTTAGGAATCAGAGGAAGCGCTTTGGAATAAAACTTGATGATAGAAGGCGCCACATCTATGTTATTGGTAAAACCGGAATGGGAAAAACTGTTTTGTTAGAAAACATGGCAATTCAAGATATTTTGGCAGGAAGGGGAATAGGGTTTATCGACCCTCACGGTGAGGCAGCGGAGGAACTTTTAGATTACATCCCAAAGAGTAGAATAAACGATGTTGTCTATTTCAACCCAGCCGACATAGATTTCCCAATTGCCTTTAACGTCATGGAAAAAGTGAGCCCAGAACATAGACATTTAGTCGCTGCGGGTTTGATGGGAGTTTTCAAGAAAATCTGGCCTGACGTTTGGTCAGCAAGAATGGAATACATTCTAAACAATACAATTTTAGCTCTTTTGGAATATCCAAACACAACTTTACTCTGCATCAACAGAATGCTTGCCGATCCTGAATACAGGAAAAAAGTTGTTGAAAAAATCACCGACCCAGTTGTTAAATCTTTTTGGGTTAATGAATTTGCAAGGTACACTCAAGCTTATGAAGTTGAAGCTACCGCTGCAATCCAAAACAAGGTTGGCCAATTCATTTCAAACCCTTTAATCAGAAACATTATCGGACAAACAAAGTCAAAAATAGATATGAGAAAAGTAATGGATGAGGGAAAAATTTTGATCGCAAATTTATCCAAGGGAAAAATTGGAGAAGACAATTCAAGGTTATTGGGGGCTTTATTGATAACTAAATTGCAATTGGCTGCAATGTCAAGAGTTGATATTCCAGAAGAAAAAAGAAGGGATTTTTTCCTCTACGTAGATGAATTCCAAAACTTTGCTACCGAGGCTTTTGTAAACATTTTATCTGAAGCAAGAAAATATAGGCTTTCTTTGGTCTTGGCAAATCAATACATAGCTCAACTAGAAGAAATGACACCTTTGGGAAAGAGCACAAGGGTCAGGGATGCAATTTTTGGAAACGTTGGTACAATAATTGTATTTAGGGTTGGAGCTGAAGATGCCGAATTTTTAGTGAAGGAATTTCAACCAGAATTTACTGCTGAAGATTTAATCAACCTTGAAAAGTATCATATCTGTATAAAGTTAATGATCGACGGGGTGGCAAGCAGTCCGTTTTCTGCAGTTACCCTTCCTTTAAGGGATAAGCCTCCAAAATCTTATAAAGAAACAATAATTAGAGTTTCAAGAGAAAGATACGGAACTTTAAGGCAAATAGTTGAAGAAAAAATAGAAAGATGGGCCGGGACTCCAATTCAAGTTCCTTTACCTCAAAGACAGATTCTCTACGATGCCCAATGCTCGATTTGCGGAAAGAAAATAAAAGTTCCTTTTTTACCCGATCCCTCAAGACCTGTTTATTGCAAATCTTGCCTGAAAAAATTAGAGAAAGAAGAAGCTATTTCTTTGAGTTCTCTAAAACCCAGAGAAGAGAAACCAAAGGAAAAGAAAAGCGTTGATGTAGAGAGTATCAAAAAGGTCTTGGAAAAAATTTTAAAGAAAAATGAAGAAAATAGATAATTTGAACTTAAAGTCAAAAAAGGTTTTACTCAGGGTCGATTTTAACGTTCCGGTTGAAAAAGGAAAGGTTTTGGACGATTTTAGGATCAAAGTTGAAATTCCGGTAATAAAAAAATTGATTAAAAAAAAGGCAAGGATAATTTTAATCTCCCACTTGGGTAGGCCTGAAGGAGAATTTAAGGATGAATTTTCCTTAAAACCAATAAAAGAGATTTTAGAAAAATATTTGAAAAAGAAGGTTTTAGGTCCTTTTAAAATAGAGGAGGCAAAAAATGAAATTGAAAAAATGAAAGATGGAGAAGTTTTGATGTTAGAGAACATTAGGTTTTACAAAGGAGAAATAAAGGGAGATGAGAATTTTGCAAAAGAGTTGGCAAAACTGGGTGATTTATTCATCAACGATGCATTTTCAGTTTGCCACAGGGATCAGGCTTCGGTAACAAAAATTACAAAATACCTTCCTTCTTTTGCAGGCTCAAACCTAGTTTCAGAGGTTGAGAGTCTCTCAAAAATTTTAAAAAAACCAAAAAGACCTTTGGTCGTGATAATCGGAGGGAAAAAAGTCGAGGATAAGGCAAAGGTTGTTGAAAAATTTTCAGAAATTGCCGATTTTGTTTTGGTTGGGAATCTGGTGGCAAACGAAATAAAAGAAGGAAGGGTAAAAGTGAAAAAAATTGAGAAAGTAATCTTCCCTTTCGAAAACAAAAATAGATTCGATCTCGATCCAAAAACAATCAAAGTTTTCAAAGAAAAAATTAAAATGGCAAAAACAGTCTTTTGGGCAGGACCTCTTGGTAAGGTTGAAGATGAAAGGTATCAAAAAGGGACTCTTGAAATTGCAAACGAAATTGGAAAATTAAAAAGGAAATTATTTTCTGTGGTAGGGGGAGGAGATACGATAGAATTTTTAAATAAGTTTTCGCTTTCTAAAAAATTTGATTTTGTGTCGATCGGGGGAGGAGCGATGCTCGATTTTTTAGCCGGAGAAGAAATGCCGGGTTTGAAAGCCCTAGGTTATTATGGAGATTAAAAATTTAGAAGAGGCAGCAAAAAGAATTTTAGAGGCAATAGAGAAAAAAGAAAGAATTTTGCTTTATGGAGATGCGGACCTAGACGGTGTCTGCTCAGTTATTATTTTGAAAGAGGCGATTAGAAATTTAGGAGGAAAGGTTGATGTGATTTACTTTCCAGACAGAGAGGCAGAGGGTTATGGAATTTCTGAAAAAGGATTAAATTCTCTTTCTAAATTTTCTCCAGCCCTCTTTATTTCTTTAGATTGTGGAATTTCAAATTTTAAAGAAATAGAAATGGCAAAAAATCTTGGCTTTTTTGTTATCGTCATCGATCATCATGAAGTTTTGGATGAAATTCCAAAAGCAGACATTATTGTCGATCCAAAACAAAAAGAGGACAAATATCCATTTAAGGAATTTGCTACGGTAGGAATTGTTTTTAAATTAGCTGAAAAATTATTGAAAGAAAAAATGACGAATTCTTTAAGAAAAAGCTTCTTAGAGTTAGTGGCACTAGCTACCTTGGCTGATATGATGCCCCAAGTTAACGAAAATAAAATTCTAACCGAAGAAGGGCTTGAATATTTAGAAGAATCCTGGAGACCAGCCTTTCAGGCTTTTTCGAAAATTTTCGATTTACCCAAGGAAATTACAAAGGTGATTTCTGTCTTGAACGTTAGGGATGTTGAAAATAATTTACCCGCTTCTTATAGGTTATTGACCGAGCCAGATTTTAAAAAGGCTGAGGAATTAATCGAAAAGCTAATTCAAAAAAGTAAAGAGAGAAAGAGAGAGGTTGAGAAAATTTTGGAAACGATTGAAAGTAAAATTAAAGATGAAGATAAAATAATTTTTGAAGGAAGCAAAGACTGGAGCTTTAGTACAATTTCGATCGTAGCTTCACAACTTTGTCAAAAGTATCAAAAACCAACTTTTATTTACAAAATTTTTGACAAAGAAAGCCAAGGAACGGTTAGAGTACCTCCGGGAATAGATAGTGTTAATTTGATGAAAAAATGCAAAGACCTTTTGATTTCCTTTGGTGGGCATCCATCTGCTTCTGGCTTTAGGATAAAGAACGAAAATTTAGAAAAATTCAAAGAGTGCTTGATTAAAAACCTATGAAAAAAATAATAATCTATGTTGATGGAGGCGCCAGGGGGAATCCAGGGCCCGCTGCAATCGGAGTTTTATTTTGTAATGAAAAAGGAATCTGTTTTAAAAAAATCTCAGAATACTTAGGGAAAGCAACAAACAACGAAGCAGAATACATGGCTGCAATTTCCGCTTTAAAGAAATTTAAAGCTCTTTTTGGAAAAAAGTTAGCAAAGGAGACTGAAATTGAGATAAGGTCAGACTCTGAACTTTTGGTAAATCAAATGAAAGGGAAATACAAAATTTTAGAAAAAAACTTACAACCCCTTTTTCTAGAACTTTGGAACCTGAGATTAGATTTTAAAAAAGTAAAATTTAAATTGGTTTCTAGGAAAAAGAACAAAGAAGCTGATAAATTGGTGAATCAAACTTTAGATTCTTTAGGAACTCCTCTTTTTTAATCTTGACAAAATCCTTTCAATTTGCTAAATTTTAGTTGCCCAAAAGTAGGGGCGCTACCGCTCCTCCGTTTTGGAGGGGAGGAAGGTCCGGACACCTTCCCCGCCAGAACATCTTCTGGCGGGGGAACGCTCCGGGTAACACCCGGCCACCGCGAGGTGAGGGGTGCGAACAGAGACGCCTTGCGGGGTAACTCGCAAGGGTCCCGCCATTACATATAATGGCGGGGTAGTCCAGCTATAAGGCAGTTTTTGCCGAAGGCTGGGGTGAAACGGCTAAATCCCGGCGGGGTGCAAGTGCAACAGAAATTGGAGGTTTATCTCCAATTTCTGTAAGCACGCTTGAGCCAGGGAGAAATCTCTGGCCCAGACAGATGGTAGCGTAGAAACAGAATCCGGCCTACTACCTACTTTTGGGCTTTTTTGTTAGAATGGAATGTGAGGCTAAAAAAAGAGGATCAAAAAAATTTTCAACTTTTCCTTTTCTTTATCTCCCTTCTTTTAATAGCCCTTTTGGCAGTTTCAAATTGGAAGATTGAAGCAAAAAGGAAAGATCTAAAAAAAGAAATTGAGAATTTAACTTCTCAGCTTCAAATTCTTAAAAAGAGGAACGAAGAGTTAAAAGAAGCGATTTCGAAAGCAAAAAGCGAAAGTTATTGGGAAGAAAAAGCCAGAGAAGAAGGATACTTGAAAGAAGGTGAGGAGGCAATTGTAATAAAAAAGATGGAAGAAGAGGAAAAGAAAAAGCCAGAGACAATTTGGCAAAGAATAATTAATTTTTTTCAAAAATAATGCGGGTGTAGTATAATGGCTAGTACGCGACCTTCCCAAGGTTGAGATGGGGGTTCGATTCCCCTCACCCGCTAAGACACCCTTACCCCTAGGGCGAGCCTCTCCAGCGCTGACGCGCTGGCGCCCTTATGGGCTTCGGCTCGCCCTCCATAGGGGAAACCTAGGTTTCCCCTCCATGGCGCCTAATCATCTCTTAAAAGAGATCGATCAGGCTGTCACCCCTTCCTAAGTAGATTGGTCTACCTTCCAGGAGGGGGTGACTGCGGAGCGAATCCCTGAAGAGATATCGAAGGGGTGAGCGGAGCGCAATCGAGGGGGAACCTCGGTGCCCCCTATTGAGGGAATGCCGCCCTAGCTTAATAGCAGAGCAATCGCTTCGTAAGCGATAGGTGTCGGTGCAAGTCCGACGGGCGGCTCATGGAAAAAGTTGAAACAAAAATTGAAGAGTTGAAAAAAAGAGTCCGGTTTTTAATGGACTGTCTTTGAAATTGAGAAAAAGAAAAAAGAAATTGAGAATTTAAAAAAGGAAATGGAAAGAGGAGATTTTTGGAAAGATAGAGAGAAAGCGGAGGAGATTTCGAAAAAATATAAAAAGTTGAAAGATGAAGTTGAGGATTTTGAAATTTTAAATTTGGAAATAGAGAGTGTAAAATCTGAAGAGGAACTGAGGGAAATAGAAAAAGAGATAGATAAAAGGGAAAAAGAGTTTTTCTTGAGCGGAAAATATGATAAAGAAGATGCAATCTTAATAATCGAAGCAGGTCAAGGAGGGAAGGATGCTCAAGATTTTGCAGCAATTTTGCTTTCAATCTATCAAAGGTACCTTACAAAGAAAGGATTTAAAATTGAAATTTTGGATCAATCTTTTGGAGAGCCAGGGCCAGAGGGAAGAATTGGAATTAAAAGTTGCGTTTTGGAAGTTAAGGGAAAGTATGCATATGGGATTTTAAAAGGAGAAAAAGGGGTTCACAGATTAGTCAGGATTTCTCCATTTTCTGCAAAAGGTTTGAGGCACACTTCGTTTGTCTTAGTTGAGGTTTTACCAAAGATAAAAAGAGAAGAAATTAAAATAAATCCTTCTGATTTAGAATTTGAATACATGAAATCTTCTGGACCAGGAGGGCAATACGTTAATAAAAGAATGACTGCAGTGAGAGTTACCCATTTACCAACAGGAATTACTGTAAAATGCCAAACTGAAAGGTCTTTGGCTCAAAACAAAGAAAAAGCACTTGAGCTTTTAATGGCAAGGCTGAATCAATTGATGGAGCAGGAAAAAGAAAAGGAGATCGAAAAATTAAGAGGAAAAAAAATTGAACCTTCTTGGGGAAATCAAATCAGAAATTATGTTTTGGATCCCTACAAACTTGTGAAGGATTTGAGGACAAAAGTTGAAAAAAAAGATGTTGAAGAAGTTTTTGAAGGAAATTTAGATGATTTCATCGAAGCAGAAATAAAGTATGATAAAATTTCAAAACGTAACTAAAATTTTCGAAACAAAAAATAAACAAAAAGTTTTCGCCCTAAAGAATGTTTCTTTTGAAATAAAAAAAGGAGATTTTGTTTTGATTGTTGGAAGGTCTGGAGCAGGGAAAACAACCCTTTTGAAATTGATTTTTGCTGAAGAAAAACCAACTGAAGGGAAAATTTTTTTTGAAGGAAAAGATATCACCAAAATGAAAAATGGAGAAATTTCGAAATTGAGGAGAGAAATTGGAGTTGTTTTTCAAGATTACAAACTTTTGCCAACAAAGACTGCCTTTGAAAATTTAGCTTATGTTATGGAAGTTATCGGTTTTTCAGACGAGGAAATAAGAAGGGATGTGCCAAAAGTTTTGGAGATTGTTGGCTTGAGCGAAAAAGCTCAGAGCTTTCCTCACGAGTTATCTGCGGGTGAAAAACAAAGATTATCCATTGCCAGAGCCCTAATCCATAGACCAAAAGTGATTTTAGCAGACGAACCTACTGGGAATTTAGATCCCTACAACACTTTAGACATTCTAAAAATTTTTCAAAAAATTCATGAAATGGGAACGACTGTAGTTTTAGCAACGCATAATAAAGAAATTGTTGATATTTTAAGAAAAAGAGTGATCACTCTAGAAAAAGGAGAAATTGTCAGAGATGAGGAAAAAGGAAAGTTTGTTTTATGATTTTACAATTGAAAAGGACAATTAAATATGGACTAAAAACAATAACAAGAGATGGAGAAATTTTTTTAACATCGGTTGCAATTCTCTTTATTGTAATTTCCCTCATCTCCTTTTTATTCATTTTTAGAAAAACAACTCAATTTTTGATTTCTTCACTGAAGGAAAAGGCAGACGTTTCTGTTTATTTTAAAGAAGATGCACCGGAAGAAGAGATTTTAAAAATTAAAGAAGAAATTTCAAAAAATCCTGAATTTAAAGTTGATTTTGTCTCAAAAGAAGAAGCATTGAAAGAGTTTGAAAGAAGACATAAAGAAAATCCAATTTTGATGGAGGCGTTGAAAGAAATAGGTGAAAATCCTTTTTTGGCTTCCTTGAGTATAAAGGCGAAGGAACCGAGTAAGTATGAAGAACTTCTTTCATTCTTAAAAGAAAAGGAAGAAATTATTGAAAAAATTGATTACTCAGAAAGAAAGCCATTAATAGAGAGAATATTTTCCCTGAGCAGGAATTTGGAAAAAGGAGGAATTTTAATTTCTTTGATTTTGGTTTTGATTTCTGTTTTTGTTGTTTTTAATACGACAAGATTATCGATTACAAATTTCAAAGAGGAAATTTCGATTCAAAGATTGGTAGGAGCTTCAAACTGGTTCATCAGAGGACAATTTCTAGTTCAAGGGATTTTTGCCGGAGTTTTTTCTGCCTTATTTTCTCTTTTAGTAATTTCCTTATCTTGTTATTTTTTATCTCCCAAAGTTTCGATTCTATTTGAAGGTTTAAACCTTTTTGAGATTTTTTCTTCTAACTTAAAGCTCTTGATTTCAATCCAATTTTTTGCTGGAATTTTATTAGGAACGATTCCAAGTTTAATCGCAATCAGAAGGTTTTTGAAAATTTGATTGCGGGGTCGTCTAATTTTGGTAGGACAGATGCCTCTGGAGCATCTAATCCCGGTTCGAGTCCGGGCCCCGCAGCAAATTGATTTTCTTTACTAAAAAATTAAAATCAAAATATGGAAAAAGTAACAAGAGAGATTTTAAAAAAAGTTTTTCCAGAAAGACCTAAAGAGAAATATTTCAAAAAATATGATTATGGTCTTTTAATTGTCATTGGTGGTTCTGATTTTTATTCAGGTTCTCCGGCTTTAGCTGCAATGGCTGCTTTCAGATCTGGGGTTGGAATGGTAAGGATTATCGCTCCAAAAAGGGCAGCGGATATCATTGCCTCTTTTTCTCCAAATTTAGCTGCCTATCCTTTAGAGGGAAAATGGCTAACAAAAAAGCATTTGCCAACTTTGTTTGAAATGACAGAATCTGCAAAGATTGTCGCAGAGGGAAACGTTGCGGTGGTAATTGGTGGAGGAATGGGAAGGACAAGAGAAACCCAAGAAGCAATAGTTGAATATCTTTCAAAAATTGATGTTCCAGTAGTTATCGATGCAGACGCAATCTATGCAGTGGCAAAAAAGCCAGAGATAATTCCAGGTAAAAAATTTCTCTTTACACCTCATCCCTATGAGTTTTTTGTTTTGACAGGAAAGAAAGTTTATCAATTACCTCTTGAGGAGCAAATAAAGATTGTACGAGAAGAAGCAGAAAGATTAAAAACAGTAATTTTATTGAAGGGAAAGCCAGATATTATAACAAACGGAAAAGAAGTTGCTCTTTGTGAAGCAGGTTCTCCTTACATGGCAGTTGGAGGAACTGGAGATACCTTGGCAGGAATTTGTGGAGCGCTAATCGCAAGGAAAGTAGATCCATTTTTAGCAGCAAAAGCAGGAGCTTTTGTCAACGGAAGGGCAGGGGAAATTGCAGCCCAGAAATTCAAAGATGGATTGACTGCAACCGACGTTATCGAAGAAATTCCAGAAGTTTTGAAGGAAATATGAAAGAAAAAATTTATGATTTGATTATTGTTGGTGGAGGTCCAGCAGGAATCACTGCTGGAATTTATGCTTTAAGGCAAAAACTAAAAACTTTGATGATAACTAAGGATTTTGGAGGTCAAATGAATAGGAAAGTTGTGAAAATTGAAAATTTCCCAGGATTTCCTGAAATTTCTGGCCAGGAATTAATTGAAAAATTTGTTTCTCATTTGAAAAAGTACCCCATTGAAATCGAAATAGGGGAAGTAGTGGAGATCGAAAAAGAAAAGGAAATTTTTAGAGTAAAGCTAAAGAGCAATAAAGAATTTTTCTCAAAAACAGTAATCGTTGCCTCCGGCGCAAACCCAAGAAGCCTTGGGGTAAAGGGAGAAAAGGAATTTTTAGGAAAGGGAGTAAGTTATTGTCCTCTTTGCGATGCTCCCCTTTTCAAAGAGAAAGTAGTTGCGGTAATCGGGGGAGGGAATGCTGGCTTTGAAGCTGCGATTTTTTTGACAGAGTATGCAAAAAAGGTTTACATTTTAGAATTTTCAAATCAAATCAGGGCAGAAAGAGAAAATCAAGAAAGGGCCAAAAAAACTGGAAAAGTTGAAATAATTTTGAATGCAAAAGTTGAAGAAATAAAGGGAGAAAATTTTGTTAAAGCTCTTGTTTATAGAGATTTAGTTTCTCAACAGCTAAAAGAAATTCAAGTGGATGGAATTTTTGTTGAAATTGGAAACATTCCTTCAACTGCTTTTGTAAAGGATTTAGTCGATTTTAATGAAAGGGGAGAAATCATCGTCGAATTCGAAACGATGGCAACAAAAACTCCAGGCCTCTTTGCTGCCGGAGATTGCAACGTTGGAAGGTACAAACAAATAATTACTGCCTGTGGAGAAGGAGCAAAAGCAGCACTATCCGCTTACGATTATTTGCAAAAATTAAAATCAATCTCTAAATGACAAAGATAAAAAAAATCAGGGCGAGGGAAATTTTGGATTCAAGAGGAAATCCTACGATTGAAGTTGAATTGGAGACTGATTCTGGAAAATTTTTTGCCTCAGTTCCATCCGGTGCATCGAAAGGAAAACACGAAGCTCTTGAGCTAAGAGATGGAGGAAAGAGATTTAGTGGGATGGGAGTTTTGAAGGCAATAAAAAACATAAACGAAATTATTTCAAAAAAACTAAGAGGTTTTGATGTAACAAAACAAAAAGAAATCGATCAGGCTTTGGTAGAGCTCGACGGGACAGAAAACAAATTAAAATTGGGAGCTAATGCAATTTGTGGAGTTTCTTTGGCAGTTTGCAAAGCAGGAGCTCAAGCAAAAAATCTTCCGCTTTATAAATACATCAGAGAGCTATACGACATACGCAATACGAAATACCAAATACCAAGACCCTCATTCAACATTATCAATGGCGGAGTGCATGCCGGAAACGATCTAGATTTTCAAGAATTCATGGTTTGTCCAAAAACGAAAAGTTTTTCTGAGAATTTGAGAATCGGAGCTGAAATTTATCATAGATTAAAAGAAATCATTTCAAAAAAATACGGAAAATTGGCAACAAATTTGGGAGACGAGGGAGGCTTTGCTCCTCCGATTAAAGATCCAGAAATTGCAATTAAATTGATTTTAGAGGCGGCAAAAAGTTTAAATTATCAGAATAAGATCTCAATCATTTTGGACGTAGCCGCCTCTCAATTTTTTGATGGGAAAAAATACAAAACAAAGATTGGAAATTTTTCAGGAGAAGAATTAGCAAATTTTTATTTGAAGCTGATTAAAAAATATCCAATCGAAGGAATCGAAGACCCTTTTGCCCAAGATGATTTCGAAAGTTGGCAAGATTTCACTTCTAACCTCGAACATCTAACTTCCAACATTTTAATCATTGGCGACGATTTGACAGTTACCAATCCAAAGAGGATAAAAACAGCAAAAGAAAAAGGTCTTTGCAATGCAATCATTGTTAAAATAAATCAAATCGGAACGGTAACTGAGGCAATAGAAGCAGCGAAATTGGCAAAATCTTTTGGCTGGAAAATAATGGTTTCTCATAGGTCTGGTGAAACTACGGATGATTTCATTTCAGATTTTGCAGTTGGAATTGGTGCAGATTTTATCAAATCAGGAGCTCCGGCAAGGGGGGAAAGAGTGGCAAAGTACAATAGACTGTTAAAAATTGAAGAAGAGTTAAAAAGCTAAAATCTTGATATTTGCACATTTGCGCAAATGTGAAAATGTTAAAAAAGATAATCTTAATTGTTATCGATGGATTGGGCGATGAGCCAATTCCTCAGTTAAAAAGTAAAACTCCATTAGAAGCAGCAAAAACTCCAAATTTTGATTTTTTAGCAAAAAATGGAATTTGCGGTTTGGTTTTGCCATGGCATGAAAAAGGAAAATTGCCAACTTCAGAAGATACTCATTTGGCAATTTTTGGTTATGATCCAAAAAAATCAAATCCTGGAAGGGGAGTTTTGGAAGTTTTGGGAATTGGAGAAAAAATCAAAAAAGGAGATGTTTGTTTTAGAGGAAATTTTGCGACGGTTGACGAAAATTTAGTAATAATCGATAGGAGGGCAGAGAGAATTGAGGACACTGAAGATTTGATTGAGAGTTTAAACAAAATAAAAATTAAAGGAGTGAAAGTGATTGTAAGAAAGGCTTTTGGCCATAGAGTCGGAATAATTTTTAGAGGGAAAAACCTTTCAGCGAATGTTTCATCGAATGATCCAAA
>Ga0209225_1001776_pt1 | contig 20474 bp, 19 predicted proteins | sample WasSprMetagenome_FD_184732 | JGI IMG/M metagenome (GOLD analysis project Ga0209225, IMG submission 184732) | Sulfidic aquatic microbial communities from Washburn Spring, Yellowstone National Park, USA - WS (SPAdes) (version 3) | ecosystem: Environmental > Aquatic > Thermal springs > Hot (42-90C)... | reverse complement strand
TACCGAAAGAAGAAAAGCTAACCCTTGAGCTCCTTTATTATCTTTTGCTAGTTCTTACCGAGTTTGTTAAAAAAAAATTTAAATTTTGTGATCACCTCTCAAAATCCGGATGGGGGCTTTGGTTTTATGCCTGGGACGACCTCGTCTATGGAAAACACCTACTTTGGTATAAACATTCTTTACTATCTTTACTATTTTAACAGTCTTGAAAAAGAGGTCTCAAAAAAAGCCCTAAGCTTTGTCCTATCTTGCTTAAACGGAGATTTTGGTTTTGGAAGAAATTCTCAAGGAATTTCTTTTTTTAATACTACCTTCTACGGATTATCTATCTTGAGAATCCTCTTAAAAGGTAGAAAAACTTAAAGTACTGCTTTATCATTAAAACCATGAAAAAGGTATACATTAGGACCTTTGGTTGTCAGATGAACGAAAAGGACTCGGAGATAGTGTTATCGCTTCTTCAGCCTGATTTTGTCCCTACAGAAGATCCGGAATCTGCGGACCTGATTTTGATAAACACCTGTTCGGTTCGGGAAAAACCTCAACATAAGGTATACAGCGAAATAGGAAGGTTCAAAGAGCTAAAAAAGAAAAAACCGGAGCTCCTCATTGGGGTGATGGGATGTGTAGCGCAGCAGGAAGGGGAAAGGATAGTTGAAAGATATCCCTATGTAGACATAGTTCTTGGCACCCAGGCCTTCTATCAAATAAGGCAAGCAATCGAGCTTCGGCAACGGGAAGGAAGACCCGTTGTTCTAACAGAACTAAGACCTGATTTTAAGCCCCCTTTAGTCCTTGGGTTAAACAAGTCTAGAAGAGTGAAAGCATTTGTCAACATCATGCAGGGTTGCGATAACTTTTGCACCTATTGCATCGTCCCTTATGTGAGGGGGAGGGAGGTAAGCAGACCCCCTGAAGACATTTTGCGGGAAATTGAATATCTTGTGAAGGAAGAAGGTGTTAAAGAGGTAACTTTGCTTGGCCAAAATGTCAATTCTTACGGGCTTAAAGAAAAAAGCTATGGTGACTTTGCAGACCTTCTTGAGAGGGTCTCTCAAATAGATGGCCTCCTAAGGATCAGGTTTACCACAAGCCATCCCAAAGACTTAACGGAAAAACTTATGCGGGTTATTGCTGAAAATCCTAAGGTTTGCAAACATATCCATCTTCCGCTTCAAGCAGGGTCAAATAAAATTCTAAAGCTAATGAACAGAAAGTATACTCGTGAAGAATACTTAGCAAAGGTTGAAAGATTAAAGGAACTCTGCCCGGAGATAGCCATAACTTCTGACATCATCGTTGGCTTTCCTGGCGAGACAGAGGAGGACTTTTTGCAGACCTTAGAAATGCTTGAAAGGGTAAGGTTTCAGGAGATATTCTCTTTTAAATACTCGGATAGACCCTTTGCGGTAGCCTCAAATTTTAAGGATAAAGTGCCTGAGGAGGTTAAAGAAGAAAGGCTAAAGAGGGTTCATGAGACGCAAGCTAAGATCACCGCAGAAATCTATCAATCCTATGTAGGGAAAGAGGTTGAGGTGCTTGTTGAAGGAAGAAGCGAAAGGGATGAAAACCAACTTACAGGTAGAACTACTACCAACATTATCGTAAACTTTACAGCCCCACGCTTAGACCTTGAAGGAAAGCTCGTTAAAGTGCTTATCGAATCAGCTGGAAAGCATTCTTTAAAGGGAAGATATCTTAGCCCTTCCTTTTAGCGAGCTCGCTTAATATCTCAAGCCTTTCCCTTTCTCCAAGGGCAATAAGTATATCCCCTTCTAAGATCACAGTGTTTCCCGATGGATTAAAGATCATCTCCCCAGATTTTCTTTTGATGGCAAGGACAATAGCGTTTGTCAAATCCCTAATTCTGCTTTCTAAAATGGTTTTGTTCATTAAGGCTGACCCTTCTTCAACCAAGATTTCTTCAAGTTGTAAGCTTGTTGTAGGGTCATAGCCGGCAATGTCGATAAAGTCCATGACATTCGGTTTAAGAACAGCCAAAGCCATTTTCTTTGCCCCTGAAAGATAGGGAGATAGGACCCTGTTTGCTCCTGCTTGATAGAGCTTCTTTTCCACTGAAGGGTCATCGGCTCGGCTTACTATGTGGATCGTCGGGTTTAACATCCTTGCAGAGAGGACTAAATAAACATTCAGCGGGTCATCACCTAAAACCGCAATAAGATGCTTTGCTCTTTTTATACCTGCCTTAAGTAAGACCTCTTCTTCTGTTGCATCACCATTAATGTGTAAGATCTTTTTTTCTTTTAATTCTTTGATTACCTCAGGGTCCTTTTCAATAACGACCACAGGGATCTCCTTTTTGATGAGCTCATAAATATTCTTGCCAATCCTTCCAAAACCGCAAAGGATTACGTGGTCGCTTAGCTTTAAGATCTCCTTTTCCATTCCTTTCCCCTCAAAGGTTTGTAAGGTTAAATGTACAACGAATTCGCTGATAACCGAGAGCATGTAAAAGAAAAAACCTACACCCCCAAGGGCTAGAATGATGGTAAAGACCCTACCAGCGGTAGAAAGGGGGATGTATTCTTCATAACCAATCGTAGTAATGGTGATAACGGTCATGAAAAGGGAGGATAAAAAATCAGCCCCTTCAATCAGCATATAGCCAAGGGTTCCGCCAAAGACAAGTAAGATTAGCCAAATTATTCCTAAAAAAAGAAGCTTAAAACGCGAAGGCATATGTTAATAATAAGTAATCATAATAAGTAATCCCTAATTGTCTGTTTGGAAAGTAAAGCTAATTTTCTAAATAAAGCACCCGTCCTTTTAAATAAAAAGTTTCCTTTACCATAGGATTGATGGGATGGTCTTGCGCTTGGCTAAGCTTTTTTATTATTCTTCCTCTAAAGCCAAGCTTAGCCAAGCTTCGTGTGATTATATCTTCTTGTGTTTCTTCGGTAAGAAAATGGGAGCAGGAAAAAAGGGCTAAAATTCCGCACTTCTCAGCAAAAAGTCTTAGGCAGGAAAAGTAAAGCGTATCATAAAGCTTTAAGCCCTGGTCTAAATCTCGTTTTGATTTTATAAAAGCAGGCGGGTCAGCAATCACCACATCAGCCAAAAAGGATGGATTCTTGAGATAGTTCAGCACATCTTCTTTTATTAAAACGACCTTCTCAGAAAACCCGTTTAGCTTTGCTATTTCTTCGGCTAAATCTAAAGCCGTTTGTGAGCGGTCAACAAGGATTGCCCTCTTCGCTCCTCCTTTTAACGCATAAAAGGAAAAACCCCCTACATAGGAATAAAGGTCTAAAACTTCTTTTCCTTGCGAAAGCTTAGACAAATACCTTCTTGCATCCCTCTGGTCAAGAAAAAAGCCTGTTTTCTGTCCAGAGAGCACTGGGATTAAAAACTTTATACCATCCATCTCAACTAGTAGAGGTTCATTTACGACCCCCCAAGCAACCTCGGTGTAAAGAGAAAGCCCCTCTTCCTTCCTCTTTTGAGCATCGTTTCTCAAAACAACGCAAGAGGGTTCAAGGACTTCTCTTAGAGCTGATATGATGTGGCTTAAAAGCTTTTCGATCCCTAAGGTATAGACCTGGACTACAGCAACCTTATCAAACACATCTACGACAAGACCGGGTAAAAAATCCCCTTCAGAAAAGATAAGACGAAAGGCAGCCTCTCCCGGATAAAGCTCTTTTCTTAAGTTTAAAGCCCTTTTAAAGGCTTTAACAAAAAAATTTTTATCTATTGGCACATCTTCTCTGCATAGCACTTTTATACAATACCTTACCTTAGGATTAAAATAAGCTTGAGCGAGGAAATAACCTTCCTCGCTGTATAGGCTTACTAAACTTCCCTCAGCAATATCTTCAAACTGAGATTTTGGTGACTTTAACTCATCAATAGTTAGCCAAAGATACCCCTTTAAAATCTTCTCGACTCCTTTCCTATTCACGACAACCTTTGGATATTTCATTCCTTATCACCTCAAGGCTCCGAAAAGGATTTACCCTTTCACTAATAGTATGAGGAAATTTACACACGCTTAAATCGGCAAAAACCGTCTCATTATCAAAGGTTATCTTAACTTTTTCTTTTCTCTTAATGCATAGTTTTCCATCTTTGTCTTTGCCAAGGTTAATCCTTTCAAAGGTCCTGTTTTCAAGAAAGCATAACCAAAGTCCATCCTTTAGCCTTCCCGTTAAGCCATCCCTCATAGTAGGAAGAGGCTTTTTTCTTTCCCAAAGAGAAAGAAAATACATTTCTACGTCAGATGATTCCTGAACATAAACCTCAGAGAACTTTTCTGCATCCATCTCATTCCTCACAAGCTCACAGGCTTTATACTCATCTTGATTGATAAAGCTTGCATGACATACAGCACAACTTACCTTATCTAAAATGCTTTTCTTATGAAATACGAGTCTATCTTTTAAAATCTTTTTATGGCAATCAAGACAGCTTGCCCTTTTCGTGCTAAACATTATCTCCTCTTTTCCATGACAATTTGTGCATGAAAAACCATGGGTTGCATGAACATCAGCCTTCAAGTCATAATATTCTATTCCATACGGACGGGGAGGAAGCTTACCTTCAACAAAAGGAGACCGATAATCTACAAACCAGTTGTGAGGTGCCTTCCCTAAGTAGTCCATTCCGACCCTTATGCTGTAATGACAGCTAAGACATTCTTCATTCCTTGGTGTTTCGTAAGTATGCACCCTATGGCAGGCTAAACAACCCTTTCCCCGATGGGTCAATTCATAATCCTCACCTTCGTAAAAGATATGACAGGTGAAACAACGCTTCCCCAAAAAGTCAAGAACAAGCTTACTTTTTTCATCTATAGATTTATTCTCTGATAGAGAGAGAAGGTCTGATAAAGAGGATGCTTTTAAACTTAAACCAAAGCGGGCGAGCAGAAAATTTACCTTTTTTTGATAGGTGTAATGCTGGGATTTAGTTATTCCTTTAGCTTCCTGCCAATGACATTTGCCGCATACTGAAAAAACTCTATCCGGAGAAGGAGACTTAACGAGGTTTTTATGGGCAGAATCTTTTGTGCTTGCTTTCTCTTTTCCACCATGACAAAGGATACAAGCAAGGTTGTGTTCGTTGACCTTAAGCTTAGTCCGTAAGATTTTGCCGTGGCAGTCTTGGCATGATTTTACTTTTGAATTAGACAAACTCTGACAGGATGATAGGAAAGATGATAGGAAAAGGGCTATAAGAAGGACTAAGAAAAGCATGTCCTTTTGGCGTAAGAATCAAGAAGCTTTGCTACCTCTTCAGAGGTATGATAAGGTTTCCCTAAAACCTCCTGCCAGACCCTCTTCCCTTCCATGCAAAAGTAAAGGGGTATTTCGTTTATATAACTTTTAAAAGGCTCTAAAATTCTTTTGTAGGCTCTAATCCTTCTCTCAATAAAATAGCGATACTTTTGGTCAAGACCTCTTATAAACTCATCGGCGTAGATTTTAGTCTTAGGGAAATTTTTTAGCGCTACCTCTTTAAGCTCAGCTGGAAACCTCAACATCCCAAGGCTAATCCAAGCAATTCTATTCAGAGGAAACCTGTTCAGGATCTCTTCAAGAACTTTAGAATACTCGGCTTCTCCCCCTTCATAAAGGATGATAGGGTCAAAATGGAAAGCAAGGCTAAAGCCATGTTTTAGAGCCTCCTCTGCGCTTTGGAACCGAGCTTTTAAACTCGCCGTGTGCTTTTCTTCTTTTTCTATTATCCTCTCTGTGTTTACTGACCAGGCAAAGATGATTCGTTTATCGCTTGGAAGCTCTGAATAAAAGGCTGAAGAAGGAGCAGTTTTGGTCTTAAGCTCAAGGACTGCAAAAGGGTCAGTCTCTATCCAAAATTCTATCAAAGTCCTTGCTACACCGGTTATAGCTTCAAAGACTAAGCTATCTGTAAATTCACCAGTGCCTAAGCGTGTAAGCTCTCCTTTTTCTGTTCTTTCTTTAAGAAAGGAATAAAGGCTTGTAAGTCCATCCTCGATTAAGTTTGCCCAAATCCTAAATCCAGGCCTATTGAAATAAGCTTGAAGTATACAGTAAGAACAACCAAGGGGACAGTTCTCAGCAAAATGAAAGATAATATACCCGCAACATAGATAGTTCTTAGTTCCTGGACATTTCTTTACGAAAGCTCCTTTGTAAGGGGTTATAAAGACGACTGGCTCGTCAACCTGCCTTTCACCCTCATGAGACTTCTCAACATCTAAGCTATTAATTGAGCTTGGATGAGCCCTTTTTAAAATCTCGTTTGTTAACCAAAAATTTAAAGCCTTTTCATCAACGACTATCTTCAAGGTCTTTTTAGAGGTAATTTCTAATCAAAATTTCAGCGATTTGAACGGCGTTCGTTGCTGCACCCTTTCTGAGGTTATCGGCAACGACCCACATGTTAAGCCCCTTCTCAATGCTCAAGTCCTCTCTTATCCTTCCGACAAACACCTCATCCCTTCCGGCAACATCGACTTGCATTGGATAAAGCTTGTTTTGAGGGTCGTCAAGAACGACAACACCTTCCGCTTTCCTCAAGATTTCGCGAGCCTCCTCAGCGGTTAGCTTCTTTTCTGTTTCTATATTTAGGCTTTCCGCATGTCCGTAAAAAACTGGGACCCTAACAGTTGTTGCAGTAACTCTTATGCTCGGGTCTTCCATAATCTTTTTTGTCTCCTCAACCATCTTCATCTCTTCCTTAGTGTAACCGTTTGGTAAAAAGACATCGATATGAGGAATGCAGTTAAAGGCGATCCTTTGAGGAAGATGCTTAGGCAAAGGCATGGGACTTCCTTCGCACCAAGCCTTAGTCTGCTCCATAAGCTCAAAGATAGCCTTCTGCCCCGCGCCAGAAACAGATTGATAGGTCGAAACTACAACTCGCTTTATCCTTGCCACATCATGAAGGGGCTTCAAGACAACAACCATCTGGATGGTGGAGCAGTTTGGATTTGCGATGATGCCTTTTTTAGTATAACCAGCCACTGCATGGGGGTTAACCTCAGGGACGACGAGAGGGACATCAGGGTCCATTCTCCAGGCGCTTGAGTTATCTATTACTACCGCACCGTCTCTCGCAAAGAGTGGGGCAAAATCAAGACTTCTTTGCGCACCAGCCGAAAAAAGGGCAATATCAATGCCCTTAAAGCTCTTCGCTTCTTCCAAGGCTTCTACAGGGACCTGCTCACCTTTGAAGGGAAGAAGCATACCTTTTGACCTTGTTGAGGCAAAAAGACGCAACTCTTTAACTGGAAAATTCCTTTCTTCGAGAACGGTTAGCATCATCCTTCCAACCGCACCCGTTGCCCCAACCACAGCAACCGTATACTCCTTCATTTCTTCCTCCAAACTCAAGATTTTGGACAAAATAGCATACATCTATCAAACTTTCAACGCCTATTGGGTGGATTAGAGGGAAAGGCATCAAGTTGGCTTAAGGCGACAGGAAAGTATTCCTTTGCAAGTTGTAGCTATCGACGGTAAAGGGTTAGTTACTACGAAGTGTCAAAAATTTTTTAAGCTCTTTTTTCTAACAAAAGCCCAACAAAATCATGAATTTTTTTTGCTACCTCTAAAAGCTCCTCTGGGGGGATCTGCTTGATAACCTCATTGGTTCTTTTATCTATCACCTGAACGACTACCTGCTCAACCTCCTTGTTGTATACAAGTTTAGTTTCAAGATTAAAAAGAGAAAGAAAGTGGTTGAGGGCTTTTGAAAGCTCCTTAAGCTCTTCTTGACTTAATTTTGTTTGATCCTTGTAAGATGATATCTGTACTTTTTCAACTCTTTGAATGGATTCTTTTTGTTGAGTTTGTTGAGCCTGCATACCGGGGTCTAAAACGATGTGTTTTTGGAGTTCTACCTTCATGTTAATCCTCCTAGCTAGGGCTTACTAGAACAATTTAGAAACTTTCTATTTATTTTATTCGGCTATTCTAAAATAAACTTAAATCTTCCTCCAAATATATAAGGTGACCACTCCAAAGGTTAAACTTTTTGTAAAAACCTCCGAAAAACCTGTTTTTCTTAGCATTTCTCTTACTGTTTCTACCTCTGGAAAGTTTTCTATGGATGTAGCAAGATACTTGTAAGCTTGATAATCCCCTGTAAGCAGGCCACCGATTATGGGTATGACCTTCTTTAGATAAAAAAAATACACATTCCGTAAAATGGGAACTTTAGGCTTTGAAAATTCTAAAATTGCGAGAATCCCATTCTTTTTTAGCACCCTATACATCTCCCGCAGTGCCTTATCTCGATTAACCAAATTTCTAAAACCAAAGGCAATGGTTACCGCACCAAAGGTTTCGTCCTTATAGGGAAGCTCCTCGGCATCCCCACAAACTGAATAGACAAAAGAAAGCTCAGGCGCTTTTTTAGTGAGACCAAACTTTAACATTTCCCGGCTTAGGTCTAAGGCAAAGGCTATACGCTTTTTTCTTTTCAAAATCTCTAAAGTTAAGGTATAAGGACCACAGCAGAGGTCAAGGATGGGAGCATCAACCTCATCTAAAGCTTGAGAAACTTCCTTTCTCCACCCCTTATCTTGCCAAAAACTACAAATGCTGTTTGCCAAGTCATAATACCGGGTGATCTTCCCAAACTTATCCTTCATAAAATCTTTATGACCGGTGCTCTTATTCATGCTTAAAAATGGACAAACTTAAGAATAGGTATTTTTGAAATTATCCCCATATCAAACAGGTTTTGGCAAAAATGAAGGAATGCCCTTTGCTTTAGACCAGAAAAATCAAATTCAAGATGATGAAGATAATCAAGAAGAAAAGTTTTATCCAAAAGGGAAGAATATTCTTTGACGATGAGAGAAAGGTCGGCTAAAGCTTTGGCTCGGCTAAGGTACAAGTTTTCAGCAAGGATTCTTAATTCTTTTTTGTAGACGGACAAGACTTCCTTTCTTACCAAAAGGAGAGCAAAGACAAAGGGATAACCCGTTTCTTCAAGCCATACTTCAGCAAGGTCGGTTACAAAGGGAAACTTTTCGTTATAGAGTAGCTCAAGCGCCTCGTTACCTATGGCTAAGTAGCCATCAATAGTTTCAAAAAAAGCTTGAGCCTCTTCCTTGCTTAAACTTCGAGATGAATGGTTGAGCTTCAAATAGACGGGCTTTAATTCTTTCATCTTTTCAAGGACAAGACGAAGGAGAGCAAAGGAAGTTTCAGTCTCTGGCGTTATGCCAATGGTTTTACCTGAAAGCTCTGAGAGAGGAACTTTGTGAAAGAGGCAAACACTCTTTACCTTACCAACCGCGCTTATAGAGATATCAGGAATTAGAATGTAGTCTTCAAAGTGTTTAGCATAAAAAACGCTTGAGCAAAGCCCACAATTAATCTCCCCTACAGCCAATTTCTCGTTTAACTGAGAAGGCACATCAAGAACGAGCTCAATTCCGTTCATCTTTGGAAGATGATAAAGAAAAGGCAAGGTGTTTAGGTAATTAGGGAAGCCCACCCTAAGCATGGATCCTATAGACGATTTTTTTCTCGGCTCGGATAAATTCGATAAGGGCTTTTTCTGGGTCTTCAGTCAATGGAAAAGAAAGGCTTATGGCTAAAAGGTCAGGGGTTGCCCCTTCAGTTAGTTGGCAAGCACCGTCAAAGCCAAGGGCTTTTGCCCCCCTCTGTGTGGCCATAAGAAGTAGCTCCGTTGCTGGGATTTCTGGATAAAAACTGTGTAAAGTCTTAATCTCTTCGAAGATAGAAAGCCTATCAACGCTTGCTAAGGAATCCGTCCCAAGAACAACCCTAAGTCCGCAGGCTAAAAGCTGAGGAAGCTTTGGGATGCCTGCCCCTGTGTAAAGATTACTCCGAGGACAAAGGCAGATTATCGGGTTTCGTTTTTTAAGGATCCTTAGGTCATCCTCTGTTAAGTGAACGCAGTGGACCAAGATTGTGTTTTCGTCAAGAACCCCTAAGCTTTCAAGATAAGAAACAGGTGTGAACCCCTTTACGGTAAAGCTCTCGTCCCACTTTTTCCTTGAAACAAGAAGATTAACCAAAGGACCCTCTCCCCGTAGCAAAAAGTCTACTTCCTCCTGAGATTCTGCACAATGGATCATAAAGGGTGTTTTATGTCTACGAGTATAGGATTTTATAGCCTGGATCATGATAGGGGTAACAGTGTATGGAGAATGGGCTGAGTAGGTAGTTCTAACTCGTCCATTGATGCTCTGCCTATCCTTAAGCTCTATTTTCCCTTTAAAGCAGAGAATTTCTTCGAAAAAATACCCTCGAAGTGGTGACTCATTGAGAACAGGAATAGTGATCCCTGTGTTTCCAACGTCCCCCAAAATAGAAATTCCCTCTCTCCAAAGCTCAAGCATGGCAAACCTTGCCGACTCCGCCATTTCTACTGGAGTTAAAGTTTCTCTTTTTTTAATAACTTGATGAAGCCAGTTAATAAATGATCCTGATGGTAAAATCCTAAACCTTAAAGCTGAAAGCTCAAGGTGGGTGTGCACATTGGCTAAGGCCGGGAATAAGACCAAGTCTTCAAGGTCTATAAACTTGGCTTTCGAAGGTGCTTTCTTAAGTTCTTTATACGAGTATATACCAACTATTTTTTGGTCTTTTATCTCAACGCAACCAGAAAAAATAGGAGGCTTGGTGACAGGAATGATGACTTTTGCCCTAAATATGTAGTGCTCTTTGGGATGGATTAATATTTCTTCCATGTTTGATTTAGGCTCTATTCGAGAAGAGTATAGTCCATCTTTCTTCTCTTAGGGATGTAGCCTGCTCCTCTGATGTAGCTTCGAATTTCTTCCTCGCTTAAACGAAAAGACACTCCTGTTGCAGAAACGACATTCTCTTCGATCATAGTGCTTCCAAAATCATTTCCTCCAAAATCAAGAGCAAGCTGGGCTATCCTTGGTCCTTGAGTAACCCAAGATACCTGAATATTCTTAATGTTATCAAGATAGATCCTACTTATGGCTAAGACTTGTAAGTATCTTGCCGAACCTACTTTTTTAAGATGGGAAAGCGCGGTGTTTCCTGGCTGAAATGTCCAGGGTATAAAGGCTGTAAAACCTGAAGTTTTATCTTGAAGGCTTCGTATTTTATCTAAGTGTTCGATTATGTCTTCCTCTGTTTCAACATGCCCAAACATCATGGTGGCCGTGGTTTTAAGACCAAGTTTATGGGCGCATTCCATAACATAGAGCCATTCTTGTGAGGTTGCCTTGCGAGGTGAAATCTGCTTTCGGACTCGGTCAACAAGGATTTCAGCCCCACCACCAGGAATAGAATCAAGACCTGCAGAGATAAGCCTTTTTAGAACCTTTTCAACTGATAGCCCCGAGGTTTTACTAAGATAGATAATCTCAGGGGGTGAAAGAGCATGAAGATGGACCTGAGGAAACCTCTGTTTAATGAACCTAAATAGGTCTTCGTAGTACTCTAAAGTAAGCTCGGGGTGCAACCCTCCTTGTAAGAGGATTTGGTATCCTCCAAGGGCTAAAGTTTCCTCTATTTTCTTAGCGATCTCCTCGTGGCTTAAAAGAAAAGCCTTTGGGGAGTTTGGTGGGACAAAGAAAGCGCAGAATTTACATCCTGAAATACAAACGTTCGTATAGTTGATGTTTCTATCGACGACATAGGTAACTATTGGCTGAGGATTCAACCTAAAACGGACTTCTCTTGCTAAAGCACCAAGCTCATGAAGAGGAAGCTTAAAAAGGAGAAGCCCCTCTTTAGGGGCTAACCTTTCTCCAGCCTTAACTTTTTCTTTTATTCTCTCAAGCTCCTTCATTTTTCGATGCCAAGCCTTGCAGGAACACCGCAATCATAATAATGCTTAATCAGCTTCATCTCAGTAACAAGGTCAGCCTCATCAATTAAGGATTGCGGAGCATACCTTCCAGTAATCACAACCTCAAGGTAAGTTGGTTTTTTTTGTAAAAAAGAAATAAGCTCACTCTCGCTGATTATACCCCAATTTAGGGCATAAGTAAGCTCATCAAGAACAAGAACTTGATATTCTCTCTTTTCGGCAACTTCTAAAGCTTTTTTCCATCCTCTTCGTATTTCTTCTACCAATTCTTTAGAGAGGTTGCCCATTACAAAACCACCAGCGTGGAAGTTTTGATACAAAACTTGAGGATAGAAGCCTTCAAGAACCTTTACTTCGGATGAAGTAGGAGGTTTAAAAAACTGAAAAAAGGCTACCTTTAGCCCAGCACCAATTGCCCTGATGGTTAACCCTAAGGCTGCTGTCGTCTTCCCCTTACCCTCCCCGATGTAAAGTTGCACATAACCCCTTCCCCATTCCATGTTCTCCAATTTACTACAAAACCCCTTTTATACCATACCTTGACAGGTAATATTTCTTTTGCTAATTTTCAATAAATTAAGTCAAAGGAGGGGCATATGTCTGAAAAACCCTTCATCCTTTTCTTTAAAGATATCTCTTACAAAGATGTTCCCTTGGTTGGAGGTAAAAATGCCTCCTTGGGAGAAATGTATTCTAAACTTACCCCAAAGGGGATAAACGTTCCGGATGGGTTTGCTGTCACTGCTGAGGCTTATAAATATTTTATTCAAAAGAATCAGCTTGATGACAAGATTAGGGAAGCCTTAAAAGGGCTTAACACCCACGATGTCCTCGATTTACAACGTAGAGGAAGGATCGTGAGAAACCTCATTCTCAACGCTCAAATGCCAAAGGAACTTGAAGAGGAGATAAGAAAAGCCTACCGTATCCTTGAAGATGAGTATGGTAAAAATTTAGATGTTGCGGTAAGGTCCTCAGCCACCGCTGAAGACCTTCCTGATGCCTCCTTTGCTGGCCAACAGGAGACCTATCTTAATGTAAGAGGCGAGGATGCAGTAGTTGAGCATGTTAAAAAGTGCTTTGCTTCTTTGTTCACAGATAGAGCTATCTCTTACAGGGAGGATAAAGGATTTGACCATTTCAATGTTTATCTATCGGTAGCCATCCAGAAGATGGTCCGTTCCGACTCTGCTTGTTCTGGTGTTATGTTTACCCTTGACACAGAGAGCGGTTTTAGGGATGTGGTCTACATCACTGGTGCTTGGGGGCTTGGAGAGTATGTTGTTCAGGGAAAAGTTAACCCGGATGAGTTTTATGTCTTTAAGCCTACGCTCAAGCTTGGTTATAAACCAATCGTTACAAAAAGGCTTGGTTCAAAGGATGTAAAGCTTGTTTATGGTTCAAACCCAAGGAAACCCTTAAAAGAGGTTAAAACCACTTACGATGAAAGAAAGCGTTTTGTGCTTAACGATGAAGAAATTTTAACCCTTGCTCGCTGGGCGATGATCATTGAGGAACATTATGGACGTCCTATGGATATCGAATGGGCAAAAGATGGGGACGGTAAAACTGTTGGCACGGGTAAGCTTTACATCGTTCAAGCTCGTCCAGAAACAGTCCATGCTATCAAAGAACAAAAATTTTATGAAATATATAAACTAAAAGGTGATGGGAAGGTCATCTGCACCGGGAAGGCAGTAGGAAGTAAGATCGGGCAGGGTAAGGCCAGAGTGATACTTGATGTCAGCGGAATCGCGGAGTTTAAAGAAGGCGAAGTTTTGGTTACCACAATGACCGACCCAGACTGGGAACCGATTATGAAAAAAGCTTCAGCAATCGTTACAGATAAGGGCGGTCGCACCTGTCATGCCGCAATCGTCTCAAGAGAACTCGGCATACCCTGCATTGTAGGCACAGAGGTAGCAACCAAAAAGATAAGCACAGGGCAAGAGATCACTGTTGATTGTTCCCAGGGTGAAGAAGGTAGGGTCCTTGAAGGGATTATTCCATTTGAAGTAGAAAGGATTGACCTTGAACATCTACCCAAAACGAAGACCAGGATCATGATGAACGTAGGAATTCCTGAGCAGGCCTTTGCTCAGGGTCAAATTCCCAATGACGGAGTAGGTCTTGCTCGTTTAGAATTTATCATCGGTTCTCACATCGGAATACATCCTCTTGCTTTGGTCTACTTCGATGAACTCAAAGAAAAGGCTAAAACAGATAAAAGGATTGCAAAAGTGGTAAAGATAATTGAGGATAGGACCTATGGCTATGAGAACAAGGCTGAGTTTTTCGTGGACAAGCTTGCCCAAGGAGTTGCAACTATTGCTTGCGCCTTCTATCCTAAAGATGTCATAGTAAGGCTTTCAGATTTTAAAAGTAACGAATATGCCAATCTGATAGGTGGTTTTCTCTTCGAGCCCGTTGAGCACAATCCAATGATCGGATGGCGTGGTGCTTCCCGTTACTATGACCCAAAGTTTGAGCCAGCCTTTGCCTTAGAGTGTAAAGCCCTAAAAAAGGCAAGGGATGAGATGGGGCTAACTAATATCAAGGTGATGATTCCTTTCTGCCGAACACCAGAGGAAGGGAAAAAGGTTATAAGCATCATGGAGAAATATGGGCTTAAGCAGGGTGAAAACGGGCTTGAAGTCTATGTGATGTGTGAAATCCCAAGCAACGTGGTTCTAGCCGAAGAATTTGCCAAGATCTTTGATGGCTTCTCCATCGGCTCAAACGACCTAACACAGCTTACCCTCGGTTTGGATAGAGACTCAGAGCTTGTTTCCCATCTCTATGATGAAAGAAATCCAGCGGTAAAGAAGCTCATCAAAGAGGTAATCCAGACGGCTAAAAGAATGAATAGAAAGATCGGTATCTGCGGTCAGGCACCAAGCGATTTCCCAGACTTTGCCGAATTCTTGGTAGAATGTGGCATCGACTCCATAAGCTTAACACCTGATACTATTGTGAAAACAAGGTTAATCGTAGCCGAAAAGGAAAAGGAGCTTGAAAAACAAAGGTCTCAGGAAAAGTAATTCAAAGGGCGGAGGGCTTTCCCCTAAAGCCCTCCATATCATTTTCATAATTTTCATCTTCTTTCTTTTTCACACTTTATTTGTCTCCATAACGAATGCAAAACCCATGATGCTACCCGTAGAGCTAACCTTTTCTTCTGCTGAAGAGTATAAATACTTGACAAGTGGACTGATCAACATGGTCGAAAGCAGGCTTGCAGTCCCAAACATCATAGTCCCAAGGGTTGGAGAAAGCATCCCTGATGCCCAGATGAAAGCAAAGATAAACATTGCACTACACCCTGAAAAAGCAAGCTACCAAATAAACATATTTAAAGAGAATAAATTGATTTTTTCAGCCTCGGAAGCTCTCTCCCCTCAAGAATTTATGACAAAATTCAGCGCAGACCTTGATAGGGCAAGAAAAGCTTTAATTGAAGAAAGGCAAGAAATACCGAAGTTAGGGCAGACAACTTTTAAAGCCCAAGATACAAAGCAAATAGAAAAAAAGGGCTTAAAAGATAAAATAACCTCAGGACTTAGCAAACTTAATCCTGTCCCTTATATTGCAGACCTATTTTTTAAAGACAAAGATAGACTGTTTGTCAAAATAGACATCCCACCCCCACCTCCACCACCAGCTCAATCATTTCCATTACCTCAATCTCAGCTTTACCTACAAATTCAACCTAATATATCATCATCAACTAACCCACCTAATTCTTTTCCTCCGTCTCTGCCTACTCTTCCACCATCCAACTCACCTTGGCAGTGGTTTTGAGTTAAAGTTTAAAATTTTCTTGGCATAGAGCATAAATTGGAGTAAAATTCTCATCAACTATTCTTTTTATCTAACTAACTAGGAGGTAGGTATGAAAGTCCTTGTTTCGGATACTCTTTCAGAAGAAGGTTTAGAGATACTTCGTTCAGCAGGGCTTAATGTGCTTTATAAACCAGGTTTATCCCCAGAAGAACTAAAAAATGAAATCGTGGATGCTGATGCTTTGATTATCCGAAGCGGAACAAAGGTAACGAAAGAAATAATCGAGCATGCCAAAAGACTTAAGGTCATTGGTAGAGCAGGAACCGGGCTTGATAACGTTGATGTCGCAAAAGCTACCGAAAAGGGTATCGTAGTGATGAACGTCCCCGGGGGTAATACTCTTTCTGCTGCAGAGCATACCTTTGCCCTTCTCCTCTCTTTAGCAAGACGCATTCCCCAGGCAAACGCTGCAGTTAAATCTGGGGTTTGGGATAGAAAAAAGTTTATGGGAGTTGAGTTAAACGGTAAGGTCTTAGGGGTAATCGGTCTTGGGAGGATTGGTAGCATTGTTGCCGAAAGAGCCCTTTGCTTTAAGATGAAAGTTCTTGGTTACGACCCCTACGTATCACCGGAAATTGCTAAGGAGAAAGGGATCGAGCTTGTAAGCCTTGATGAGCTTCTTTCTAAGTCTGACTTTGTAACTATTCATACCCCCTTGACCAAAGAAACTTACCATCTATTAAACAAAGAAAGGATTAGCAAGATGAAAAAGGGGGCGTATCTTATCAACTGCGCAAGGGGTGGGATCGTTGATGAAAATGCCCTGTATGAAGCCCTGGTCTCAGGACATCTTGCCGGAGCAGCCCTTGATGTCTTTGAAAAAGAACCAGTTCCCCCAGATTATCCTCTCTTAAACCTTGACAATGTGGTGGTTACTCCTCACTTGGGTGCTTCAACGGTTGAGGCTCAAAAGGTGGTTGCGGTTGAAATCGCAAAGCAGGTGGTTGATTATCTTTTGCACGGCATTGTGAGAAATGCGGTAAATGTTCCAGCCATCACTGGGGAAGCCTTAGCAGTGTTAAAGCCTGTTCTTAACCTTGCAGAAAAGCTTGGGCTTTTTGCCGCTCAATTGATAGAAGGAGCAATCACTGAGGTTGAGATAACCTATCTTGGTGAGGTAGCAAAGCTTGATGTAAAGCCAGCAACCGTTGCCCTGGTCAAAGGGCTCCTCAGCCTCTACCTTAAAGAAGATGTAAACTATGTAAACGCCCTAATCCGTGCAAAGGAAAGAAATATCAAGGTTTCGGAGATTAAAACAGAATCAGCAGAAGATTTCACTTCTCTTGTTAGAGTAAAAGTCCTATCATCCAAAGATTCTATTTTGGTTGAAGGGACAATCTTTGGGAAAAACGAACCAAGGATCGTGAAGATCAACGGTTTTCGCCTTGACGCCCTGCCGGAAGGTCATATGCTCTTCATTTTTAACGAGGATCGACCTGGAGTCATTGGAAAGATAGGAACCATCCTTGGCAAGCACAACCTTAACATCGCAAGAATGTATGTTGGACAAGACCCCATGAAAAAAAGAAACATCATCCTTCTTTCCTTAGACCAGCCTCCAACCCAAGAAGCCCTTGAAGAATTACAAAAGGAACCTACTGTTTATTTAGTAAAAGCCTTAGAACTATAAAAACCTATGAAGGTCAATGCCCGCGGTCTCACCCTTGATGAGCTAACTAATTACATTATAGCCCTTGGTGAAAAACCATACCGAGCAAGGCAAGTTTATCATTGGATAACAGCCAAAACTGCCCTATCATTTTACGAGATGACAGACCTACCTAAAGCACTTCGTTCTAAACTATCGGAGGTGTTTAGCCTTGAACTCCCAGAAATAATAGAAATACAAACCGCGCAAGATGGAACTACTAAGTTTGCTTTGTTGTTAAAAGACGGAGAAGTCATAGAAATGGTTCTGATACCAGAGAGGGACCACTTTACCCTTTGTGTTTCCTCTCAGGTTGGATGCTCAATGGGATGTAAATTCTGCCTAACCGCTCGTTCTGGTTTCAAAAGGAATTTAGAAACTTGGGAGATTATTTCTCAAGTGGTGCTTGCTAAAAGATGGTTGAAGGAGAGGGGAGAGAGCTTGCCCTTGAGAAACATTGTTTTCATGGGAATGGGTGAGCCCTTAGCAAACTACACAAACCTTGTAAAAAGCTTAAAAATCCTCGCCGACCATGAAGGTTTTAATTTCAGCAGAAAAAGGCTTACCGTGTCAACAGCTGGTATTGTTCCCAAGATTTGGGCTCTGGCCAAGGATTTTCCTACCGCTTTAGCAGTTTCTCTTCACTCAGCAGACCAATCACTCAGAGATTATCTTATGCCCGGTGTTAAGCAATATCCCCTTTCCGATTTAAGGGAGTCCATAAAAGCCTTCCCTCGTATAAAAAACGGAAGGACAACTATTGAGTACGTTTTGCTTAAAGACATAAACGACGGAGAAGAACACGCTGAGAAGCTTTATCGCTTCCTAAAGGGCTTGAAAGTAAAGGTAAACCTTATCCCTTTTAATCCTCATCCTGAGCTACCTTTTAAACGCCCAGAACCAGAAAGGGTGGAAGCCTTTCAACGATATCTTTTGAATAGGGGTGTCCTAACTACGGTTAGGAAGAGCAAAGGTCTCGAAATATCTGCCGCCTGCGGGCAGCTAAGACGAAGAGTATTATCTCCAAACTCCTTCCAAGCGGTATCCGCAGAAAGGGCAAGTTCCATCTGCGTCTAACTTGTTTTCAACGATAAAGAAGCCTTCTCTTTTGATAACTAAGCCTTGGCACTTTGGGCAGTAAGTATGTTCAGTTTCGTTGCCTGGAACATTGCCAATGTAGATGTAGGACAAACCTTCCTCTTTGCCTATGTAGTAGGCTTTTTGTAAAGTTTCAAGCGGAGTTATGGGTTTATCAAGCATGCGAAACCGAGGAAAAAAGCGGGATAAATGCCAAGGAGTCTCAGCCCCAAGCTCATTCTTAATAAACCTTGCCATTTCTCGAAGCTCAGATGGGTCATCGTTTTCTCCAGGAATGATCAATGTTGTAATCTCAACCCAAATCCCGCATTGCTTTAGATATTTTAAACTTTCTAAAACTGGTGAAAGCTTTGCTTTGCATATTTTTTGGTAGAAGCTTTCTCTAAAGGATTTTAGGTCTACATTTATGCCATGAAGATAGGACTTGATTAAGTCAACCGCTTCCTTAGTCATATAACCGTTTGAAACGAACACATTCTTTAATCCCTGTGATGTAGCAAGCTTTGCGGTATCAAGGGCAAACTCGAAGAATATGGTTGGTTCAGTGTAGGTGTAGGAGATGCTTTTACATCTTGTTATTTTTGCTACATGAACAATATCCTCAGGGCTTCTCCTCTTTCCTGGAATTTCTCCCTCAAAAAGCCGAGGATACTGAGAGATTTCATAATTTTGGCAAAAGCTACACTGAAAATTGCACCCTACAGTGGCAATGGAGTAGGAAAGGCTACCAGGCAAAAAATGATAAAGGGGTTTTTTCTCTATAGGGTCTACGTTTTCCGCTATGATTTTACCATAAACTAAGCTAAAAAGATGTCCGCCTTGATTTTCTCTGACCCCGCAGATACCCCTTTTACCTGGAGGAATAACGCAATGATGATTGCAGAGATTGCACTTCCCCTTGTTATCATTAAGCCTTTCAAAAAGTACTGCTGGAAACATAGAAATATTATTAGGCTTATTTGATGAATAGTCAAGCACCATGGATTTTTCCCTTTTTTCATAACCGAAGCCAGAGCTTTTTTCAACGCTGAAAAAAGAAACAAATAAAAATTAATAAGAACAAGAACTACGTTTTACCTAATGGAACAAAATCTCTCTTGACTTTTTAAACAGGCTAGTTATAAAATAAATTTATGAAACTTAGATTTTTATTAGTGATTAAATTTATCATAAGTTTTATTCTACTTTATATTAGCATAGGATATGCTGAAACTTTATACGTTGCTGGAGGTGCAGCACCGGTTGAAAATATATTAAAACCGATAAAATTACCCTTTGAAGAGAAAACGGGAATAAAGCTTATCATCATTCCTTCAGGACCAGTGAACGCTTTTAAAGCTTTAGAAAGTGGGGAGGTAGAAGCCGCAGCTGCAGGTCTAACCTTTGACCAGTGGGTAGACCTTTTAAAAAAGAACAACATTAAAGTTGAAAATCCTGAAGGATACAAAAAATTCTCTCTTGGAAAGGACTGCATTGTAGTTCTTTTGAACAGAGAAAATCCAGTCAACAAACTTTCTAAAGAGCAAATTAAAGGCATATTTACAGGCAAAATTCGTAATTGGCAGGAAGTGGGCGGGAAAGATTCTCCTATTCTCATTGTTTGGGGCAGGCTCATACCTGGGACAAATAAGCTCTTTACCGAGTTCTTTTTAGATAACGAAAAAGTCAACGGTGACATTATGGAAGTTAACACCGTTGAAGAGATAAAAGAAACTATAGCCAATTTTCCTGAAGCAATTGGCATCTCTTCTTGGGGAGCAGTTGATGAAAGAGTTAAAGTCCCTCAAATACCGGAGCTAATTAGGGACATAACTTTGATTACCAAGGGAGAACCAACAGAAAGAGTTAAAAAACTTATAAATTTTATATATAATGAAGGCGCAAGATATACTAAAACCTACAAATAATAGAGAGGACGGATGATGAAACCGGTGCTAAGAATTTTTTTAGCAAACTTTATGGTCACTTTAATATTTTTTCTTGCTTTAGCTTATTCCGCGGAAATAAAAATTGTGGGTAGCCCATCATCTCTTGAATTACTAAAGAAAAAATTGGTAGGGTTCGAAGAGAAAACAGGAATTAAAATAACTTTTATTCCTATGGGTCCAAA
>Ga0209225_1001775_pt1 | contig 20479 bp, 16 predicted proteins | sample WasSprMetagenome_FD_184732 | JGI IMG/M metagenome (GOLD analysis project Ga0209225, IMG submission 184732) | Sulfidic aquatic microbial communities from Washburn Spring, Yellowstone National Park, USA - WS (SPAdes) (version 3) | ecosystem: Environmental > Aquatic > Thermal springs > Hot (42-90C)... | reverse complement strand
TGAGTTCACGCTGGCTGATGGAACAGTTATAAGGCGAAAGGTTTCAGAATGCTACATCATGCTCCCACAAGGTGAAGGCCACACACCCGTTGTGCTGGGAGAAGAAGACGACCAGGCCCTGCTTGGAGTTGTGACACTTGAAATTCTCGGCCTTGTCTTTAATCCATTTAAACGCACGTTACAACCCATGCGCATGCTCCTAAGCTTGACAAGTTGGGCTTCAAGTTTAGCTAAAATTTCATAGTGCCTCCTAAAGCCTACCATGTCCTCCCTAAGCTTTGTAAGGTGCTCTTCATGCCTATCCAGCCTGCGCAGTATTTCTTCTAGGCCTAACTTGCCTGCAACGGCGTATCTAAACTCCTTATCCCTTTCAAGCAGCTCTAGAAACTCCTCTTTCAAACCCATTTTGAATCCGATTATATTAGGGAAGCTTGCTGATTAAACTTTAGGAATAGGTGAACATTGGCGATAAGTGGAGTCTGTTGTGATATGTTGTTTGGGCTTAGCATCATTCTGCAGGGTAGAATTGGCTTATAAAAATGGAGGGTTTAATGTCTCCCTTTTTAAGTTTGGCATGTGCTGCCGAACCTTCTCGATATCATGGCGATGTCGATGACATCTATCCTGTTATCCCCGTTTATGTCTGCTTCAGAATTCCATCCTAGATCCCCTATTCTTTTACCGAAGGCCCTTGAGGCTATAGACACGTCTTTAATGTCGATTTTTAGTCTCCGTTTACGTCTCCAACCATTTTCACATGTATTGGGTGGGCGCATTCGGCTATGTTGTCATCTATGTTTCTTTCTCCGCGCGCGATATTAAAACTTTCTTACCGCTATCTATGATTAGGCGGGAGTTTAATTTCCAGCGTAAATTTTGAAAACCATAAACTCTTTAATAGGCTTGATTTCTGATAGGCTTTCTATTCAGCCGAAGACGGCAAAATTCTGGCGTACCGATGTCTTTGTCTCTTCTTCCAGCGTCACTTAGATTCGCGAGCGAGATTTAGTAGAGCTGAAACCTCTTTCAGCCGGTCTGGTTTATCGTATATTTCAAAATTACAGTAATTTATGGGTTAATTTCCGCTAAAAAGGATTTTCAAACAGACAATATTATAAAAAAGAGGGGGAATTGGGTTTGTTTAACCTGCCCATCCGAACTTCTTTGATATGGCTGCTATGTCTTTAATGTCAATCTTGTAGTCGCCGTTTATGTCTGCCACGGTGTTCCAGTAGGGGTGTCCTGGGTATGTTCCGAAGGCTTTTGAGGCGGCTGCAACGTCTTTGATGTCCACCTTGCAGTCTGGTGCTGGAAGTCTTGGATTTACGTAGGTTTTGCCTACTATGTCCTCTGGGAGCGTTATGTAAATTGGCCATGTTGCGTTAACCCATTTACCCGCCATCTCGCTGGGTCCTGTTATCAGGAAGGCGATCTTGGCCATGTGTGAGCATGCGGTTAGGTTTAGCCCTGTGAACGTGTCAACATCTGATTCTGTTGGGGCTAGGGTTACAGACTTCGCGTCTAGAAGCGGTGTATCGTCGATCCAAACGTATTTCACGCCCGTTAGGGTTGTGTGTGGTTTTGAGCATTTGTGCTCTTCCATCAGGTTTTTAACGGTTGCCGTTAGGTTGACCAGCGCCCACTTCTTCCCCGTCACAGGCGGTATCTTTGACTTGTAGTCTTGGGCGTGGATGTCAACGTAGGCTGGTGTGTATCTGAAGTATCCGTAGGGGCTTGTCACTGGAACGCTTCCTGATAGACCTGTGTCAACAGTGCTTCCTGGCTTGTTGGCAACTAGTAGTATGTGATGGCCTGCTACGTATTCGTCCAGTCTCCACGGGCCTGATCCTACCATGTTGGGGTCTGGAGCGAAGCCTGATGGGTCTCCTGATTCACATATCGGCCTCCAAATGTGTTCTGGTAGTATGCGGTTTCCACCTATCCAGCCCACGGCGTAAATGCTTTTTACGTCCAGGAGAACTTCGAAGTTCATTGGGTCAAGTATTGAGAAGCTCAAAATGTCCATGACGTTGCTTATCCACCATGGAGGAGCTAAACCTCTAGAGTCCAGGATGTCGTCTATTTCAACAAATGTGAAGTATACGTCTGCAATTGTTAGTTTGTGCCCGTCTTGGAAGTAAACATCATCTCTAAGGGTGAAGACAACTTTGGTGCATTCGCCATATCTCGGATGTGTGTATGTGCCAACCTTGAAGGTTTTTGCAACCCATGGCATGAACTCAAGCGTGTATGGGTTTCTTGCCAGCAGGCTTTCGTAGCCAATAAGGTCTATCACAATGTTGTCCCATAGCCATTCGCTGTAGATGGGGTTAAACTGCCTGATGTCCGTTGTCTTGAAGCCATAACGGATTACGCCTCCAGGCATCCACTCGCTAACGTTTGTGTGCATGTTTAGGAAGGTGTATCCGTTGTCTATGCCGTAGCCTGGCCAGTTAACCCAGTTTGTCCAGAACTGGTCTTTATAGGCTTCTGATCCAACATATTTCCTGCTCGCAGCCTTAAAGCCTGTAGATGAGTACAGTGGCACGCTCATAGCTGCATCTGCGAATACTTCTTGGGCTTTTCTTGCCCAGTAAACGGCGTCAGCCTGTGTGTTGGCGTACATGACGTTGTAGCTTGCCTCATTAAACTCGTCTTTGTTGCACCCTGCATAGTTGTATGGCCTGCCTGGGTGCCAGTAGAAGTCCCAGTTCCAAAGTATTAGGTGGTCTGGGTCTACGCCCAGGCTCCATCCGCCCGTGTAAATGTGGAAGTTCTTGTCCGTCATAACTACTCTTCTCGCAGTTGTAATATCGACGGGATATGCTTCATATGGAATTCTTATGAGCGGGCTTGTCTTTTCAAATTCGGCTATGAGCATTTCCCCAGCCTTTCTTCTTCCGGCGTGGTCAGACCTGTAATAGACCTTCAGTTTGAAGTCTTCTCCTGGATCTTTCACGCCGTTTCTGTTTCTGTCCCAGTATCGCCATCCGCTAACTGGGTCGTATGGGAAGAGACCGCTCTGGTTTAGTAGTTGTGAGGCGAGAACTGGGTCGTATACAAGCCATGGGTGTGTTCCATTTAGGTCTGGGTGGCTGTACTTGCCCATTGATGGCGGAACAGGCGTGTACAGCGGAACTGCAACGGTTCTTCCTATATAGTCAACCAAGGTTTCCCTGTCGACGAGGTGTTGTATTGCCGCCCTAAGCCACCAGCCATTGTCGTGGCGTATTCCGCTTTCAGCCAAACTGTACCCCATGGGGTTTGGCCATACAGGGTTTGGATATTTGGGGTCTGGCGGGTTGCCCAGATACGTGTTATTGTTGTTGTTGAGGTCGATTATGAAGAGGCCGAATTCAGCCCCGTACCCCATGACCTTAAACCTTGGATCTGCAACATAGCGGTTGTAGTGCTCAAGGTCTAACGGCCAGTCTGTTACGTCTATTTCGCCGCCTTCCAGACCGCTATCCCACTCTGAAGCTTCACTGCTGTAAAGATTTATTAACAGCTTATCAACCCTTGGGCCGAAAGTTTCAAACTTTTGATCGCTTGTGCAGTCATGGTATGTCCATGCAAACACCGGAGTTACAACCATCAAAGCCATCAATACAGCTGCTAAGCTCAATAATGCCTTTTTCATTTTTCTCCCCTTCCAGTTTGCGGTATAATTTGATTCCAATCAGACATAAAAATCTTGTGGAAAAAAGTTCCAGTCTATAGAATAGCAAAACTAACCGTACTTGTGGCATGCGACGAAGTGGCCTTTTTCAACTTCAACAAGAACTGGCTCCTTCACCTTGCAAACTTCACCTATGAAAGCTGGACAGCGCGTGTGGAACCTGCAGCCAGATGGGGGATTTATTGGACTTGGAATTTCCCCTTTAACTTGGACTTCAATCCTTTTTGAGGTGGGGTCCGGAACTGGAACCGCGCTTATTAAGGCTTCAGTGTAGGGGTGCATGGAGTTTAGAATAACCTGCTCGACATCTCCCATTTCAACGATCTTGCCGAGATACATCACGGCAATCCTGTCGCAAATATGTCTGGCAAGGGCTAGGTCATGCGTTATATATAGGAAGGCAACGTTCCGCTCGTCCCTAAGCTCTACAATTAAGTTTAAAATTTCAGCCCTTATTGAAACATCAAGCATGGAAACCGGTTCATCGGCAACCACAAACTGTGGATCTAAAACCATTGCCCTCGCAAATGCAACCCTCTGCCTCTGACCCCCACTGAGTTCATGGGGATATCTTAAAAGGAACTCTTCCGGTGGAGTAAGCTTAACATCCTCCAAAGCCTTGTAAATCCTTTCCTCTGCTTCATCCCCAATAATGTTGTTTATTGTTAAGGGTTCTTGAAGGATATCCCTAACAGTCATGAATGGGTTTAAAGATTCATATGGATCTTGAAATATTATCTGCATTTTTCTTCGAAGGGGTTTAACCATCTTCTCTTTTAAGAAAGTTATGTCTTTACCTTCGAAGAATATTTTTCCATCAGTAGGCTCTAACAACTTAATTAAAACCTTACCTGTTGTGGTTTTTCCGCTGCCGCTTTCTCCCGCCAAACCGAAGATTTCGCCCTTCTTAATGTTAAAGCTTACTCCGTCAACAGCCCTAACGAACAGCGTTTTTCTGGTTAGAAGCGTTTTGAAGAACCCCATCCTAACAGGGAACCATTTCTTTAAATTTTCAACAACTATCAATTTTTCACTCAAAGCGTTCACCTCACTTTATCAAGTGGCATGCAACATAATGTTTTCCGCCAACATCAATGAATGCAGGTTCTTTATCTCTGCACATTTCCATGGCAAATTTGCAGCGTGGATGAAACCTGCAACCTTTTGGTGGATTTAAAAGGTTTGGTGGGAAGCCTGGTATGGAGATAAGCCTCATCCTTTCTTTGGCTCTCACCGATGGAAATGAGGACATTAGCCCTTGGGTGTATGGGTGAAGCGGATTCTTGAAAATCGAAACAACGTCGCCGTATTCTACTATTTTGCCAGCATACATTATCGCTGTTTTTTCGCAGAGCTCTGCGATGATTGAAAGGTCGTGAGTGATAAGAATCATGCCGAGACCTAACTTGCTCTTTAGCTCCTTCAGTAATCTTAAAACTTGAGCCGCGACAATAACGTCAAGCGCTGTCGCAGGCTCATCAGCTATTAAAATGGAGGGGTTAGAAGCCAAAGCCATAGCAATCATCGCTCTTTGCCTCATCCCCCCGCTGAACTCATGAGGGTAGCTATTAACTCTTGAAGGATCAACACCCACCAATTCTAAAAGCTTCATAGCTCGCTCTAACGCTTCTTTTTTGCTAACCTCCGGCTCATGCAGCCTAATTGCCTCAACAATTTGGTCGCCCACCGAATAGACAGGGTTGAGGGCGTTCATAGCTCCCTGAAAAACTATAGAAATTTTCTTCCATCTCACGTTCTCCCTCATCTCTTCCTCGTCAATTTTAGTTATGTCAATGGAGTCCAAAACGACCCGTCCGCCAACAATCTCCCCATTTGATGGCAAAATTCTAAGGATAGATAGGGCTACCGTTGTCTTACCACATCCAGATTCGCCAGCTAACCCTAAAGCCTCCTGCTTGTCAACGCTAAAACTTACACCATCTACAGCCTTCACGTATCCCCTTAAAGTCTTATAATATGTTCTTAATTGATCCACCTCTAAGAGCGCCATTAACGACCCATCTATGCTGCGGTCTTAAGGGTTTAGCCTACTTCAATATTTAACCTTTTACTAGACTCTTACATTACATGCGCATCCTGAGTTTGGGGTTGAGTATCTCGTCAAGGGCGTATCCCAGGAGGATAAAAGCTGAAGCGATTAAAGCTATGCATAGCCCTGGAGGAATTATCCACCACCATGACCTCGTTGCGCCGGAAACGAAAACTTCGTGTAACATTCTTCCCCAAGACATGCGCATTGGATCATAGAATCCAAGCCAGCTTAGGGCTGCCTCTGCTGTAATGGCTCCCGGAACCGAAGTAGCGAGTGAGACGTAGACAATAGCCATAACGCATGGGATTATGTGTTTCATAATTATGTGACCTGATCCCGCACCTGCAGCTTTTGCAGCCTCTATGAAAGGCCTTTCCTTTATGGACAGCACCATGGATCTAACAACCCTTGCAAAACCGTTCCAGCCCAAGAGTCCGAGAAGTATTATGAGGTTCTCTATCTTGGCGCCTAAAATCGCGACTAAAACTATCAGTAATGGCAAGCCAGGCAAAACTAGGAGCAAGTCGTTGGTTCTCATTAAGAACTCGTCGATTGGACCGCCGAAGTATCCGGCAGCTAAGCCAACCACTAAGCCTATTGCCACGCTTAAAATTGAGGTTAGTAACCCGACGTATAATGAGATTCTGGCTCCATAGAGAAGCTGGCTTAGAAGATCCCTTCCATACTGGTCCGTCCCAAGCAGGCCATAGGATGTTCCAACAAGCCTTAGGTGAAAGTCGTCGATGTATACAACTGTCTCAACATTCTTGTCAGGGCTACTCGTGTCATAAAATGTTATTTCAACACCCCACACGTAATTTCCAGGCTTAGATGGGAAGAAACTGTCAACTTCTCTGGGATCTGAAAATTGTATAAGTGAAGTTAGAGTAGATTTGCTTGTCCTTGAAATTATCCAATGACCATTTGAAGGATCGCCCGAAAGCGCCCTATCAACTATTATTTTTCCTTCCTTTGTAACGGTAAAACCCACTGGAACCTTTCCTTTGATTGGAAAAACTGTTGACAGTTTTTCGAAAGGCTGATTTGCTTCCCCAAAGAAAACCCTGACTTCAACGGGAACATCAAGATATTCCATTCTGCGGTAGACATTCCATATTGTTAGTCCCCAATCTGCCCAACGCTCGTCAAATGGATATTGGAAGTATTTTACTTGGACACCTTCAGTTTTTATGCCTGGAAAAACCGTTGTGCTTAAGGTTGAATCAATTTTAAAACTATACGCCGATTCAACGTCTTTCATGACAACCTTTACAAGAACCCATTTCCGGCTGTTTGGAGGCAACATTATATTTTCATAAAGTTGTAGCTTTTGCTTTTTGCTTACAACCGGTTCACCCTCGTCGTGATCATTGATTAACGGAGTGAGAAGGGTTATTGAATTTTCATTTGCATCCACTTTATCAATAACTGCTATCTCCTCAAATCCCTTAATTCCAATAATTATCTCGTCCCCTTTTTGGAAACCCCCAACTGACTCGACAAAAATGGTATTATTCCCTGAGAAGGACTTTCTGGTAAGATTTGTTTTAGCCTGCATCCACGGCTTAACAGCCACTATGTCCGGCTTATTGCCATCAAAAGTTAAGTCAGGATCGCATATTTCAATATTGTCCATAAAGCAGTAATATGATGACGCATTATTTTCGCTATACATAGGTGAGAATGGCGAACTTAAGACTTCGCTGGAGTTTTTCATTACTAGACTTCCATCGCTTATAACCCATCGCATTTCATCCCAGTGGTAGGGCAGATTTGAAGTGCCATTGAGCCACTCCCACCAATTACTGTAACCTTTATTTTTCCAATCATGCGCCGCGCTTTTTGCAGTGCTGAAGGCTGTGCCAAAGTAGTTTGTTATGTCCATTGTTGCAGCAACATGTAAATCCTCTACGTAAAGTCCTCTGATGTTATCCACCACCAGGGAAAGACTTCCATTTTTCGGGTTTTTCTTATCCCCATTACTTATGAGTATGATAAACCATTGTACTTCGGGAAGTTGCTCCACTCTTTTAGAACCATTTATTAAGAATTCAACATTACCAATTATTACACCCGGATTTCCCATATACGGATAATGAAAGCTAGAATATACATACACCTTTGAACCATTCGCCTCGATTCCAGCATTCCTGGCATATTTTACAGCAAGCGACCCAGGCTTAGGCTCTATTCTTAGGCCGTACACTTTGAATGGATAGCCAACATCGTTAGCATAATACACCTCTGTGAGTTCCGGGTTAAGTTCCGTCGAATTTAATTCTTTTCCAATTTTTGGAGCGCCGGCATCTTTGACCACTTCGAAGTTCTCGCTTAGATACGGGTTACCGCCAAGCCATGGTGGTAGATATTTAAGCCAATCTGGGGCTGCATATTTTGCGGCTATATATCCTTCGAATCGAGGATCATTTCCTAAGGGGTCAAAGGGCGTTAACAGAGGTGCACAGACAGCGATGAATGCAAAGAATAATATGATTGCTAAACCTAGAGCGGCCCTTTTGTTACGCAGAAAAATTTTCATAAAGTTAACGAATCGAATAATGTTAAACTTTAATTTGCTTGGTTTCTTTTTAGCTTGGTTCAAGTTTATCACCCGTATCTAATTCTTGGGTCTATAACTCCGTAAAGTAGATCTGCAATGATGTTTGCAACAATAACACATATTGAGATAAGATAGAACACAGCCATCAACACCGGATAATCCCTTATCATTATTGCATCCCAAATCCATCCACCCACACCAGGATAGGAGAAGACTGTTTCTGTGATAATTGCACCCGACAAAATGAAGCCAAAGGATAAAGCGGCACTGGTTATAATGGGTAGTGAAGCGTTCTTTAAGGCATGTTTGTATAACACTTCTGTTTCGCTCAATCCTTTAGCCTTCGCAGTTACAATATAATCCTCGGTAATGGTCTCAAGCATGGCAGCCCTGGTTAGCAGTATCCAACCTCCGACCGTGAATAGGGTTAAGGTTAAAAATGGAAGAGCCAGGTGGGATAAGAAACCCCCGAACAATTCTAGGGTGCCCTGCAAACTAAGCGTTGTACCATATTTTAACGCGGTTGGTGCGTATGAAGGGTTGATGGTGTAGATATTGGGCCATCCAGTTAACGCCCAATCCCGTGGGAAAGCACCAGATCCTGGGAACCATTTCAAGATGCCGCCACTGGAAAAAATCCACAGTAAGACGAGACCAATCCAGAAAGTCGGCAAAGAGCCTAAGATTAAGGATGAAATAACAACCGCGCTATCAAATGCTGATCCGCGTCTTTTGATGACGATAATGCCTATGTAAACACCTAGGATTATGGAAACAACATCTGACAAACCGAGAAGTAAGACTGTGTAAGGAATCCTTTGAGCCATTACCGTTGCTATAGGTCTTCTGCCAGCTATCTCAATTCCAAAATTCCACGTTAATAGGTTACGGTAATATTTTGCTAATCGTATATACCATTCCTCATTTAAACCCCACATTTCATTCAAAGCTCGCTCATGTTCAATTCTTTTTTCAGGGCTTTCCTTACTCCAAGCCGCCATTAGGAAGGCGCCTGGATCACCTGGCATGGCAATGAATATAATAAAGTTCACCGCGATGACGGCCATTAATAAAATGAATGAGTATACGATACGCTTTGCAATATAACTTCTAAGCCCCATGTAGGATCAGAAGAAAACTAACTTCCAATTAATTTAAGCTTTTGCCTATAAAAGAGTAAAGACTTAAATAACTATCAAGGAAATCATAAAAGGATGGCAATGGAAATTCGAAAACCCACTAAACTTACCATTACATTGATTTTCAGTTCAACTCTAACGATAATAAATGGGGTACTAATAATCCTCAATAACGGACCGATTTTGCTAGCGTCTTACCCGGCAAATAATATCGCAGACGTTTGGGTAACTCCCTACACTCAAAATCCACCTTGGGCAAGGATTGTTTACGGCATGCCAGGTCTTACGGAGAACGGCCTAGCCTACTATTGGCTTTCAATAGCCCTATTACAAGCCGCACTTGCTTTTTACATATTCTTTAACCCTAAAAAAATTAGGAGTGCAAGTTTATGGATTATCATTCTATCAATCCTAACCATTCCAATCGGAGGGGGATTCTACATAGGCTTAATTTTATCGGCAATTATAGGTCTGTACAGCTTCGAGCATCCTAAAAAATTCGAAGAAACTTTCATTGGAAAAATGATTAATGCTTTAAGGTTTAATGCAAAATTATTTGAGGACGCCGTAACTAATCCAAACCTGCAGAAGGCAACGCTCACACTACTGTTCACAGCGTTGTTAAGCGGGTTTGGTAGCTGCTTATATTCCTATAATCTCTACAAGATTTATCCAACGGGCGACTTATCAAAATTTTCAGAAACAGCGGCCTCGGAAATTCTGATTAAAGGTCGTCTCTACTCAGATCCAATAATTTATGCCACAACAATTTCAAACGTGTTTATAATGCTATTAAAATGGCTAACATTGACACTTTGCATATACTTTTTTGCTTTTAGAATCGTCAGCAAAGAGATCGAGCTAATCAAGTTGTCCAGTCTGTCGGCGTATATTTACGTTCCAGAAATGATTTTCATCTTCACACCACTTATATTTACAAATGAGCCTAATCTATCTCAAACATGGTCTCTATTCATTTTCCCAGCGTCATGGCCGCTACTACTCTTCTATGCATCTCGAGTCTGGTCGTTCAGCCTTTTGACTTATGCAATATCGAAAATACAAGACATAACCATCGGAAAAGCATTAGGTAGAACTCTTTTCGCAGTTGTACCATACCTAATGTGGACGTACGTTTGGTTTTATCCAACATTTAACGCCCCAGGGTTCTACATGACATTTACCAGCGAGTCATCTTCTATGTTAGCAACGTTAGCTGCTTTAGCCTACATCGTTGCGCTTTTATTAGGAGCATTAAAGAGGGAATAAACTAAGCTTTGATTTTCTTTTCTTCGGCTTTTCTTTTTGAAGTAATCCAGTCTTTATATCCCGAAACAACTCCCCAGAGTATAACTAAACCTATCATTGCGGCTATTTTAAGTTCCGGCGGTAGATAAGATATTGCCCAAACAACTAGAAAGGGTGCAATAACTATAAGAAACAAGGAAACAACTATTAACCAAAACCATTTGTTTTGTAAGACCTCCAACAGATCCCCGCTTTATAATTCGAAAGACGTTAACTTAAGCTTTGTTATAAATCCTACAAAACAAAAGAATAACGTGAGCATGGCTGCAAGCAAAATTATTGGTAATATTGTGAACTCCGGGATTTCAGTTATACCTCTTACTTGAATTGAAATTTCGCCGCTCGGATACTCTAGGTACACATAATTGTAAGTGGACGTTGACCAGTAATTAAGGTAGATTACATTATCCGTCAGTGAGCATGATAAGTCCCTCATTATATCTCTAGACACGCCTAATCTAAGGAAGCCACTTGGACGATTTTCCAGAATGTAAATATGAATGTTTGCCTGCCCATTAAAAATTGAGGCATTTAAAATTAGGATTTCAGAGCTTGAAATTATTGATATGGTTTCTTTATCAATCAGTTCGAAACATCGAAATTTTCCCATCAGAGGAAACTTGTCATATGTTGCTTTTTCCTCATTTACGCAATACCAAGAGTCCCCTATCCCATCTTTGTTATAGTCTACAAAAGTATAGTCATCCCAAAAATTGCCTTCGCCATTAAACCACCAGCTATTATTATGAAGGTCTGACACATGTCCACCCGGAGGGTTTGATAAAGAGTTGCTTAGGAAGTTGTTGTGGAAAAAAATATTGTCGTAGGATGGGGAGTAGATTGGAATTTCTACACCGTAGCCTCCGTTGTTAGCAATCGTGTTAGCTTCGAAAACGTTATTGTTTGAATACCATGCGAGTTCTATGCCGTTCCAGCCATTAGCCAAAATCGAGTTATTAAATATGATGTTGCCACTTGAACGTCTCATGAGAAAAATCCCATATTGATTACCCTTCAAAATATTGTTTCGTATGATATTCCCGCAAGACCCGTTTTCTAACCTGATTCCAATAAATTTCCCTTCAACCAGGTTATTTTCAATCTTACAATCCGAAGCATTAACCAGCCTAATTCCGCTGGAATAGGCTGTTCCCCCACAATTCCTAATGGTAAAGCCCTGAACACTCACGTTATTAGCAATAATAAGAACCGCATCCATAAGTGCATCAGTCTCAATCACAGTTTTTTCGAAACCTTCTCCAAACAACTTAAGCGATTTATTAATTACCACTTGTTCCCTGTAAACTCCCGCTCGAACAATTATCTCATCTCCATCCGAAGCATGTTTAAGCGCCTCATTAATGGTATCAAATCCATATTCTCCCACGATCAGAGCGCCTTTTGTTGAATAATTGTTACTGATGTATAATCCCATAAACAGCGATGAAGGCGTCAGAATCAAGGATAGGAATACAATAGAGGAAACTAAGATTTTTGTACACTTCTCCCAAGACATTTTTTGACGAATTTAAAATAGACCATGGAACCAATAAAGATTGCGATAACCGTTCCGATGGATGGATATTCAGAAATAGCCCACATGCCGGACACTTTCACATCTATAACGCCCCCATTTACTGAATCAGATAATTTAAAACACAAAAAAGTGTAATTTTCCGATGAAAAAACTTCAAATTCCACTTCAGAACCGTTTAGTGTTACTTTCCAACCATCAGCCTCTGCCCATATTAAATTCTTAGGCATCCCAACCCTACAAAAATTAAATTTGGCGTCAAACATGACTCTAAAATTAATGTGAGGAGGTGCTGATGGATTAAAAGAGAAATTATAAACTTTTGAGAAACCATAGATTTCGAAGGGGTTTTCATCCAACTGGTTTACAATGATTGATGTGACAGGGCTGAAAAGGGGATACCTATCTACGTTATTGAAACCAACTAGATAGGGCTCATCCATTATGCCATCGCTGCCCTCTTCGTTTTGAAGCAGTCCTCTGTATTTATCAGATCCATTATTTTTTAACCAGAAATTTCCACCAGATGGGTATCCGTTATCCCAAATGTTGGTTACGTTTGAAAAGGCTGTACTTAAAATTTCCACGTCTTCAGTGTTGTGTATAAAGTTATTATGGAAGAAAAGGTTGCCTGAGGCCCCGTCCACTTTTATGGCATAATTATTTTCAACGAAATTATTGTTGTAGATTTTATTTAAGCCAACTTCGTCTACATATATTGCAACGCTATTGTTTGAGAATTCGTTTAAATAAATTTTGTTAAACATCGTTTTCATCTGTAAAATATATGGTGAGAATGATAGGTATAATCCGTGTCCGTTAAACTTGAAAGTGTTTAAGTATATTCTACACATAGTTGCCGGTTCGAGGGATATTCCCGACCATTCATTTGATATTAATGAGCACTCTCTTATTGTTATGTTGTGAGAGTTAACAAGCCTTATTCCTTGAACATTCTGGGTGCAAGTGACGTTGCAAACCTCTGTGCTATTGGTATATGCAAGAAGCAATCCTGAAAAATTATCGCTTAGCTTCATATTAGCCACCTTAACGCCCGTGCTATTGACCAAGGCCACGTAGCCTGCATCACCCGTAAGACTAACATTATGTTTATTCACTAAGTAGTATATTCTCTTTCCATTCACGATGTTTGACTCATCAATATCGTGCAAGAAGTGGGAAAGATACAATCCGTAAACTTCAAGATTGTACGTGTTATTGTGCAATACAACATTTCTCAAAATGCTTTGGGAAGAATCGTAAATCCTTAGTCCTCTGTAAAAATTCACTATGGTTAGATTTAGGAGCTTGTTATAATTACTTTGTTGTATTAAAAGACCCGTCGCCTTATAAGAGCCTGCACCATCGATACATAAATTTGACAATATAACATCAGTTACTCCTCTAACAATTTTCACAGATACTGTTGCTCCTGAACCAAGAATGACAGTTTCGTTTCCCGAGCCAATTATCGTTAACGTTTTATTAATTTCTAATTGTTCACGGAATTTTCCAGGCATAATCTTAATGATTGACCCTGGAGAAGCTCTGTTGATGGCTTCCTGGATACTTTCACCTTCTTCCACTACTATCACCTCTTCAACACAGTTTGCAACAAATGAAAAGTTAAGAATCGCTGCCAATCCAAGCATCATAACGAAAATAATTGCAGTAAAACAGCGATCCATGAACTTTACCTAACTTAAGTCTAAATTAACTTTGGGTAAAAACTTTTATGTCTCGCCGGAAATGTTTATGACGCTCGCAGGTTAAGCTATTTCAAAGGGAGAGTCTTGAGGAAGACCCTAGCATTCGTAGGTTTTATTCTTGTCCTTTTAGGAATATCCATGTTTGTGGTATATAATTTACCGCAAGAAAGCGAAAAGTTGGAGTATAAACAAATTGGGGAAAATAAGTTGATTGACAAAGTTAAATGGGAATGGGAAATTCCTTGGGAGAACATGACTTTTGAATGGAATTTTTTAGAGGGGGAAGAGATTATTGTGGCTGTTTGGCCATACTATGATTGGGCTGTTCCGAGCGCGGAACCTGAAACGGGGATGTATTTACCTCCAAATAGCAGTCAGTATTTTAGTGATGTTAAAAGATTGAGAGTTAACGTAACAAATTTGGATGTTGGAAGATCTACGCTTATTGAAATATATTACCCATACAACCCAATGAAACCCGGAACACCGTCACCTTTCTCAGAGTATTTTGGAGTTCCAATCGATACAGGAGCTTTGAATTTGAATGAAGGTTATCCAAAAGCTGGGGTAATAGGTGGCAAAGGTGTCGTTTACCTTGGGAAAGCAAAGGCAACGGGGGCATATAAAATAACTTTTTCCATGGAACCAGCAGATGTTTTGGATGAAACAATTGACGGAAAACTTTGGCCTCATCCCATCTCTCCGCCTTATATGTTAAGATTATACAAACGTGTAAAGGGAACAATTTACCCCTACAGATCGGTATTTATATTGCCCGCTGGAGTGTCGTTGATGATTGTTGGAGGAATAGTTTTTTGGAGAAGCCGCAAACCATCAGGACGCCACATTAGTATTAAAAAATAAATTTAAAGAGGTTTATTGATTGGAAAGCAAAATTCAGTTTTCAGGAAAAACAAGCTTACACAAATTAAATAAAGCCATTTAACTAAGCATCATTGGAACGTTTTGAAAAACTTATAAGCTATTTTAACTCATGCACTCCTATGTATAGGCTACTAAAGTTGGTAGGACTGGCTGTTCTTCTACCCTCACTTGCTCTTTTAATGGCTGCAGCAGCGGAAGTTAAAGTTCCATACAAGGTTGAGGATTTCGCGGTCTTAGCCGAAGACCCAAGAGTGGAGATTAAAGAAAAAATTGTACCAGTTCCACCATTTAATAGAACATTGGAGGAGGCAAGTAGACTAAAAAGGGCATGGGGTTGGGTGGGTTTTAATATTTCTCTTCCCCATCAAGGCAGGCCCGGGTATGAAGCAGGAGGTATAATATTATATGAACCAAAAACTCCGGAGAAATCAAGCGTAATTATGAGGGCTGTCAATGAAACTGATTTTGAATTTTTAATATGGACAGGCATGGAAGAAAAAGCATGGAACATTTGTAAGCTTTACGTAGAAGCATATTTAAGTAGAAGTAAGCCCTACACAATATTCCGGTTTACCAATCTCGATAATTGCACGAAGTACTGCTTATTTTTCCGAGGGTTGGATGATGGAGTGGAGGATACGCTTATAATTATCAGCATAAAGGAAGCATGGTATGAATACAACATATGGATCCCACGAACACCACTAAACATAGCGATCATCGGAGCCCCGGCAATTTTAGGGTTAAGTATGACAATAACTGGTTTCAAGTACGATGGAAAAGGCCGACGCTTTAAAAAATTCAAGAAAATGTGATGGTTGAAATATGGTTATGTACTTTTATCTTGATCTCTTTTATTAATTAACGCAAAATACTCTTGCAGGGATTTTTCCATATTCCAGTTAAAACTTTTGCTTAGGTAGGCTTTCTCACTGTTTAGAGCCCGCTCAACTAATATACGTAAAGCAAGTAACATTATCAACAGGTTTATGGCTGTAACAGATAACATGTTAAATGGAAAACTTAGCGTAGCTATGAGTAACATGTTTAATAAGAGGTTGCAGAGGAGAAGTGATGGAAGTATGGCAGCCCAAAAGATTCCATGTAACTTTTCATTTTCAGATAAAGCATCCAGACTTAGCTTCGGAACTTTAAGGATAATCCTATAGAAAAGTGGAATATTCTCTATTTGGCTGTCTTCTCTCTTCATGCCTTAGTCATATATGACATTATAAAACATATATTTTAGTCTTTACTGAAATTAAAGTTAAATCCCGTCTAATGCTTGTAACATCTAACATGCAAAAATCTAGTTTAATATTAAAACATTCTATGAACGTAAACAAAGTAAGTGAGGGGGCAGGTTTAAGCCATCTGCAGCATTCTACGGCAGAACTTTTATGTTTAATGTCTCCTCCGTTATTGGTATTTCTTGAAGTTTGGAGTCAAGCAGTATTGTTTTAAATGGTTCGTTGCTTTCAATGATCAACCTTGGCGCTGTGTAGTTTTCTATATAATATCCGAAAGTGATGTAAGCCAGGGCCTTTATCCCTTCAATGTTTACTCCGGGCTCATCAGCCTTTAAAGTGGCGCCTATCAGTAAGCGACCTTTAGCGATGTCAATTTGGGGATTTGTAATTTGGAAGGGTGGTTCGGCTTTGATTGTTTCTCCACACCTCCAGTTTAGGTATTTTAATTCGTCTGGGTTAAAGCTTACAAGGACCTGCCATGCCCATAAGTCTTTCACATCCTTCGCCTCAATAACAGCTGTGAATGTGCCTAAAATCTTTGGCTCCTCTGGAGGAGTATCAATTGTGGATGGAAGGAGACTTGCGAAGGCGTAGGATAGTGCTGGGAGAACTACAAGCAATGTAATTAGTACGGTTAAACCTCTAGTTTGAGGCATGATTCTCCCACATATAAAAAGCGGTTAGAAGCTATAAAAGTTTGCGCAATTAGATATTGGAACATTTTCAAATATGTGTCTCTCCGTCTCTAGCAGTGGTATCGTCAGCTGCCCGTTTGCTTAATTTAAATAAATAAAAAAGGAGGGGATGTTTACGGGTCGTAGGTTTTTGTCCAGCCGAATCCTCTGGAGACTAAAGCCACGTCTTTGATGTCGACTTTGCCGTCTCCGTTTATGTCGCATATGGGGTTCCATGCTCCGTAGTCTGGCATTGATCCGAAGGCCCGTGATACCATGGCAACGTCTTTAATGTCAACTTTTCCATCGTAGTTTATGTCGCCTATGTGGGTTGGATACATTTCGTACATGCCGTGCTTCAGGGTTAGCGGTATTTCTTGCAGGTCGTCGTCTATCACCATGGTATCGATCAGTTTTAGTTCACATGTTAATGGCGGTTTTTCGAGACCTCTCTCTTGATAGATGGTTCTGAAGGTTATTGTGGCAAGCACTCCATCCCCGCTTGGGAAAGCTGCCCATTGTCCGTTATCAGGGTTTGGCAGAAGCAGAATTCCAACGATTACATGGGTTCCGTAAATCGGGTCGCCTGGCCTATCGTCCCATATGAAGAATGTTCCATAACGGTTCCAGCGGGAATCCCTCATGAAGGACCCTTCAGAAACGTCTACAACCTCCAACAGCGTGTCGTCGTAAGTTAGTCTGAACTGGACTCCGACGGCTCTCCAGCCTTCCCATAAACCGCTTATAGTCACATTCACCTGGAACGTCTTGTTCAACAGTTGGGCCTGGAACAGCGATGGCTCAACTTTAATGGCGGCTTCAGGGCCAATTCTGACAGAGCCATCGACAAGGGTGTTGTCAGCCGTGTCTGTTTCGCCAGGAACAATGCTTGCCTCAGCCTTCAGCGTGTATGTGCCATATGGCACTCCAGTTGTATCCCAGCTGAATGTTAAATCTAAAGTTGATCCTGGAACCATGTCAGTAATCATTTCTGAACCTATCAAATTGTTGTCGTAGTATAGAGATACTGTGAAGTTTTCGAAAGTGTTTCCCTCATTTTTTACTTCAACGTTAACTTGAATAACGGTTCCAGGTGTTGCCCTAACTACTGACGGCGTAACTGAAACTACTGAAATGTCATGGATTAGTGGTGGAACGAAGGATGATGTAAGCCATGGTTCAAAGCATACGTTGTCGCTTACGTTGTCTCCAATTCCGCTCGGATTAAGCGTCGGATTATGAGGGCCGCTCGGGTCACCCCACCAGTTATAACGTGCGTCGTAGCTCGGATACACATTTTCATTGTAAGGCTTATTGCACACTCCGTACTCCGTGTTCCCTACTATGTTATTGTAGTTGAGCCTGCCAGGCTTTCCGGAGCTATTGAAGCCCTTTATCGCCACCCCTATTCTATTGAATTTGATATCGTTGCCTTCTATCACGGTGTTTGATACCAGGTTAAGCGTTCCTGTGTATGTGTTATGGCCAGCGATGTAGATTCCTAGGTAGAAGTTTGAGATAGAGTTATATTGGATTATGTTTCCCATAGCAGGCTTATCCGTTTTGCCATCTGCTAAGACGCCCCAAAGGGCTATTCCATATCCCTTCCCGATATTTGTCCCAGTCATACTTAACTCATTATTTTCAATTACGTTGTTGTTTGCGCCGGCGAAAACCGCTATGATAGGAATGTATGTCCATGCTAGACCGCAATCCGTGATTTTGTTGCGTCTAATGATGTTGCCGCTACAGGTACCTCCAGCTCCACCGTATATTGCTATGGCATTTCCTTGTATATTGCGAATAATATTGTCCTCTATAATGTTATAGTTGGAAGTGTCGCTTGCAGACCCCCCACCATATATGTTTATTCCGCCCCCGCTATCCTCGATAATCATGTTCCTAACGGTGCAGCTGCTAGATCGGTAAATCCAGATTGCGAAGGGATAGTAACCGGCGGCGAAATTTTTAATGGTGAAGTTTTCGATAACAACGCCAACCGCCCCGTCTCTTACCTCAATTCCATGTTCAGCATTCAAACCGGACCCGTCCAGGATAACATCCTCCCGGCTTGCACCCTGTATTATCAAATAACTCTTGACAATCACAAGCTTCTCGTTGTACGTCCCTGAATACACAAAAATTGTATCACCTGGAGAAGCCGCATTAATGGCTTCTTGAATCGACCAATAGAATTTTGCTGGGCATATTTCTACCGTGTGCCAAACTGCCAAGTCAAGTCGGACAGGGCTATCGTTAGAAGAAACAATAGTTTCGCCAGGATCATAATTATAATCTAAGTCTGTGTCTACAAATACTATTACCTCTCCAACTATTTCAGTTATGTCTCTGCAAGCCTCTATCTTAACATATGTTGTTGAAGAAGCTCCTACATCCAATGAGTAGCCGCCCGGCGGGCCTATCAAAATTTCAATTTGGTAATCAGAATATGTTGATTCTTTAATTACTGCCTGCCACGGCCAACTTATTCCATCAGGGGATAACCAAGCTTTAACGTCCGAAATTCCAAGAGTTCCGCCGATTTCTTTAAGATGGATAGCTGTAAGTAACCCCGATAATGGTTCCAAACCAACGTTAGTGACTGTCCCCATAAAACACGCTATGGAGCCGCTTGTTGCCCCTTGAGCTGCATATATTCTATTTTCAACATCGTTGATCGATAATGTTGGATAAGACTGAGATAAGGAGCAGGAATTGAATGCAGAACTGACACAGCACCCGATAGTAATATAAGCAGTAGCATCAGCGATATTCCTTCTGTTTTCATTTTCCTTTCTCCTCCTTTACTCTTAGATAACCCAGACGTATTCCTTCTGGGCAAATAGTAATTTGCAACCAAAAGTTTATAAAATTTGTGAAACTCTCTTCTAACCGTTTACAAAAAGGTTGGATAACAGCTTTCGCAAAGGATCAGTCTTACTTTTCGTGCCTTTTTGGATTCGCCTAAGTGAAGAGGAGAAAGTAGTAAAAAATACCTTCTCAAGCTATTTCAAGCGGGTTTGCACACGCTAAGAACTATTGTGGTTATCTAGACTTTTGTTGAAAAGAGAACGCGTAGGCTCAAGCTCAGGGTCGTTCCAAATCTCCATGTAATGCTGCTTGTAATATTGCGGATGAAGCTTGGCTCTCCTTCAAAGCTCTACGAACGCTCACGCAACTCGCTAAGCAAGTGTTCGGAAGTTTTTGTGTCAAATTGCTCTAAAACTTTGCGCCTCCAATCTTAAAGTACAAGGGTTTTAGAAACGGGCTAAGAGTACTAACAATCGATGAAGACACAAGAATTTCATTTGAGGCAAGGGCATTAAGCGAGGGATTAGATGAAGAATTCCTAATCGTAAAGGCTAGAAAAATCATTGTAAGGAGGCTATATAAAAGGCTCTTAAAAGAACTTAACCAAGAAAATTCAAAATGGCATTTTCAGGCTTTTTCAGGCTTGCAGAAGTCTTGTGTAGCTTTTAAAACCCAAACCTTCCTCCTTGCAGCCTCCTCAACAAGTTCAGGCATGGGTAGGCAAACGTATATCACGGGTATAAGCCTCTTCCTAAGCTTCTCAGGATACTTCGCCTTCAGAACCTCTATCTTATTTAAAAGCGTATCTAAAATGCCCCTTCCAGCCCTAACCGTTGCCTCGCCGACAACGCAAACATCACCTGAAACACCATAAATG
>Ga0209225_1001769_pt1 | contig 20498 bp, 21 predicted proteins | sample WasSprMetagenome_FD_184732 | JGI IMG/M metagenome (GOLD analysis project Ga0209225, IMG submission 184732) | Sulfidic aquatic microbial communities from Washburn Spring, Yellowstone National Park, USA - WS (SPAdes) (version 3) | ecosystem: Environmental > Aquatic > Thermal springs > Hot (42-90C)... | reverse complement strand
TTCGTCCTAGATATTGGGATGTCATGTGTAATTGTTAGTGTTCTACTCTTAATTGATGGATATTCAGGTGCCTTTGACATTTCATTCACCTCCCCAATATTGTTACGTAGCAGTATTGTCCAGTCATACCTACATTATGTGCTAATGCCAAATACTTTTTGAGTGGAACTTGCCTGTTTCCAGCTTCATTCCTCAATTGCTTTGTTAGTTCATATATCATTGAGCATCCAGTTGCCCCCAATGGATGCCCTTTAGCCTTCAACCCTCCATCCACATTTACTGGTATTCTCCCCCCAATCCACGTTTGCCCTTCATCGATCAATTTACCCCCCTCCCCCTTCTTGCAGAATCCAAGATCCTCATATGCCATTATTTCGGCTATGGTGAAACAGTCATGTACTTCTGCCACATCAATGTCTTCAGGGTTAACTTTAGCCATCTTGTAAGCCATTTGTGAGGCAATTCTAGTGGATTTTATTGATGTATAATCCTCTCTTCTAGTGAGATTTCCAGTGTCCGAGCCATATCCAATGGCTAGTATCCATATTGGGTCTTGAATTTTAAGTTCCTTAACCTTCTCTTCAGATGCCAGTATGATGGCAGCGGCTCCATCACTTATTGGGCAACAATCGTAGAGTTTAAGTGGCCAGCATATGACCCTTGATTTTAAAGCTTGTTCAACATTTATCTCCCTTTGGAAGTGGGCTTTTGGATTTCTAGCTCCATAATAATGGTTTTTAACTGCAACTTTAGCCAACTGCTCCTCCTTTGTCCCATATTTGGTCATGTGTGCTGTTGCGAAGAGGGCGTAGTATGCTGCAAAGCTTGTTCCAAACATGTGGAATTCCCATAGGTAGCATCCTCTACCACCAATGGCCGTTGAAGTTGGAGTATCAACTTCACACATCTTCTCAACTCCTATGGCTATGGCTGTTTCAGCAAACCCGGATTTTATGGCATTGTAAGCTGTGAATATTGCTGCACTTCCTGAAGCGCATGCAGCTTCAACTCTTAAAGGGCCTTTAAACGTTAATCCCACATACTCATTCACTGATGGCGCAGGATACATGTCGTATAGCCTATTACCCACGGAGCCCACAACACTTAAATCTATATCCTTCTGCGTTATCCCAGCATCTTCAATAGCTTCCTTAACAGCTTCAAAAGCCAATTCACAGTATGTTGCATCAGCCCTAACCCCAAACTTTGAATGTCCAACTCCAATAATGGCTACACGTTTCACATTCAACAACCTCAAAAATACATTTTGAACATAAACGTTTTAACCATTTGCATTCCAAAATATTTACTGGGAGGACATTGGGCATGTCTGTTGAAGATAAACTTATGAGTATGAAAGAGGCTATTAAAAAGTTCGTAAATGATGGGGATACAGTTTATATGGCTGGATTCACTCATCTAATACCATTCTCAGCTGGACATGAGATTATTAGGCAGAAGAAGAGGAATTTAACGCTATGTAGGTTAACTCCAGACATAATTTTCGATCAAATGATTGCAGCTGGATGTGCAAAGAAGGTTGTATTCAGTTGGGCTGGTAATCCCGGTGTTGGTACCCTTAGAGCTTTTAGGAGGGCTGTGGAGAAGGGGTATCCAAATAGCATTGAAATTGAAGAGTACACGCATTTCTCCATGATATGTAGGATTACGGCTGGGGCATTACATATCCCATTCATCCCCCTCAAATCACTACGTGGATCCGACCTCCCAAAGTACAATCCAAATATAAAGGTTCTAAACTGCCCATATACTGGTCGGGAGATATGCGTGGTCCCAGCATTAAATCCAGATGTATCCATAATACATGCTCAGAGAGCTGATAAGAATGGTAACGTCCAAGTGTGGGGGATACTTGGGGATATAAAGGAAGCAGCTTTCGCTGCTAAGAGAGTTATTGTGAGTGTTGAGGAGATAGTCGATGAAAATGTCATTAGGAGTGATCCAAATAGGACAGTGATACCTGACTTCATGGTGGATGCATTGGTTGAAGAGCCTTGGGCTGCACACCCCTCCTATGCTCAGGGATACTATGATAGGGATAACGAATTCTACATTGAATGGGATAAAATCTCAATGGAGCCTGAAACGCTACAAAAATATCTTGATGAATGGGTTTATGGAGTGGAGAATCGTGCTGAGTACGTGAAGAAGTTGGGTGTAGAGAAGATTATGAAACTTAAACCTAAAAGCTTCTATAGCCTCCCAGTTAATTATGGAATATACATGTAGGGGGTGAAGTATATGGAGTATACTAAATCTGAACTTATGGTTATAAATGCTGCAAGGGAACTTAAGGATGGGGAAATAGTATTTGTGGGGATTGGATTACCAAACTTAGCTGCAAACCTAGCCAAGAGACTTCATGCCCCAAAATTGAGGATGATTTATGAATCTGGAGTTATAGGTGCAAATCCAACTAGAATGCCACTATCCATAGCAGACCCATGCCTAGTCACAGGTGCTCAAAGTGTCTGCTCAATGTTCGACGTATTCACACTATATCTCCAAGCTGGGAGAATTGACGTCGGCTTCCTTGAAGGGGCACAGATCGATAAATTTGGAAACATAAACTCAACAGTTATAGGAGATTATAGAGCACCGAAAGTTAGGCTTCCAGGGAGTGGAGGTGCATGCGACATAGCTTCACTTGCCAAAAGAATCTTAATCATAACAAGACATGAGAAGAGGAGATTCCCCGAAAGAGTTGACTTCATAACAAGCCCAGGATTCCTAAGCGGTAGATGGGAACGTGAGAAACTTGGATTAGAGGGGGGAGGACCTGACAAAGTTATAACAGATCTTGGGATTATGGAATTCGATAAGGAAACTGGTGAAATGATCCTCACATACATTCATCCAGGAGTGACCGTTGAAGAAGTTAAGCAGAATACTGGTTGGGATATAAAAGTTTCAAAGGACCTCAAGGTTACAAGAGAACCATCCGAGAGAGAACTTAAACTTCTTAGAGAACTTGACCCTAAGAGGATATACCTAGGGAGGTAACACTCCCACATACTTTTTTATTTATAGACTTGCAGCTTCATTATACATTAAATTAAAAATTAAATAGTTGAATTGCAAGGTAGCTTCCCTTATTAGTCTGCGGCGTTACTCTATACTTCATAAATTGGTGTTCCAGTACTTCGTACCTCTTTATCGAATTCCTCCTTTATTTTCATGAATATTGGTCCAGGCTCCCCCTTGCCTATCTTCCTACCATCAATCTCTATAACTGGTACTATTTCGATTCCTGTGGCTGTTAGGAATACTTCATCTGCATTGTAGAGTTCATGTATCGTTATGTTCCTCTCCACAACTTCTATTTTAAGTCTCTTAGCAATCTCTATAACTGTTTGCCTAGTTATTCCTGGAAGTATGCTGGCGTATATTGGTGGTGTTATCAGTACTCCATTTTTCACGATGAATACGTTGTCCCCAGTCCCTTCACAAACGTAACCCATCCAATCCAGCATTATTGCTTCATCTACACCTGCATTTATTGCTTCAAGCTTTGCCAAGATATTATTTTGATAATTTAGTGATTTAACCATTGGTGGAAGGCAGAATGGCGGTGTCCTCCTTATGGATGAAACTATTGCTCTAATGGCTTTTCCCGTGGCTTTTGTGAGTGGGTATTCTTCCAATTTTTGTGGGATAATTATTATTGTGGGTTTTTGGCAGTGTCTTGGATCCAAGCCTAAACGTCCAACTCCACGTGTAACTATAGGTCTTATGTAAGCATTCCTCAAATTGTTCCTCCTCAAAACTTCAATTATTGCTTTCTTAAATTCCTCCTTTGATAATGGGATTTCAATGCCCACAGTTTTGGCTGATTCGTAAAGTCGATCGATATGTTCATCTAGTTTGAATACTCTCCCATCATATGCTCTTATACCTTCAAAAACTCCATCACCATATAGAAGTCCGTGATCAAAAACGGATATTTTCGCTTCACTTTCGGGGTAGAATTCACCATTAATATATATGAGGAGTTCCGATTTATCATTCATATAAATCCCCGTGATTTCAAAATTACATATTACTTGTTTGCTTAAAACTACTTCTATTGAAGGGGTCATTGAACATGAGATTCCCATTCATCGATGAGTATGTTTAAAGCTTTTTCATTTTTATCGTGGTCACTGTGAGTGCCGATGCCATTATGGTTGTTGCTAGAAATGTCATCATCAGTGAATTTACATTCACCCTTGGCTCTATGGTTGTCATCAAATCTCTCTTCAATGTGCTCATGCTTCCCTCATATGTTAAGATTGTTAGTAGAGTGTTGGATTTGAATAATTCAGCTATCCTCGGATCCACTTTACGCAATTCTTCCATGGTTATTTCAACTTCAACTGGGTATGCATTTCCGAAAAGTTTGTATTGCAGTTCTTTGAGGTTTGGGTGGTTCCTCCTAATTCCATCCATGGTTATTATGAATAGTGTGATCTTGGTTTCCCCTGGAATTATGCTTGATATCTTCAGTGGATAGTATATGAAGCTTGAATTAAACCTATACATTATTGGTTCAATGCTCCTCTCACCAGCCTTCAAACTTATCAAATCCACAACGTAATATTGGAAGTCTCCATCAATATATCCCCTAACCACATCCATTAATTTTGATAGCTTTATTCCTATTGTGATACCATTTTTCAATGCGAATTGCTCAATCCAATACACCAGTTCATCGGCATTGAATGCTTTAATCACTGTTATATCGTGGAATCCGATCTTCTCATGGAAGATGATTTCTAAACCCTTAAACTCCAAACCCCCACCATAACTTCTAGCTTTAATCACAAACTTATCGGAAACAAGTTTCTCCAAAACCTTAAATGATTCGAAACTTGCAGCTTCAACTTTAGGTTTTGATGGTAGTGGAAGTATCTCTAGGATCATGGTATCCTCAGTGGCTGTGATATCTGTGGATAATATCATTATCTCCTCAATTCCATTCCAAGCTATGATAGCCTTCTGACCAGGCTCATAGATTGGTATATGAGGTTTAACTGGTATTATCCCTCTATCAGCATAAACATTCTGTGTGGAGCACAATATCATTATTGTAAGTGATATTATCATCCAATAATGAATCTTTAAAATCATAGATCATCTTCCAAACAAATATTGATGAATAATTTATTTAAGGTTTCCCAGACGATCAACCTCCTATTAATTGAATTCCTAAAATTTTTTAACTTTTCACAGAAACTTATTGTTTATTGATATCCATATGAGGGGAATGTTTAAAGTGTTTTTCGGCATATTAGTTTGTATTGTGGTGGTATTTATGATTTCAACTCTAAACTTTCCATATCGTAGGGTAGGTGAAGTCCTTACAGATTATGGTGATGCAATATGGATTCCTGCAAACAAGAATAATTTCTCTCAGGGTGATGGTGCCCGTGATGTGAGGTGGATTGTGATCCATAGCATTGAGGGGTCTGCTGATGACGCTTTAAATTGGTTTCAGAATGAGAAGGCTAAGGTGAGTGCACATTACGTAATCGATTATGATGGGAAGGTATATCAAATGGTTAGGGAGAAGGATATTGCTTGGCATGCTGGAAACTGGAAGTATAATGTCTACTCCATAGGCATTGAGCATGCTGGATTTGCGGATAAAAACATGTTCACAGATGAAGAGTACATTGCATCCGCAAAGCTAGTTGCATACCTATGCAGAAAGTATAACATCACAATAATACATTGGGAGGGAATTGCACCTGAAGATCCCACCAATAGTAGCGGGATAATTGGGCATAATCAAGTCCCAGACCCTAAGAATCCAAAACTTGGAGGTGGAATAAATCATCACAGCGATCCCGGAAAATTCTGGAATTGGGATTACTTCATAAATCTAGTTAAGAAATTCTATTCTCAAATGAGTGTGAGCGGTTAAATTAACAATCCTCGGATGAGCATCCAATTTCAAACGAATATTCAACTGTATTGTGATGATTAAATTTGTAAGCTAAAATGAAATAACCGTTACTATCATATGTTTTGCAGTATTCTAGATAATTCTTTAGCATCTAAAACTCGTATTCAAGAATGAGAAAGGCTAAAATTTTCCATTGGAGTAGTATGAAGTGGAGGAGGTAATGGTGGCGAAATGTCCTCATGGTGAAGTTGAATTTCTAGGTGAGCAAAGGGGGGAGAGGGGATCAAACAAGTACTATAGATGTTTAAAGTGCGGAGCCGTTCTAATACTATCTGAAGAAGGGATTTTATATGAGATCATGAAGGGAGAAGAGAAGAAAACGGAAAGTAAAACTTAAGACTTAAACTTGACTTTAAATTCATTCACTATGAATGGGATTTGTAGTTATGATGTTAACTCATCTTCGCTGGTATGCTTATAGCCACTATTATGCTTAGGGCTGCTGCCCAATCAGGGTTTCCCCCCTCAGTTATTTTGAGATTATGTGCTATTGCTAGGTTATCTATGTAGTATATTAATGGTTTACCTTGATCTGATGAAATTCTCCAAAACCTCTTCTTATCCCTTAGGATTCTCCCCCTCCTACCGTTGAGGATGGTTTCAGTGGTGTGTGGTTTTTCAATGGCTTGTAATGCTTCTTCAACGCATTTCTCATGGAAGTCTAGTACGGAGTAGTCCGCTATCCTCAAGTGTAGCTTCCATTCTGCTAAGCTTAGCTCTCTTGAAATCTTAACTGTTTCCACAGCACTACCTTCCACTTCAGACCTATACTTTTCACCAATTACTATTGCTGGGGATATGTATGTGGATGAGAATGCCAGTAGCTCAGCAATTTCCCTGCATAAACCTTTCATTACAAGCCTTTCCACCAAAATTTTTATTGCCTCAATTGGATATGTAAGCTCCCTGAATGGTTTACCCATAAACTCTCTTAGTTTATCGCTATACTTCTCATATATTGATGGCGTTAACCCAAGATTCCTATACTTAAACCTCTTTGAAAGCCATTTAACCGATTCTAATGCTCCCTCTTCCTCTGGATCTAGTAGCACCACTCCACGTAGATTCTTAACTAAAGCCGCGTATTTTGAAAACAATTCTAACCCCCAGTTACAATTAAATTTGATGATATTGTTTACGTAAACTTTTTCTCTTAGTTTATAATATAGCCTTTTTGGATGATGAGAGTTATGTCCACTGATTTATGAGGAATCCCAGGGGTATCTGACACAACACATAAATAAACTTTAATGTCATACCTTGTATGGTCATTGTGAGTTTCATGAACGGCATGTTTAAACATAGGATTGTAATGCGTTATTTAATCTCTACATTCATTATTCTTCTAGTAATGTTCTTCACATTGAATTCAGTTACTGCCAACACTCCACTTTTTAAGAGTGCATTGAGTGATTTTAATGTATTAAATTCTGTATTCAAGGTTTTAAATTATGTTAATTATACAGTTACATATAGTGTTGACTTATTTATCCCAGCGAATTCTAGAGTTGAACTTAGGGTTGCTGTTCCCCCAAACTTTCCTCCATATCAAGTTGCAAGTTTATTTAATTCTTCTCATCCAATATCGGGTATTTTGGTTGATGAGTATGGTAATGAGGTTGCAGTAGTCCAGTTACCTCAATCATTTACGGCTCAAAAACTCCGTGTATCGATAACTTACATGGTTACTATTTTCCAAGTTAATTGTAGTATAGATCCAAGTAATATTGGAATTTACAATACTTCTTTGAAGGAGTACTTACTGTACACTAAGCCTGAAAGGTACATTGAATGTGATGATCCGAATATAATTGGGAAGGCTAGGGAGATAGTTGGTTTGGAATCAAATGTATATCATGCAGTTTATAAATTGTTTATGTGGGTTTACAAGAACATTAAGTATGAATATGAACATGAAGTTAGAGGGGCACTATTAACGTTGCTTAGGGGTAGTGGTGCATGTGATGAGCATGCATACCTCTTGACGGCAGTATGTAGAGCTGTTGGAATACCATCGAGATGTGTTAATGGCTATGGTTTCCATTTAAATGACACTTTAACAGGGTCTTTTACGATGAGGGAGGGTCATGCATGGGTTGAAATACTACTCCCAAATTATGGCTGGATTTTCGTTGATCCAACGTGGGGTTTATTTGCAGATAGCGACGTACTTCACGTATCATTTAGGAGGGGGGTTGAAAGTTCACTGCTCGATGCCGGCCTTTATTGTATCCGTTATTATGGTTCTGCTCCACGAATCCTTGGAAGTGAATTGAAGGTTTCAGTTATCCCAGTAGACTCTGATGGTGATGGTTTAACGAATCTCGAGGAGTACAAGTTTAAGACTAATGCCTTCAATGTTGATACTGATGCCGATGGACTCATGGATGGTGAAGAGATGAAGCTCTACAATACGAATCCACTTAAAGCAGATACCGATGATGATGGTTTAAACGATTACGTTGAATTAAAGGTTTATCATACGAACCCACTTACACGGGATACCGATAATGATGAACTTACAGATCATGAAGAGATATCACTGTTTAAAACGAATCCGCTTTTAGCTGATTCTGATGGTGATGGTTTAAGTGATGGGTTTGAAGTCAAAATTTCCAAGACGAACCCGCTTAACCCTGATAGTGATGGTGATGGTCTTAACGATTATCTTGAGTTTATGATTTTGAGGAGCAACCCTCTAAGTTATGATAGTGATGGAGACTTATGGCCTGATTACATTGAATACATTTTCAGTTCTTTAATCATCTTCAATTTGAACAACTTCTTCTTGCCAAACTTCGCTATAATTGGGTTGATCTTCATCATAGTAGTTGTTAGTGTTGCATTTAGATCTAAACGTTAAGTTTTACGTTGAATTGCTAGAATGCCATCTTCGTATTCTAATTATGCTTTGATGTTTTTGGATCTCTCGATTTCCAATGCTCTTTTAATTATTTCCCTTGCAATCATCCTCTTCTTCATTTTTGGTATGTGTGTTACGTTTTTCTTTGCATCTATGATGTATACTTCGTTGTATTCTGATTCGAAGCCTATATCCCTTCTTGAAACGTCATTGGCCACTATTAGGTCTAGGTTGTTCTCCAGTAACCTCTTGTATGCTCTTTCAATCATCTCTTCTAATGGTACTCCATATTCTGCTTTGAATCCTACTATCACGCTATTCTCAGCGTATCTTCTAACTTGACTTGATATTTTTGGTGTTACTACAAGCTTCACGTTCAATTCACCCCTTTCGCTTGGAATCTTCCCACTAAACTTTTCGGCGAATTTGTAGTCTAATGGTGCTGCTGATAGGAATATGTATTGGTACTCCCTCCCCCTCAATTCCTCTATTGTGGCGTTTAGCATTTCTTCACATGTGTTTACACGTATGACTTTTGCATCTGTGGGTGGTTCGATGTTTGTGGGTCCTAGGATTATTGTTACATTGGCTCCTGAAGCTATGCATTCTTCAGCTAATGCTAAACCCATCTTCCCACTGCTTGGTGTTGTTAGATATTTTACGTCATCTAGGTATTCTCTTGTTGGTCCAGCTGTTATGAGGACATTCTTCCCAGTCATCGTCTTTGGTGTGAAGAATCTTATCACAGCATTTATAACTTCTTCTGTGGAGGCTATCTTCGCTTTCCCCTCTTCAATTCTTGGTCCAATGAATATAACCCCCTTCTCCTTCAGCTTCCTTATGTTTTCAGCTACGAATGGGTTTGTGTACATGGTTTCATGCATTGCTGGAACTATCATTATTGGTATCCCTGTTCCTAGGGCTGTGGATGCAAATGTTGTTACTGGTGTATCATCTATTCCGCAAGCTATTTTGCTTATTGTGTTGGCTGTGGCTGGAGCTATCAAAACCAAGTCAGCTTTAGTTGCAGTCTTTCCACATAGCTCCACATGTTCAATCTTGCCAGTTAGGGTTGTGATAACTGGGTTTCCAGTAGCCCACTCCATTATGTTTGGATGTATGAGTTCTGTGGCTGCTTTACTCATCACCGTGTATACTTCAGCTCCATGTCTCATTAACCCTCTAGCTATATCTGGACATCTAATGGCAGCTACACTTCCACAAATGCATAACACAATTTTCTTACCTTTAAGTTCATCACCCCATGATCCAATTATCTCCTTACTTGGATGTGGCATATAACCCACTGAAATAATCTTTACTTGTTTACCTTATAAAGGATGTTGACTAGAGGGTTTAATTGGCATGTATTATTTTGTAGCCTGATGCTTTTCTAAGTCTATTCATTATTGCTAATCCAAGTCCCTCTTCTGGAACCCCTTCGGCGAGGATTACTTCAACCCCCTCATCATCGAATTCCCTCAGTATTCTGAATAGGTTTCTTGCTATTGTGGATAAATCTAATCTACTCCCAACACTCTTAACAATTCCAGCTTTATAATTCTCGATGGTTTCATCTGTAGCCATTACCCCAACCCTCTTCCCCATTTTAGAGTATTCGTCAATTAGCTTCTTGATTTCTTCAACAATTCTATTAGTCTCCCCCTCCACAACTATTAACTCAGCTTTTGGTGCATAATGCCTATACTTCATCCCGGGGGATCTTGCTTCAATCAATTGTACACTCTCCCTGGCTTTTGCCGCTTCATGTACAATTACCTCCCCCAAAACCTCCTTTAACTCCTCATATGTTACCCCTCCAGGTCTAAGTATTTGTGGGGGTTTTGTTGTTAAGTCTAGGACTGTGGATTCCACTCCAATTTTAGTTGGACCTGCATCTAGTATTACATCTATTGATCCATAGAAGTCTTGTATCACATGTTGGGCTGTGGTTGGACTTGGTTTTCCAGCAATGTTTGCACTTGGAGCTGCTATGGGTGTTTTTGATGCCCTTATTAATGCTAAAGCCACTTTATGTTTTGGCATTCTAATACCAACAGTTTCAAGCCCCCCTGTTGTAACTCTTGGAACTATCTTTGAAGCTTTTAATACTATTGTTAGTGGTCCAGGCCAGAATCTCCTCATAAGCTCCTCAGCTACTTCAGGTACATCCACAGCCAACTTGTATACGTCGTTGAATTCTGCTATGTGCACTATTGTTGGATTGTCTGGAGGTCTACCCTTAACTTCATACATCCTTTTAACCGCTTCCTGATTTAATGCATCTACCCCAAGTCCATAGACTGTTTCTGTGGGAAATGCTACTATTCCACCCCTCCTTATAGCTTCCGCTGCCACACTTATCTTCCCCTCCTCCGGGTTTTCAGGATCCACCTTGAATACTATTGTCTTCAAATTCCCCTTCAATCTTCGTCAATCTAATTATTGGCTGAAATCAATTATTTAAATGTAAACTCATCATGATTTTCAACGTATCCATTTCAGTTTTATCCATATCAGGTATATTAGTCCAATTATTATGAGTATGGGTGAAGTGGCAAATGTAAAGCCATCCTTCCTATAAACCCATAGTATTATCCATGGTATCCTTTCAATGGATATTGATGGGATTATCTTAACGATTAATGGTATCATTATTAGTGCTACCCCTATTATTATGAATGCTATTCCCATACTAGTCAGCATCTTCTCCCAGATTTCCAAGACCTCCACCATAAACCTATTTCACCCTACTCCAATAAATCTTTACTTCATCCCTCAACTTCTTAAACGAATCTTCTGGCATTTTAAATTCTGGGTATGGGTAGTAGTGTCCACCCCAATTCCCATCAATAAACTTTAATCCATCATATGTTCTCTCAGAACTGTATCTTGGTATTACGTGTAAATGTACATGTCTAACTATGTTTCCAAGCATAGCGTAATTGAATAGATTTGGGTTGAACATTTCCCTCAAAACTTTAACGCATTTAACAGTTAAGTCTATTAGTTCTTCTATTTCCATCTTTGATAGTTGTATGGGGTCTTCAAGATGCCTCTTCAATATTATCATACATCTACCCAGATAGTATTGATTTTCATTTAATGTAACTCTCCAATAACTTCCCTCATAAATTAATTCTCTGCTGAAATCTCGTTTGCAGAATGAGCATGTAATCAAACAATCATTCCTCCATTTTTGAGGTTAATGATTTGAGTAATTTGAGCAGGTTTAAGTCTTTTATGCTCTCCCTTAATAATGTGAGGGCGTTGGATGCTCTATTGGCAATTTCATCAACCCCCTCTTTAAGCGATAATGGATATATCGACGAGAATAGTGATATGTACGCTAATTCGGTTTTCGAGAGCTTTCTTCCGTAACCATCATGAAACCCCCTTATTGCAGTCATACATTTATCTTCACTTAATCCGAGTATGCTAACATCATAAGTTACGATGTCGCATAAACTCCTAAACCTAGTCTTCTTTGTGAAGAATTCCAAATCCAACCTATAAATCTCTCCATTATCTCTCATGATGTAGTTTTCAGCTCTGCAATCCACAAAAGCATATCCTGTTTCATGCACCTTCCTAACTTCAAATCCAATTCTCTTGGAAACATCATAAACCTCTTCCAAGCTTCCATCCCTATAGAATTCTAATACAGTTTTGCCATCTATATACTCCATGCAAATAACGTTCTCCTTACGCCAATGTATCTTTGGACACTTAACCCCCAATCCAGATAATATCTCCCTAGCTTTAACTTCATTTTCTACTCTCTCCCTTAATGATGGGAAATAGTAATCCTCTGTTTTAACTATCGACAGATTTAATAGATTATCCACGAAGCATGCAATATTGTATAATGTGAATATCAAGGTTGGCTTTATGACATCAAACTCTTTAATCAATACTCTACCCTCTTCAGCATCCTCAACTTTAATGCTATTCGTCCTCCACTCTAAACTCCTAAACACACTAAATTTATTGTCCACTTCTACTTAGAAATTTTTCCCATGAACATTAAACTTCATTACAGTCACCCTCCCTACTGTGAAACCTTTATTTCAAGGATTCCAAATTTGCTCGATTTGCCTTCAATATTCAATAATTTAAACTAATTAAAGTTGTGATCGAATTGTTTAGCTAAGAGTTATACTATCCTATATTTCTTGCTGAACGTCTATAAACTTCTTATACCAATTCTCATATTCTTTGCTGGTTATGATGTGTATTTCGAAGGGTGTTATTAAACCTATATCTCTAGCTATTGCCACATACAGCTTCCCCCTATATTGAGCATCTCTTGCATTATCTGTGATTACTAGTACGTCTACGTCGCTATCTGGCTTCATGTCACCACGTACATAGCTTCCGAAAACTATTACTCTGCATTTCGGATCGAATGTTTTGCAAATATCCTTTATCCTCTTCAAGTACTTCATTGCATTCTCCAAGTATTGTCTCCTAATCTTAGAATATTCGATTTCTAAATCTGTTAAAGTGATTCTAGGCATTTAAACACCTCAATAGCTTCTTCTCCAACTTTCAATATTCTAGTTGCTATCTCCTTATCATATTCTCTAGGTAAGTATCGTGATGATATGTATGCTTCTTCAAGTAGGTACATTGCTTCAAGATTTCTATTTAAGAAATCATTTAACTCCTTAGAATCATAAATTCTTGCAACATCTTTAAATAATCTAACTATTGAATGAACTTTTGGATAATCCCCCATTTTCCTATATAGGAGATATTTTAAGTAGAGTTGGATGGATTGTTCCACGTGGAATAAGACTAGATCATAATCTCCATGCTCATAATCACTTTTAGCATTCTTGAAAAATGATAAAGCCCTCCTCTTCAACAATTCAAAACTCACTAAACACACCAGATAAATAGTATTCACTTATGAAAAGAAAAATATTACTTGTGATATATTCTGGAGAACTATTCAATCTACGTAACGTCCTTATTATGAGTTGAATTTCTAAATTAAAAGCTTCTCAGGATGAAATCCAATTTTTAATTGCAGTTATTAATGCTCTTTACATAGGACTTTTGGTGTTTGTGAGAAGTCGAGGTGTTTAAGTTTCCCTCTTGTTTGTATGCTATTATTATCCCCCTATAATTCCCATATTGATATGGTATGAAGTCAACGTCTTTGAAGAAGATCCACACCATGCTCATTAGTTCAGCTAAGCCCCAAAAGTAAACTTTCATTTCACTTCTTTCACCGCTCTTTAGATCAAATATTATTCTATAGAATTCCCCCTTCAATGCATTGTAATCTTTGTGGATTGTTAAGACGGTTTTGTTTTCAGAGTATTCTGGTAGAATCTGTTGATATCCTCTTAGGAATACCCCTTGAATTCTATCCCCTTCTTCCATTAATAGTATTCCATCTTCAGCTATTATTTCTTGGATTGATGAGAGTATTTTTATCATTTCCCATGGATTGAAATGGGATGATGAGATTCCATACATTAATGCAATATCATACTTTCCCTCTAAGTAGTCTGGTTTTAATATGTCTGCCACTTGAATTTGAGCTTTGAATCCAAGCTCCTTTAAGCTGAAATCTAAAGCTTCTCTACGTGCATCCAGCATCTTTAATTTCACACTCTTACCATTTTCAATTAAAATTTTTGATAATGCTATTCCACCAATCCCTGTGCCGCTACATAACTCTATGATCTTTAAGTGCTTTTTGAGTTGATTAGTTTGTTCATCCATTCATGTTTCACAGCAACCTTAAACTTATTTAATGCTTCATAATACCTCCTCTTACCTTCATCTCTTGAAGGATCTTCAGGCCATGGATACAGTCTATACATTTCTTCAATCCATTCACTCATATTCCCACTTTAACCCCTTCTATTGAATCTATAATGCTTAAATTCAATTTGCATATAGTATCTATGGTGATATTTCATGTTGGCTATTAAGGATGCAATGATATTGACAATAACTAAGGGTGTCCTTAAGAGGGGGACTATACTCATTGATGATGGGAAGATAGTTGATGTTGGTGTAGATTTGAAGATACCTGAATGTGCAGAGGTTATTGATGCTAGGGATAAGGTTGTTATGCCTGGACTTGTGGAAGCCCACTGCCACATTGGGATTGCTGAGGAGACTGTTGGTTGGTTTGGTGATGATACCAATGAGATGACAGATCCAGTTACACCTCATTTGAGGGCTATAGATGCTATTAAAGCTAATGCTGATGAGAAGGGGTTGCAAGCAGCCCTTGAAACTGGGATAACCACAGTTCAAATTCTCCCCGGAAGTGCTAATGTGATTGGAGGTATGGGTGTAGTTTTGAAGACTGCTCCCAAACCAGTTGTTGATGAGATGGTTTTGAAGGAGCCTTCTGGGATGAAGATTGCTTTCGGTGAGAATCCCAGGAGGGTTTATGGTGTAGAGCTTAAGAGGACTCCAGCTACACGTATGGGTGTTGCAGGGCTTCTTAGGGAGTGGCTTCAGAAGACTAAGAATTATATGAGGAAGAAGGAGCTTGCAAAGGATGATCCATCAAAGATGCCTGAAGTGGATTTGAAGCTTGAAGCTTTGGAGAGGGTTTTGAGGGGTGAAATACCATTTAGAGCTCATGCCCATAGAGCTGACGATATAGCTACAGCCATAAGGATTGCTGAGGAATTTGGAGCTAAATTGTCTTGGGAGCATGCTACTGAAGGTCATAGGATAGCCAGTTGGATTGCGAAGAAGGGGGTTCCTGCAGTTTGGGGTCCAAGCCTACTGGCTAGGGGGAAGTGGGAGATGAGGGAATTAAACTTCAACACTCCGAGAATACTATATGAGGCTGGAGTTAAATTTGCAATTCAAACAGATGCCTTAGGGCAATCAGTATCCTTCCTACCAATATGTGCCATGATGGCTGCGAAACACGGCTTACCCTATGATGAGGCATTGAAAGCCATAACGATAAATCCAGCTGAAATCCTTGGAGTAGCAAATAGGGTTGGAAGTATTGAGAAGGGGAAGGATGCAGATCTAAGAATACTCAATGGAGACCCGTTGGATATTAAGAGTAAAGTTGAAATGGTAATTGTAGATGGTAAAATAGTTTGGACAGCAAAATAAGCTAAACTTAACTCTCATTTTTTATGTGTCTTCTAAGACTTTCAATACATGCTTAATGAAAGTGTGAATTTGACGTTTATTATTGTTGGTTTTGGTTAAAGACTAGATAATTCGAAATAAACCACATACGAAATGTTTAAATCCTCAAATCTAGATTTTATCTTGAAATGAATTCGAATTCAGTTAAAATCAGATTCCTAATACCCTTTATATTATTTGTCTATGTGGCTTTGCTTTTTCAGCCAGTTTCATCGCAACTTCAATTGAAGGTTTATGAGGTTCCATCGATATCTGTGGATATTGAGGTTTGTGGTGATGGCACTTTATTGATTTCCGAGAATATTACTATAAGGTATGTTTATGGATCATTCACTTTCTTTGAGAGGTGGATTCCGCTTTGGGGATTAGATTACATTGAATTGTTGTCTGTTGATGCTAATGGTGTTGATGTAACCAGTGTTAGAACGTCTTATACCCTTAGTAGAATGACTCTGACAATCTATTATCGTGATGTTTTAGGTCCCCGTGAAGCTACCTTCATGTTGAGGTATAGGGTTTATGGTGGATTGATTTCCCCAAATTCTTTGCAGAATTCTGTGGATTGGAATGCTGTTGGTAGTGATTGGGAGGTTCCAATAGGTTTGGTAAATGTTGTGGTGAGGATTCCAGGTAACGTTGTGGGTAGCAACTTGTTTAGTGTTAGCCCAAATCCTGTGGAAGTTTCTTACTCCAATGGATATACAAATGTATTGTTCACGTATAGGAATCTCCCAACACGTACTGGTTATAGGGTTGTGGTATTATTCCCAAAGATCTATGAGCCTAAAACGGATAATCTAAGTATATTGAAGAATTATCCTGCAGAGTCGGCTTTGACCATTGTAATGCTTTCCACATTGGTTATGCTTGTATTTTGGTTCTTTAGGGGTAGGATGCCTAAAACCGATTTTGAAATTGGCTCAGCATCTTTATTAGCTCAACCATTAAACCTCTCCCCCCTGGAAGTTTCATACCTACTGAATAGGGGGTTGAGCTATGAAGCTGCTTTAAGTGAGATTTTCGAGTTGGCTAGGAGGGGGTTCATTGACATAGAATATGATGGGGAGAAGAGGAATACCTACTTCAAACCTTCCAGTAGAACTGATGATGTATTGGGGAACTTTGAGAGGTATGGTTTGAAACCCTTTGAGGTTGAAATTCTACGTTTAGCTGTTTCTTCTGGGGATGTGAAGAAGTTTATAGCCCTATTTGATGATGTTAGGGTGGATGTTGAGAGTAAGGTTGAAGCTGAACTTACACGTATGGGCTACTTTAAGAGTGGCTTTAAGCGTAAGAGGATGTTAACGATATACATTTGTGGTGCAGCTTTTATTGCAACACTTATTATTGGCTTCCATGTCTTCAATTCTCCACCTCCAAATCCATGGCTGTTCAGCTTATATAAGGCCCTATACCCATTAACTATTGGTTTTGGGTTAAGTTTCATACCAGTGGGCATAATATACTTACACCTATTTACACCATACACGGTTGATGGTGCTAAAGCATATAGGTATTGGAAGGAGTATTTGAATAGCTTAGTAAATGTTGAGGAGAGTGAAATTGAGAAGATTGTTAAGGAGGCTAGTGGGCTCAGATTGATCGAATCCTATCTTCCATACGTACTCCTATACAACTCATTCTATGTAACTACATGGCTGAATCGTTGGTCAATACCCCTTACGAGGTTTTATCGGTATTCTCCATCATGGCTCCATGTTAAAGGATATGAGAGTATTCAATTGGATTTCCCATCATTTATTTCAGCTTTAAATTCATCTATTGAAAGTATGCTTGGCGTTATTCAGAGTAGAGTATCGACGGCCACTGGTGGTGGACCATTCATTGGAGGCGGTTTTGGCGGTAGAGGGGGGCTTGGTGGTGGGGGAGGTAGGGTTGGGTAGCCTGCACAAATTCAATTTCAACAAACTTTTTTAACATTCCAATTCACAGTTTAATTTGATATGCCTACATTTTACAGTAAACTATTTTGGTTTTCGTTTTCACTTCTGCTAATCATCTTTTCCTTAGCCCCCGAAATTGCATTTACGCATCCTCAAATATTCCCATATCAAATTTCATCTAAGATTTATGAGATTCCCTCAATGTCCATTGTTGTTGAGGTTTATCCTGATGGTACGTTCATGGTTTATGAGAATATTACTGTGAGATATGTTCATGGCACGTTTTCCTCTTTTGGTAGGTTGATTCCACTTAGTGATTTGGATTATGTCGATTTTCTATCTGCTAAGGCTTATGGTGTAAATTTGACTGGTGTTAGGGCATTTTATACCTTACAACGGGTTATTCTAACGATTTATCATCGTGATGTTACAGTTGTATATCATAGTGTGGTTAATCCACCTCGCGAAGTTACTTTTATGTTTAATTATAGGGTTTATGGTGGATTGAAGCTCATTGATTCATTGCAGAATTCAATTAACTGGGATCCTGTGGGTAGGGATTTCGAGGTTGCAATAAATTCAGTGTGCATCATACTTAAAATTCCTGGGAACATATCCGGTAGCACTCTATTTAAGGTGGATCCAACCCCTCAAAACATATTCTACTCAGACAACTACACCACTATACTCTTTAATTATAGCAATGTTCCAGCTTATACTGGTTGTAGAATTTCCATGGTTTTCCCAAAGATGTATGAGCCTAAACCAGACAGTTTCCGTATAATTAAGGATTATCCGCTGGAAATAACGTTAATTGTGATACTATTCTCAACCTTTGGAACTTTTATGTTTTGGTATTTTAAGAGGAGGAGGTTTATGGCGCATTTTGAAGAGTATGCTTTACCATCAATGGTCGTTCAACCCTCAAATTTGTCTCCAATCGAGGTTTCATATTTGTTGAATAGGGAGTTGGATTATGAGGCTGCTTTAAGTGAGATTCTTGAATTGGCTAGGAGGGGTGTTTTGAATATAGAGTATGATGAGGGGGAGAGGAATGCATTTTTCTCTTCCACTTCATCAACGGAGGATGCTCTGAGGAATTTGAGGAGGTATGATTTAAATGTTTTTGATGGGGATATTCTACGTTTAGCTTTGTCTTGTAAGAATGCAAAATCCTTCCTCTCCTTCTTTGATGATATTCAGAGAGATGTGGAGTTTAAAGTTGAATCTAGGCTTGTTGAGAGGAGGTATCTTAAGAGTAGGTTTAAGGTTAAGAGGATACTTCTACTATCAATACCTGTAGGGTTTTCCATAGCCCTTATAATTGCCAGCATTTTGATGTTCTCTTCCCCACCTCTAAATCCACAATTATTTAGCCTCTTTAAAGCTCTCTACGTTATAGTTGCTGGGTTCGGTGTAGGTTTCTTATCGATGGGTTTAATTTCCTTCTTCATGTATGTGCCATATACTGCTGAGGGGTTTGAGGCTTGTGATTTTTGGAGGAATCATTTGAATTACATGGCTCTAATTAAGGGTGATGAGTCTGGGAGAATTCTGGAGAAGACTGCTACACCACAATTATTTGAGTCTTACATCCCGTATCTAATGTTCTTTGACATTAAATTCATAGATGAATGGTTGAAGCGTTGGATACGATACTTGCCTAAAGATTATTCTCCATCATGGTTTCACGTTAGGGGGTTTGAGGGTAAATTGGATTTCAAAAGTTTCATTTCAGCTTTCAAATCTTATGTTGAGAGCATGTTTAATGTTATTGAAGGGTTGCGGGAGGCTTTACCATATAAGTGGCGTTTTAGACGTATTTTCGGTCGATGATTTCATATGAGGTTTTCCCTAGCGTACTTCATTATAAGTGGGTTTGAATTCACATAGTCTTCAGCTGCCATATCCATGAGTTTATTTGAAGCTTTCTGTGCATCTTCAATTATATCTTCTTCACTCATAACCTTGTAAACGCCATTCTCCACGACTACTTTACCATCAATTATTACTGTTTCAACTTCACTTCCATTGGCACTGTGCACGAGGTTGAAGGTTATGTTTCTTATCGGTTTATCTATTACTGGTGTTAGGTTTGGCTTCTTTAAATTCAATATTATTATGTCAGCTCTCTTCCCCTCTTCCAATGAGCCTACCAAATCTCCAAATTCTATGCATTGAGCTCCCTCAATTGTGGCTAATCTGAGGATTTTCCATGCTGGTAGAACTGTTGGGTCTTTGTGTTTAACTTTATTTAGTATTGCAGCCATCCTCATTTCATTGAACATGTTTACACTATTATTCCCATTGGCTTGATCACTCCCTATACATGCCATTCCACCAAGCTGTATGTATTGATTTAGTGGTGATATCAATCCATCTATTAATGCTATGGCTGTTGGGCAACTCACCATTTTAACCCCCCTGCTCACCATTATCTTTAATTCTTCATCGCTGGCTCCATGGCAGTGTACTCCAATAACCTTTTCAGATAAGAATCCTATGGATTCAAGGTACTTGACTGTTGTCGTATTGTATCTCAATTTTATTTGTATTGCTTCCCTCCCCCCTTGAGCTAGGTGGAAGTGTATTGGAAGATTTAATTCTTCAGCAA
>Ga0209225_1001756_pt1 | contig 20598 bp, 25 predicted proteins | sample WasSprMetagenome_FD_184732 | JGI IMG/M metagenome (GOLD analysis project Ga0209225, IMG submission 184732) | Sulfidic aquatic microbial communities from Washburn Spring, Yellowstone National Park, USA - WS (SPAdes) (version 3) | ecosystem: Environmental > Aquatic > Thermal springs > Hot (42-90C)... | reverse complement strand
CCCGAGAGGTAGATGGGGTGTATGGTGTTTCGGATACTTAACAAATATTCGTGGGGGAGACCATTTAAGGGTAAGAGCTCCAGTAGAACTTTTCAAGCTTCCACAGCCTAAGGATGAGTATTGGCTTGAAGCATGCGGCGTGAGAAGAGAGGTTATAGATCAGTTAGATATGATTGAGGAATTTAAGAGTAGGGCATTTATAAATGATGGGGAATACATAAACATACCCGTTATGACTGTATGGTCTGAAAACCTGATAAGCATATACAACTCAGCCGGTATATGTATAAGACCCCCTGTTCTCGGCACTATGGGTCCAACAATAATTTCAAAGCTTTACAAAGCCACAACCGGAATAAATATTTCACCGGAGGAAGTTATGAAGGTGGCTGACAGGATAATCAGCATGCAGAAGGAAATGAATATAGCGATGGGGGAGACAAGAGATGAATACAGATATCCGGATAGATTCTATGATGAAGCCCTACCCGACGGTCCTAATAAAGGTAAAAAACTAGATAGGGAAGTAATAGATAGAATGGTGTCTGAATATTTTAAGCTTAGAGGATGGGATCCGGAAACAGGTAAACCTAGAGAAGAGAAGCTTAAAGAACTGAAAATAGAGCACTCCAAATTCTACTAATCTAATAAAATCTGAAGGCTTCTATTCTGCTACCTATTCGTTGGTTATGATGCCAATACATCTTAGGAGGCAATAACAATCTTGATGAAACAGTAATTCACCACATATCTGGAGGAATTGATAAGCTTAGATAAATACTTAGCAATCATTAGCAAACCACGTAAATAAACAATTTCCCAGTAGAGAGTATAGCTAATCTGTAAGTAACAAACATAATCGAGAAAACACAATGATAGAAACATGTTGAGTATAGTATTTCGCATAACTTTTTCTACAGACTTCTTTGAGTATACATTATAGTTAATCTGCTTGAGGATAGAGAGAATACAAATTCAACATAAGCGGGCAGATGCCTAACATGGAAAACAGCAGTGGAAAGAACTTTAGCTAAATACTATAGACAATTCATAAACTAACCATACGCTTTTCTAATTTGTACGGCTCAATTCTTCAACAATCATGCTATCCACCACAAACCGGTACGGATTAATAAACAATCTTATGTATAATGGGCTTACAAGGTTAAATTAAGTATAAGCCTCCAACTAAGAAATTTCTAAACTTAGACTCCAATTAGAATTACTAACCAAACTGGAAGACACTTCAGACTTATTATTAATCTTATAAATGTTGTGCCGCCATGGGGCGTGTCCAACTGCTACTTAGCAGTTCACCAGTTCCAAATCAGACTTACCTATAAAATTGCGAAAAGTTCATATATATTTGGACACACCCCGCTACTGTATGTGGTAACTTAACATATTATATTTAACATCCTAAGTTGCCGCATCCATAGTATAGGTTCTCCGTGAATTTGATGATTATTAAGAAGCTACTAAGATTTATATTTAAGTTTGCTTACACCAGCTAGGTAGGCATGGATCTTAGAGGAAGGCTTGTATTTATAGCTGGAGGTGGATATTTCGGCTCTATTGCTGTTAGATCCTTGAGGGAAACAAAGGCTAAAATAGTTGTTGCTGATATTGATGAGAATTGTAGGGTTGGTAAGTATGCTGATAAGGTAATTAATACTTTTACCATAGTTAGCCCTAACGATGGTGAAGCATATCTGGTGGTTCATGACTGTGTTGACTATCTTATTGAAATGGTTAGAAGTGGAGTAATGCCTGATATTATTGTTCCAACTGTGCCAGGCAACTTTATAGGTAGATTCTTTAAATCATATCTTGAATCTAAAGGATTTAGTGTTAATCCGGATTTCTCCTCAGTAAGTATGGTTTTAGAGGGTGGGATGCTGGATGATGTGATTCTAGATGTAAATATTGAAGACTGTGTTATTGTAGTAAGCTATATGTTGAAGGGGTTGAAATGTAGAACTCCATGCATACAGCCTGAAACCTGTCCAGTAACAGGTAGAGCTAAGAAAACACCAATGTACCTTCTACTTGAGCAAGCTATAAGCAACATATCCTACCCAAAGATTTTCCAAAGCCATCTAATCAATCCAAACATTGGAGGAATTCAAGGAGAGATAATCTATACATTTCTAAGTGAATTTATCAACAGCTATAGGTCTAAGGTAGCTGTTGGAACTGCATGTAGATGTCATGGAATAGTAAACTTCTTCAAAATATCAAAGCAAACCCAATACAGCTGAACAGAGTATCATCTTGCAGAAAGCTTAACAAATCTCTTCAATCATAACTTAACAATCTGATTTCAAGTCGACTTAAAACTGATACCGGTTAACTACAATAGTTAGAGGTATTGTGTTATTTTTGGCTCAAGTAAACGTCTCGGTATTGCTCCAACAACTCTATCCACAAGCTTCCCATTTTTAAATATTAGTAGAGTAGGAATACTCATTATTTGAAAATGCTCAGTAGCTATTTGGTTTTCATCAACATTTAGCTTTCCAAACAGTATTCTTCCAGCATAGTTCCTCGCCATATCATCTATGATTGGCGCAACCATATGGCATGGAAGACACCATGGCGCCCAGCAATCAATTACGACAAGAGGATTTCTTTGAATAACCTCCATAAAATTACTATCAGTAACTTCAACAGGCTTATCTAATGCTTGTTTCTGCTCCTCAGAGCTCCCCCTCATCAGATTCTTCAGCTTCCTATATTTTATCATTTCAAGTTCTTCATCATCCCCCATAAACCCACCTTAAGCCACTATACCTGCATCCTTATAAATCTACTGCTAAATACCAGGTTTCTATAAACTTCCGCTGGTATTCACCATATTTGAGTTTTATGAAGATGAATTTTCTAGGTTTGACGGAAATCCTGACAGTACCCCCATAAAACTTGTAGAGCATCAGGTCAAGCTGCATGAAGAGCTTCCTAGCCTCAGACATGCCATCCCTATGTTTCCTCCTATACGTCTTCAACATCGCTAGAGCTATCTTACATGCCGAATGGCAGAAATGCGTGGAATAATTCCACCTCCTCCACTCTCCATAGACACCTCCCCTAAGCCTAGCATAAGAAGTTACCGTTCTGGTCTAGCATTAACTTTCATCCCTTCCCTCCTCCTTTCATGGGAGGGCCTTCGGGGTGAACGGATGAAGCCCCCACATCCATCTGGCATCTGTGGAGTAGATTTCTCACAGCTATTATGTCCCTATCCTGCTTCAGACTGCATTTTCTGCACTTCATCTGCCTATACCCATTCGGGTTTAATTTTCCCCCCACATATTACGCGCGCGTTCATCAACTATCTGGTTAGCAAGCTTGTGGTAGATGTCTTCAACCCTTCTGCGCTCCCTACCTCTGTACTTAGCCATTAGAGGCTTCTCGTTCAGTCTAGGCTTGGACTGTAGTCTCCTACGCTTGAGGAAGTAGGCTGTCCTTATGGCTCTTCCCCCAGTCTCAACATTTCTAAAATGCTCCGTAGAGCCGAAGGCGACGTTGTCCTCGTTTATATCCATGGCGATCGCCTTCCCTTTTGATTCTGCAAGCTCAACGGTCTTGGAGAATACAGCCTCCAGGTAGAATCCATCTTCACTCTTCACTAGCCAGGCTTGACCAACCCTCATATCTTTAAACTTCTCATGGTAAGCCCCGTGGAGTAGTTTTAGCTTAATCCTGCCACCTTGGACAGCTATTGAGGCTTCCCAGCCTTCGAGGTTGAGGCTGAATAAGTGATCATCCAGCATTATAACTTGCTTCTTAAAGATTGACTTCTCTGCTTTCGCCAAGCCTCTCCTCCTAAGCTTTCTGAAGCTCTTGTAGGTTGAGCAAGCCATCTGGCAGGCTGTATAGATGTAGTGTGATGGAAGGCTTGATACCCCGCTCTCAACTCGTGGTACTTTTCTGCTTTAAGCCTCTTGAAGCTTGTAACCCCCTCTGCCCAAGCATGGTCAAGCAGCTGGCCTAAGAATTCCCTATATGTTGAGAAAAGGCTCTCTGGAACCGATGCATCCAGCTTAAAGGATGCCGTGAGCTTAACAGTCTCTAATGACACTTTCAACAGCCTCCACGACTCTTCTCTTTTTATGGCTTCCGCTCCGTAGATCCTTCCAGCAAAGCTTGTAACTATGGCTTCAACAAGCTCCTGTTGAGGCTCCTTAACCTCTTCAGAATCTATGGCTTCTATCCTGCAACCATAAGAGCTGGAGAAAGCCTCCAAATATTTAAAGCTGAAGCGGGTTAGCCTATCCTTGTATGTGATGAATACAGCTTCGATTTGCCTTTCAGTTACCAGCTTGAAGAGCTTATTTAGACCTTTTCTATTCTCGTTTAATCCCGAAGCTATATCCTCGATCACCTCTATGTCCTGATAACCCCTGCTTTTTACGTATTCAACCAGTTTCCGCTTCTGCCTCTCAAGATCCTCTTTTGGTCAGCTGAGCTGACCCTTGCATATACAGCAGCCTTCGGCATCTGTTCATCGAGAAGCCTTCTGATCTCGCTCTCAGGGTACCTATACTTCCCACCAGAAGATTTAATGTACTTTATCCCCCCTGCGTAAGCCCACTTCTTCACAGCAGCGTGAGAAACGCCGAAGACCTCCGCAACTTCACCAGTCGTGTAAAGCTTTTCAAGCATCCAGGTTATTTAAGTAATTCAAATTTATAAAGTTTACACTAGACTGAAACTGTTACTCAACCCCCTTCTGTAAGCATAACCTATACAGAAGTTGACCATTTCCCTGAAGTCCTCCAGCAGCTTCCTAGACCCATCGTTAGACTTGTATCTGAAGGAAACCCCTAAAACAACCTCCACAATCCGAGTATACACATAAAAGTTATACAAAGTTAGCTTTGTGGCTTAATTTCGAAATTCGCAAATCTATCCATGCAATAGAACGGAAAACCTTAACATTCACTCCTAACTCATACCAAATTAAAATAGAAAGTACGATCATCGAAGAATTAAGCCACAAAGCTCAAGTTAACTATTTGGAAACTGCTACTCAACAGTTCATCAGTTCTAAACGAGACTTACTTATAAGAATTGCGAAAGTTTATAGATATTTGGATATCCCCTTGAACCTGATAACTTAACATATTGTATCTAGTATCTTAAGTTGCTACATCCCGCCCTACACTGGAAACTTTATATATGCGTTCCTTACTTAGAGAATGATGTTCCCCCATAGTGAGAAAGCATTAAGGAAGCTTATGAATGGCTTTATGCTATCTAAGTATGAAGCGGAGGTGTATTTATCACTAGTTAAGCGTGAACCATTAACTGTTGCTGAAATTAGTAGGTTAAGTATGGTTCCCCGGTCTAGGTGTTACGATGTGTTAAGAGGCTTGGAGGCTAAGGGGCTTGTATCCTCCACATCGTCAAGACCGTTAAGGTATCAGGCATTACCGGTTAGGGTAGCTGTTGAGAATAGGGTTAACCAGTTGGTTAGGGAGTTTAATGATAGGAGGATGATGATCAAGGATATTGGGAGGGAGCTGGAGATGATGTCAAGAGATGGGGGGAGGAGGATTGAGGCGCAGTTCCTGGAGGGTAGGGTTTCATTCCAATCCTTAATGTTGGATGTTTTAAACGCTAAAGATGAGGTTTTAATTGCTAAGTCTAAGTCACCTGCTATGTTGGAGGAGCATTGCTGCAGGGTAATTGATGTTTTAAAGCGTGGAGTTAAGATTAGGCTTCTAGTCCACTCCATCCAGCTGTTTATGGATAGGGTTTTGGAGAAGGATGAGTTAAAGAAGTATCTAAATAGCCAGCTTCAAATAGGAAGTACTGATTTGGTACAGCAGCCATTCTCCATCATAGATGAGGAGATAACATATATCTTCTTCACAGATGTAGCTAGAAGAGAGATCTTATTTGCGATTAGGGTTGAGGATGGAGTTTTCGCCAAGCAGATGAAGACAATGTTCGAGTTGTTATGGGGTAGGAGTAGAAGGCTGATAATGCAATACTAGTTATTCACTGCTTGTTAATACTTAAAGTAACACTAGATTTTTAAATCCTTCAGATGCCTCCATCTATGAATCTAGATAGATCTAGTGTTAAGCTTAGCTTAATAGCTATATTCTCAGCACTACTGTTTCTAGCAGCATTCATCGTTAAGATTACGGTAGGCTATGGAGCTATTGTGTATGCAGTAGTTCTGCTAACAGGTGTATTGATTATCCGCCTACCCTACGCAGCTACACTTACATGTTTAATTTCAGCTCTACTATATAGCTTCATATCCCCACTAAGCCTTCTAATGCTGGGAACATTCCTATCTAGAGGAGTTACAATCGATGCTTTATTCAATATCTTTAAGGTTTACCGGGACGCATCCAACCATAAATATAGGCTATACATAATTATTCCAGCTATGATATTGTCAGGGTTTGCTTCAGGTCTCTACCAATACTTCTTCCTAGTGGTCTTTATGAAGAAGCTAGTAGATTTCGGGGCATTCATAGTTTCAACAATATTCATAGCCTCAATAATATCGAATGCTGCTGCTGGATATATTGTACCTAAATACATTATGCCTAGAATTAGGAGGGTTATGGTCTAGATGGTTCATATAATATCCCTACTTAAAGGGAGGCAGCTAATAGGGGATAAAGCTTTCCTAGAAGCCTACACTAGAAGCGGGATAGGTGAGGTCTTCTGGATCATTACGGATAAATGTAATCTGAAATGCGTACATTGCTATAGAGATGCAGATTCAGGAAGACGATGCGAGGTATCTATGATGGATTCCTTCCACATAATTGATAAGATTAGTAGGCTGGGTAGACCGCTAATATTTATATCCGGTGGGGAGCCGTTTACCATTCCATACTTAACCGATGTTTTAAGGGAGCTGAAGAATAGAGGGTTTAGAGTAGTTTTATCATCTAATGGAACCTTAATAGATGAGAATGCTGCCGAGCACATACTAGAGATAGGGGTTGATTATGTCGCGCTTCCACTATATGGTGGGGAGCTATTCCACGACTGTTTTACTGGTGTTAAGGGATCGTATAGTAGGGTTATGGATGCTTTAAGGCTGCTTAGAGATTCAGATGTAAATCTAGCTTTGAAAACTGTTATATCGAGAAGTACTCTCCCCAACATCAACTACATTCTAAATGAGGCGTTAAACAATGATGTAAAAATACTATATCTATGCGACCTACTTCCACTAGGTAGAGGAACATACCTATCAGGGGATGTATTAGCGAAGGATGAGTGGAGGCAGCTCCTTAATAAATTAGTTGGAGAGATTCTTGACTACGGCTATGATGTTGAAATAGATGTTGGACTACATCCCTCCGCAGCAATCTATATCCTGAGGGAGCTAGGTGTTAACGTATTAAGTACATTAAGTAAAGCACCCTCAAGGCTAGCTCCTGAGGGTAGGGGATTCATATCTATAGCTCCTAACGGCGATGTTTCAATATCCCATTTCCTCCCCCACATGAAAATAGGTAATGTTTTAGAGGATGATTTAGAGCAGGTGGTTAATCATCCACTGTATAAAGCCGTCGGAGACTCTAACAATCTAGGAGGGAGATGTGGGGGATGTGAGTTTAAATATGTCTGTGGTGGATCAAGAGTTAAAGCATATGTTTATAAAGGAAACTTACTGGAGGAGGATCCTACATGCTTAATAGATTAAACTATGATTTCAACAATAAACCTCTACTAATCTTCTGGGAGTTAACTAGAGCATGTAAGCTTAAGTGTAAACACTGTAGGGCTGATGCAATACTTAACCCATTACCTGATGAGTTAAGTCTAGAGGATGGGTTTAAGATAATTGATGATATTAAGGGCTTTGGGAAACCATACCCAACCCTAATACTAACTGGAGGAGACCCCATCATGAAGAGGGGGCTTGAAGATATTTTAAGATATGCTTACGAAAACGGCATTACGTTAGGTATTGCACCTACGGTTTCAGAACTATTAACCGGTAGCATCTTAAAAACTATGTTGAAGTATGGTGTAAAACACGTATCTATAAGCCTGGATGGAGGGAAACCGTTCACCCATAACTACATACGTGGTTTAAACAGCCATTTTGAAGCTACAGTAGAAGTATTAAGAAAACTGGTGGATCTCGGCTTCAACGTTCAAGTAAATACTCTAATATGTAGACTTAACGTTCTTGAACTTCCAGAAATCGTTAATCTACTGCTGGGAATGAATGTTAAGGTATGGGAGCTATTCTTCCTTATAAGGGTTGGTAGAGGTGTTGAGGTTGAGGACCTAAGCCCTCATGAATATGAAGATGTTCTTCACTTCCTATACGATGTATTAAGCTATGGAGTTAACGTTAGAACTGTAGAGGCTCCATTCTTTAGAAGGATAGTAATTACCAGATTAAAGAATAGCTCAGAAAACCTTAGTGGAGATGATATTATTCGGAGGCATGGTCTCGGAAAGCTATATAGTATATTAGCTGCAAAGCTAAAAGAGTCTGTAGGACAACCAAAAACTTTAAACATCAATTTAGACGTCAGGAGACCATATACTAGAGATGGCTACGGAGTTATATTTATTGCATATAATGGAGATATTTATCCAAGCGGATTTACACCATTCAAGCTAGGTAATGTGAAAAATGAAAGCATCGTAGATGTGTATAGGAACAGTAAGCTCTTAAAGATGATTAGGCTATCAATGTTTAAGGGTAGATGTGGTGTATGTGAATATAGATATGTATGTGGTGGAAGTAGAGCAAGAGCATTTACGGTTAGGGGAGATATTCTAGATGAGGATCCTGCATGCATATACAATCCAGGTAAACCATTAACCACCGCCGAATAGTTAAATTTTATTCCAACTCAGTAAATGCTTTACGGTAGCTAGGTGACGTATCGTAAGCCTCACTACTATTATTCAGCTCACCTACGTATCGTCAAGTACATCTAATATGTCGATGTCTACACCGTCCTCTATAGATATTTATAAAAAGTTAGGGTTTAGATTTTGTAACTCTGTATACAGTATCTCCTTCACGTACTCTACCATTAACTTTTAACCCTATACTTTGCCCTGCCTTAGCGGTTTCGATAGGTTTATGTTCAATCTGCATTGATTCAACAGTTTGCCTAAGCATTGTAGTTTTACCCCTAATAACTATTTCATCGCCAACTCTTAGATCATCAGTAAGGCTAACAATACATACACTAATCTTTGGGAAGAAATGAGTAACCTTACCAACAACCTCCTCAACTTCACTCATGAAAGCTCAAATTTAATACAAACCTAAATATATAAACTTTTATAAGTTGCTAGGTTCTAAGTCGCGCTGTAAACTTAAGCATGCTTCATCACCTCCATCATTGGTATTCTTCTCTATGAATTCTTTTGCTTTAACTTTTCTATTCATTCGTTTAGCATTATAATTACTGATTTTAGAAGCATTTCCGCATGCTCCTCACCACACTTATCTTTAATACATGATATTTAGTTATCAAATAGTTTAGCTCTATCCTTAACTGTATTATTCCCTCCATAGGTTTCTAATTTCAAAGCTGTATAATCCATGCTTTAATTCAAGGATTCTGCATGAAGCCTTATAGTAGGGGCATCATCAGTCAATAAGTTATGTTGAGCCACAAATAGCCCTAACCTTCTTAATAAATATTAAGATGTTGATATATTAGCGTATTGAAAGTCATCATGTATACAATCCTCCTCAAACAGAGTTCGAAGACAACATACAAAACCTCTCAGAATCTATCCTAATCCTAGTATCATCAACTAGTAAAAACCTAATATCCCTACGAATATCCTTATTAGGAAATAGAAAGCTTAAAGACCATGATAGAATAAATGTATGACTCCTAATACTATAAGCTTAGAATATTTGAAAACATTCTTGAAGAGAATGAATGAAAACATATAAGCCATACAATTAAGATAAATGGTTTCTCATTAACAACTTTAGATATGAAATCACCATAGATAAAGGAGAGACCCTTAGATAAAGCTTAAGTTTACAAGGCGTTCTAAGTTGATAGCTTACTATTGCATGTTTACACTTGTATATATAGTATTTCGCATACTATATACTATAGGACTCATATTTTTCTACTGTTTCTTAAGTATGTGTTATGGTTGATCTGTTTGATGATGGAGGGGGATTACAGATTCGACATAAGCAGATACCCAACGTGGAAAAAACAGTGGAAGAACTTTAACGAAATACTATAGTCATAAACTTATCATCCTGCAATACCTTAAGGCTAAAGAAAAAATATAAGTCCTATAGTCTACATACCTAGAGGAGTATGAAATACATAATGATACCGCTATCTACGATTTACCTTCCAGCATGCTTTACTCCAGCATTAAAAATCGGTTTAAGCAATAGGTATTATGTTGAAGAATTAAAGTATATTAGAGATGATGATATAGTAAGTAGGGATGATGTCGAGGGAAATGGGGCTTCAATACAATTAACCTTAGGTAAAATTTATATGTAGAGTCTAAATATTATGGTTAGAATTATGAAGAAGACAAATATTATATGTGTTAAAATCGATGATGATATGCTTGAAGAAGTGGTTAAAATAGCTAATGAGTTTAAGGTAAGTAAATCGGATATTGTACGTATGGCTCTTCAAAAATTCATTAAAGAAAACAGGAAAAACCAAATTGTATAGATGGGGTATAGTGCTTAAGCATTAACAGATAAATCATTCTAGAGGCTTCAACACTAGAAATACTGAATCTATCCAGACATTGAGGCTTGAAGGTTATTGTAGAGGCTTAACCTAGCGTTAGGGTTATAGGCTTAAAGCCTTCTTAATTAATCCAGCAACAACTTGGCTAATAGTCCTAGAAACATTTTAACATGTAAGAGCAATTATATAGCTGATTTTTGAAATATAGGTTTATAAGCTTATCCCCGTTATATTTATTGCTGCTTCAGAGAGTTCACAGCTTATTTATAGTTCCTACTTATGGTGAATACGTTTAAGCTTAATAGGCTAATAGGGAAACAGTCCAGTTGTTATTTTGGATAAACCTTAAATATCTAACAGTTAGTTCTGAGGTGAGCTTAAAGCAAGTTTACAAAGCTGGTATGTAGGGCTTTAAGCTAGGTAGGCTAAAATCCAATTTATTTAGGTGTTAGGCTTTAGTATTGCGGTTACTTAGCTATTCCCCATGCCTTTAAATTGGTGCCTATAATATCTTTGTTTTGCTTGCCTTTCCTCTTAATGGCATATTTATGTTTTTTTCCTTCGACGAAAAAGCACATATTTCACTAGCATTTTAGGTGCAAGCTTTTTTACTTTTTCTCCTATAGCATTTGCAAGAGCTTTAGGGCATTTGGATTTGCTTTCATTTTTTATTTTTCCATTAAGTTTCCTAGTCTTTGAAGTTGTAATAAAAAGAAAATATAACTTCCTTCTTGGCAGCCTTATTATAGCATCTACTCTGGTATTTTCTTATTTTATAACACCGAATTACTTTCTATTAGTTTGTATGTCTTTAGTCTCCTATTCTTTGCTAAAAAGCATGATAAATAGTAAATATAATATATTTGCATATGCAATAATATCATTGATTTTGTCACTAATTATCTTGTTACCTATTACAATAGAATATATCAGAGGTACCGTAGAACACAAATACTTCTTACTTTCTAAGGAATGGCGCGCGCGGTAGAGTAGAACTACCTAGTGCCAAAAAAGAAGAAAATAAGAACAATACAATTAAGAAATGTATCTCATTTGTATTTATTTTCCTTCTAATACAGAATATCAAGAAAAGAATCGTAAGAAACATGAATGATATTCCATAATAAACAACAGAATCTACAATCATATCTACAGGAGAAACGGTATAAAGTCTTAGAATATTTTGCGGAAAGAAATTATAAATTATTGTAAATGGAGATGGTAAAAAGAAGTTATACCATGTGATCGTTTGAAAATAATTTCGTACGTATGATTGCTTTTCTTTTAAATAAGAATAGATTGCAGGAAGATAAATTACAGAAAGAACAATCAAGCTAATCAGAATCGAAGTTCCAAAAAAAAAAGAAAATTTCTTGGTTTTATTTTTCTGAAGTTAAATAAGAGAAAGAACAACACAATGAAAAAATAGTAATAAAAATAGTGAAAATCAGTGAAGAATAGAATTATTAGTAATAAAGAAAGTAAAAACATTCTCTTGAAAGTAGCATTTTCTAAAGTTTTTAACGTTATCAATAGTGCAAGCGGTATCCATTCGACTGAAAGTAAGTTAAAATAACCCAAAGCCTTAGCGACAACATAAGGCGAAAAAGCATACATACAACCTCCTAAAAAACTTACAAGTTTTTTTGTAAGGCTAGCATCTTTACCTTTTCTATCTAAAAAATAATTAAGAAATAAATACATAAAATAGCCAGAAAGTATGAAGGCAAGGAGAACAGAAATGTTGTATATAAGTTTTAAATTATCAACAAATAACATTAAAGGAAAAACCATGAGAATTGCAGAGAGATTTAAGGTATGAAGGTAAAGATATGTGCCATTTGGATAGAAAAGATAATCTGTATAAAAGATATTTTTTCCTTCTAAAATGGCTTTTTTGACCCACCAAAAATTCCAGATAAATTGCCAAGCATCTCCATGATCGCCAATAACATACTTATAACATACATACTTATCAAGTATGTTATGTATGTTAATAACTTATCAATCCCGAGTATGAATAATTTGTAAAAAACAAGAATTGTTAACAGATCATGTTAGAGGCAACAGATCATGTTAGAGGCAACAGCTGCTAGAATTACTGACATTAACCTACTGCCTAATAGGATTCCGTTTTTACCTATTATGACGGCAATATTGTTTGAATATCTTAAAACAAGATATACTAGTAATGCTGCTATTAAACCACCTAGTAGGACATTAATTAGGCTTTGAGTATTTGTGAGAACTATTAATGTAGTCATTGTTCCAGGACCTACAAGCAGTAGGGAGCGAAAACAGTTTCTATCTAGCGGGGCTGTCCAAATATCTATAAACTTTCCGCAATTTTTATAGTAAGTCTGATTTGGAACCTATGAACTGTTAAGTAGCAGTTGGACGCACTCTATCGATACTGTCAAGTTAAGCCTTAGGCTTAATGAGTCTACTATATATTAACTTGACAGTATCCGCCTTATCCTAGCGTAAAGTTTATTAACTAGAATAACTTAAGTAGCCTTAATGCCAGAAAAGCTTTACACAACCGGTGAGGTTGCGAGGATCTTCGGTGTTTCCTATGTTGCGGTGAAGAAGTGGGCTTATGCGGGGAAGATCAAGTACATAAAAACTCCAGGTGGAAAGTATAGGTATCCTGAAAGCGAGATCAGAAGGCTTCTGGGTGAGAAAATGCCGAAGGGTAGAGTTGCGGTTTATGCAAGAGTCAGCTCCACCGATCAGGAGGAGGATCTAGAGAGGCAAAAGCAGAGGCTTGTTGAATACGCTAAGAGCAAGGGCTACCAAGACATAGTCGTGCTTGAAGATATAGCTTCCGGGCTCAACGAGAACAGGAAGGACCTGACTAAGCTACTTGAATTGGTAGCTCAAAAACAAATTGAGGCAGTCTTCATTACATATAAAGACAGACTCACACGCTTCGGCTTCAGGTATCTGGAGACTTTCTTCAGCTCTCACGGCTGTAGGATAGGAACCATAGATACTGAAGGATTTAAGGAGCCTCAACGAGAACTCGTTGAAGACCTGATAGCCATAGTTACAAGCTTCGCCGGAAGGATCTACGGAGCAGGAAGTCATAAGAAGCATAAGGTCGTGGAGGCTGTTGAAGACGCCATTAGAGACTGTTAAGCTCACAGCAAGCTTCAAGCTGGATGGAGTGCCTCCAGAGAAGCTATTCTCGACATACAGAGAGGTCTTGAACCGCTTGCTTGACCACGCTTGTGCTAGAGGGATTACGAGCTTCGAGAGGCTGAAGGTAGAGAAGTACCGCGAGATGAGGGCGAAGTACCCGACCCTGCCGTCGCACTACATCTACACGGCGTGCCAGATGACCTGCTCGATATACAAGAGCTTCAGGAAGCTCAAGAGAAGAGGCTCAACGAGGGCCGAGAAGCCACTCTTTAAAAGGCAGGTCGTAATGCTCGACGACCACCTCTTCAGCATAGATCTTGAGGGTTGGAAGACCTCAATAGCCACCGAAAGTGGTAGGATTAAGCTGAACCTGCTCCACGGAACATACCATGAGAAGTTTAAAGGTATGAAGGTTGGTCAAGCTTGGCTTGTGAAGAAGGGGGATGACCTCTACCTCAAGGTCGTCTTCTCTAAGACCGTTGAGCTCGCAGAAGTGAATAAGAAGGCGATAGCTGTTGACGTGAACGAGAACAACGTCGCCTTCGGCTCTACGGAGCGTATAGACAACAAGGAGACTGGGGAGAGAGCTATAAGGACAGCCTACTTCCTCAAGCGCAGGAGGCTTCAATCCAAGCCCAGGCTGAACGAGAAGCCTTTGCTGGCGAAGTATAGAGGCAGGGAGCGAAGGAGGGCCGAAGCCATCTACCACGAGGCCGCCAACCAAATAGTCACTAAGGCGAAGGAGGACGAGGCCTCAACCATTGTGCTGGAGGACCTCAAGAACATGAGGGGAAGGAAGAGAGGCTCGAAGGCCATCAATGGAAGGCTCAACAGGTGGAGCTTCAGGAAGCTCCAGAACATCATAGACTACAAGGCGAAGCTCGCAGGGCTAAACGTAAAGTATGTTGATGCTGAGAAAACCTCGAGCCTGTGCCCGATATGTAGGGGCAGGCTAAGCCTGAATGGGCACAGGCGGTTGAGGTGCCCTACATGCGGACTGGAAGAGGATAGGGACGTGATAGCGGTGAAGAACCTGCTCCGCAGATATCAGATAGATGTGGGGGCTTCATCCGTTCACCCCGAAGGCCCTCCCATGAAAAGAGGGGGGAAGGAAAGTTTACGCTAGACCAGAACGGTTGCTAGAGGAACTATTGCTACTTGCTCTGTATCTATGGTTTTCGTTCTTACAGTTCCACCCAGCATATCTATTGCTAGAACCATTAATAATACTCCGCCAGCAAGCTTAAAGCTCTCAATAGTTATTCTTAATAGGCTAAGTATTAACTGCCCAAATAGTGTAAAGGAAAATATCAATGTTACAACTACTACCACAATAGTATTTACCAGTTTTCTTCTCTCAGATAATGGTAGTTCACTAGTATATGCTAGAAATGTCGGTAATGCACTTAAGGGATTTATTATTGCAAAGAGCTGAATTGAAATGTTAACTATCTGTATGGGGTTAAAATATATAATTTCATAAATTCCCTTAGTCGTTACCCTACTATAAGTTAATATTAGAATAGCTAAAACAACTATAATTATTGAAGCTTTAAAAATCCTTCTATGCCTACCAGTAATTAGCTGATCTAAAATACTTCTATGCATATTCTCTCTACTCATATTCCCAACATCTAAGATTTAATATAGCATATATTATTCTAGCTTTTAAGTTAATTCTTAAACTCTACGAGTCCACATATACTAGCAGTATTAACATATCCATGTATTTAAGCTCTTCCCTGGGAGAACCTTAGGCTTTAGTACTAGCTTCATGTTTAGCTAGAAGCCTCCCCACTATTAATGCTATACATCCTGTAATTACAGCGTTTGTAGGTGCTGTGAGAATTGCTACTCCATTAAATGTAGCTATAGATGTTATGCTGAACATAGATACATCATCTACATTAATGATGCCTACCACTACCGGCATTGCTACTAGTATTGTTCCTCCAGGTATACCTGGAGAGGCAAAGCCTACAATGGTAGTAGCAATCGCTAATATTATGTACTGCATTAAGTCCATATGGATGTTCATGTATTTAGAAACTACGCTAATACTTACAATAACCCCTACAATGCTTCCAGCTCTATTTAAAGCAGCTCCTAAAGCTATAATAGCATCCCCTACATCTCTTTCCATCTTAAAATAGTTACTGAATATTTTAAGATGTACTGGAAGGAAAATATATGATGATGGTAGGGATATTCCTGTAACCATAGTTTTTAAAGCATAGAGTAATAGCTTCCTAAAATTAACACTTAAAAACTTAACAATAATTAGAAGTATTATAAGGATATAGGAGAAGCTGAAGGTAAGCATAAGCGTTAAGGCTTCAATATAAGCCGCTAATGAATATATTCCTAAGCTATAGTAGAAGGATGCGCCGAACGATATAGAGACTATTGGAAGAATCTTAATAACCATACTTAGGAAGTACATAGTGGCTCTATTAAGCATCACCACCATGCTTCTAGCTATGCTAAACCTTGGAATAATAGTTAATGAAGATACAACACCTACAATGATAGATATAGGTATTGGCTTCAACAATCCCTCCACAGCCACTTCTAAAAGCATACTACTGGGAAAACTAAGCTTACCACCTAACCCTCTACTTAACGATAACGTAGTAGCTGTAATAATGGATAATGTAAGACATACGATGAAAAATAAAACTATAGTATAGTTAGCCATTCTAGAGCCTCCAGCCTTAATTGATAATGAATGTGTAAGTATGATAAATATGAATATCGGCGCTGATAAAAAGAAGAAATCTGTAAATGTTGAAGCTATCACCCTAAGAGGCTCAAGTCTAAATGGAGTAGTATATGCGAGAAAAATACCTAAAATAAACGTGAATGGGAGAATAGATTCATAAGTAAATATACGTTTCACTTAATTAATAAACTATGAATACTATTAAACCTATCGCCCTTAAGAAAGACTCTGTAAACTTAGTAGAAAGTGTTCCAACTACTATTTAAGATTTGACTATAGCATTTCACTAAAGTTCTTCCACTATTTTTTCCATTAGGTATCTGCTTATGTCGAATCTGTAATCCCCCTCCATCATCAAACAGATCAACCATAACACATACTCAAGAAACAGTAGGAAAGCTATGCATAATACTATAGTCAATACTGCTCAAGAGTCTTAGATGTACTTTAACCATGTATTCATCAGTTTTTGATTTAACTTTAGCCCGCATAGACTGCATGCAGTCCATCAATCCCTACCCACTGGATTTATCAATTCGTTTAGGAAACTATCTACTGTTAAACCCTTACTATGTGTTATCTCCTTAATCCTTTCAGCCGTAACCCTTCTAACAGTTAAGACAGCCCAATCCTTCCCAGTCATATATAAGCTTTACAACAATACCTCTTCTACTATCCTCCACCACGCATAATAAGCCTAGCACAGCTATCAATACTCTAATAAGTATGCTTCCGTTTATCATCAGAAACTGTGAAACACCATACTTATAATCGCTTTGTAAACTTAAGCATGTTTTATCACCTTTATCATGAGTATTGTATTCTCTATGAATTCTTTTGCTTTAACTCTTCTATTTATCCATGTTTCGTTTATCATTATAATTATTGATTTTAGAAGCATTTCCGCATGTTCTTCATCGCATTCATCCTTAATGCATGTAGTTATCGAATAGCCATCTATCCTTAACGTATTCTATTATTCTCTCCATTAAATTCCTAACTTCAAGACTATATAATCCATGCCTTAAGTTAAGAATTCTGCATGAAGCCCTATAATATGGGGCACCATCAGTTAGTATAATTATGTTTGAACCGCATATAGCCCTAACCCTCTTAATGAATACCATTGATGTTAGTATGTTAGCAACATCGAAAGTCATCATGTATACAATCCTCCTCAAGTAGGGCTTGAAGGCAATATACAATATCCTCTCCCTAGAGCCTATCCTAATCCTAGTATCATCAACCAGCAAGACTCTAGCATTCCTACGAATACTCCTATCAGAAAATAGGAAGCCTAAAGACCACGATAGTATAGATGTATGACTCCTACATATTATAAAGCTTAAAATATCTGAGGCAGCTCTCGAAGAGTACGAACGAAAATATATATAAGCACCATAAACAATTAAGATAAATGGGGTTCTCTCCCTAACAAACCTAATAACCTTAGACATAGTCTCACCATAGATAAGGAGAGAACCCCACAGATAAAGCTTAAGTTTACAAAGCGCTTAAAACAGTAGCAAAACTTAAACAGCTTAAAATAATTACAGCTTAAACTTCAATATGTAGCTTGATACATTGGTGAGTATTATGAGTCTTACTGTAAATGTAAGTTCCTATATTAGTTCATTATGCTATTCAGTACTTCGTGTAGAGCCTTATACATCATGCAGCTATTCATGTATGTACTGTTATGCTAAATGGTATAGAAACATGGATATAGTTAAGCCAAACTATGATTTTATAGGTGAGTTTAAAAGATGTGTTTTGAAGCTTAGAGGGCTTAAGCTTAAAACCATACCCTTCAGAATGGCTACTCTAGTAGATCCTTTTCAGCCTATTGAGTATAAGTATAGGGTAAGCAGATATGTTTTAAAGATATGCTTAGAAAACAGCATACCCTTAATACTGAATACGAAATCCATAGCTTACACTTGGAGAGCATGGTTTAAGCTTATTTCAGAGCTTAGCAGTAAGGGACTACTCATACTACAAGTAACTATTGTAACACCTAATGATAGAGTTTCACGTGTGGTTGAGCCTAATGCACCAACAACTTCAGAAAGGCTGAAAGCCATTGAGAAAACATTAAGCGAAAACATACCGGTAGTGGTTAGATACCAGCCACTAATACCGGGAGCCTCAGATATAGATTCAGTAAGAGATCTATTCAGTCAATTTAAAGCATTAGGTGTAAAGCAGGTTATTGTAGAATCTATTCGATGTCTAGAGGATGATATATTGTTTCTTAAGGGAGTATTGGAAAGTAGGGATGTATACGATTCAGTATGGGAGCCGTATGCTTTAGAGAACGAGGTGGAGGGTAAATTAAGGAGGCCACCATTAAAATGGCGTTTAGAAATATTTAAAACAATTAGAGATCTAGCTGAAAGATTTAATATTGATTTCGCAACATGTAAGGAGGGATTATTCAGCCTACATACAGCTAAAAACTGTTGTGGAATTCACCTCATGGATGAGGAGAAATATGTTTTAAGACCTACACTCTACGAGGCATGGATAATCTATAAGAAAACAGGTAAACTACCATACTATGATGAAATCATAAGCAAATATGGAGGGGAGAAATACATTTATGGTGAAAAACTCAAAGCATATCCTAGAGCCTTAAGAAGAGGCTTAAAAGCACATGAGAAAAAACTTGCAAAAATACTTATTGATGAGAGAATCGTTAAACATATAGCTCCAAGCCTATCATCAAAAGGAGCCCTATCGTGACTGTTTCAAGTTTCATATAGGTTTATAAGGGTTGATGTTAACTCTTTTATTTGGGAGTGGAAGTGCTGAGACCGAAGGAGGTTTGTGAGAAGCTTGGTATTAGCTATACTACTTTAAGGGATTATGTTGGGAGGGGCTACATAAAACCTGTGTTGACTCCAGGAGGTAAGTGGAGGTTTAGGGAGGAGGACGTTGAGAGATTAATTGGTGTAGTTAAGCAAAGGAAAGCTGTACTTTACGCTAGAGTATCATCCAGTAGTCAAAGAGATGACTTAGAGAGACAGGTTAGAGCGTTAGAGGATTGGGCTAGAAGCAACAATATAGTGGATTACGAGGTAGTAACAGATATTGGAAGCGGGTTAAACGAGGATAGGAAGGGATTCAAGAAGATACTGAAGCTGGCTATCGAGAAGAAGGCATCAAAGATCGTTGTAGCATATCCAGATAGATTGACGAGGTTTGGCTTCAGAACAATCGAGGAGTTACTGAGAGCTTTCGGAGTTGAAGTGGTTGTCTTAAACCACGAAGACAAGGATCCTAGGGAGGAACTCGTTGAAGACCTCATCACAATAGTCTCCCACTTCGCGAGAAGACTCTACGGCATGAGGAGCCATAAGTACGAGAAGGTGGTTGAAGGTGCAAGGAAGCTCATTGAAGACCCTTAAACAGGTCAAAATGTACCCTATACCAGTAAGTGATCCAAGGGTTAGCGAGCTAATAACGTGGTACTTGAATGCTCTGCAGAGAGCAATAGACATTATCTGGGAGAACATTGATTGGAAGTATAGATTCCCTAGAATAGAGAAGAGGAAACAAGTAGTAATTATTCCCGGTAAGCTCAAAGTTCCAGAGCTACCAAAGAGCAAGTCTTTCAAGAAGAAGCTGCGTGACGAGCTCCTGTTAAACTGCCCATATGCTAGGCACTGGGTTGACGCTGTTATTAGGACAGCGTACTCTATTATGGAGTCCTGGAGGAAGAGGTATCTTAAAGGAAGAGCTAGGAAGGTTATGCCAAGAGTTAGGAGGAGGTTCGCTAGGTGTAAGATAACCCTGATGAAGGTGGACTACGGGGAGAAGAAAATCAGGATTACAGTTAGGCCAGGCGAGTATATAGAGGTCTCTTGGAGTAGCAGGTGGTTTACTAGAAGGGTTGAGGGCTGGAGGGTAGGAGAGGTCATATTAAAAGATGATAGAGTACTAATACCATTCAAGTCCACGAGGATTATAAAAGTAAGGAATGTCATTGCATGGGACTCCAATGAACTATCGCTCGACGGATTCTCG
>Ga0209225_1001754_pt1 | contig 20617 bp, 24 predicted proteins | sample WasSprMetagenome_FD_184732 | JGI IMG/M metagenome (GOLD analysis project Ga0209225, IMG submission 184732) | Sulfidic aquatic microbial communities from Washburn Spring, Yellowstone National Park, USA - WS (SPAdes) (version 3) | ecosystem: Environmental > Aquatic > Thermal springs > Hot (42-90C)... | reverse complement strand
CCGCTCTCGGGGATGCACCTAGTTTAATTGCTGGGTGTTTTCTAGTTTCCTCGACTAGGCTCGCCATGTATTCATATATTGATTCATCTACGTAGATTGAGGATACAATCTTAACTTCTTCTAATACCTCTTCACGGGTAATTAAGGGCTTTATATTTCTAATAGCTTCATCTATTTCATCGGCTTTTTTAGTGATCCTTATAAGTCCGGGTCTTGAGGGGTAACTCGTCTCTATTCTCAGTAAGAATCTATCCAGTTGAGCCTCTGGTAGTGGGAAAACGCCCTCCATTTCAATGGGGTTTTCCGTTGCGATAACCATGAATGGTTCTTCAAGCTTGAAGACTTCTCCCTCAATGGTTACTTGTCTCTCCTGCATTGCTTCAAGCAGGGCTGATTGAGTCCTCGGAGAGGCTCGATTGATCTCATCAACTAGCAGTATATTTGTGAAGATAGGACCTTTCTTCAATACAAAGGAACTAGTCTTCTGGTCGTAGACATAGTACCCTATGATATCGGAGGGGAGGAGATCTGGCGTCATCTGCACTCGTTTAAATCCTAGACCAAGAAGACCTGCAATAGCTTTAGAAGTATAAGTTTTCGCAACACCGGGAACCCCCTCCACTAAAACATGTCCTCTAGCAAGCAGTGCTGAAGTTATTAGCTTTAATTCGAGTTCTTTCTCGATTAGAATCTCCCTGTCTATTAATTCTCTCTTTATAACACTGTAAATCCTAGACAATGAAACACCCTTAGTTTTAAATATATATTCGAGGGGTTTATACATTTACCACCCCTAGATTTATCTAGACTAGTCTCTCCCTACGTGTCTTAAGTGCTTCTAGGTAAAACAAGGCAGCTGCAACAAGTGAGACTAGGAGTGTTAGTAATCTATCACCTGTGAACTCTGTTAGTATTGTGTAAATTACTGTCCCCGCGAAAATTCCCGTGAAGAATAAGCCGTATATTAGTAGTCTCGGTATAATTAGTCTCCCGACTATAATGTATTCTCCTAGTTTAACGGGGTTTTTAACGATATAGCCATTAGCGCTTTTCTCGATATACCCCAGCTCCTCTAGTCTTTTTAAATTATAGTGCACTGTGCTCGGAGATAAATCTAGGTCTCTAGCAATATCTCTAACACTAACATCTCCACTATGCGTCAATATATAGAGGTATATTTTAACCTGGGTATCAGTGAGCCTCCTATTACTCAAATACACCACACTACTATGTAATAGTTATTAATTGTTAGATTTTAACCCAGTCATTGTCCAACCTCTTGGACAAAGCGTCCGGGTATTAGTGTTTTAAGAAACCATCAACGACTCTTAATGTGGGTGAGGAGGAGTGGATAAAAAGATAATTTTGGTATTAGGCATTTTAGTGTTTTCAATAGGTTTACTAATACCATTCACAATACTCCCCAGTACACCCTACAGAAAAACCCCTTCACCCAGAACTCTTGCCAGCCCCACGGTTTCAATTATAATTCCAGAAATTCCACACTTAGAGGTATATAAAGACCTACTCGACAAGATAGCGAAGCAAGCCGTGTTAACTACATACGCTCCTCTCCTACTAAATTCGTGGATGCCGCAGCCTCCTCAGCAGCTGAATAACTGGGTTCCTTTAGGGGGGATCCCGGTAATAATGGAGACACGCACTACAGTGCTCTCCACTTCTGGTCACTATGGCTATACAGGGCAGATAGATTACTCGGGGACAAATATTCAAGCGGTAGGCGTGGATGAGCAGGATGTTGTCAAGACTAATGGCCGGGTGATAGCCTTAGTTAGAGATAGAGATGTAGTGGTTATCGACGCTGTTAACAATAGAGTTGCATCCTATATAAACTTAAGTAGGGTCCGTGGGCTATACATAGTTAACAATACTTTGATAGCGTTGAGAGAGGAGCAGTTGTCAAGCATCACGGGTTACAATAACGTGTCTCAATCCATAGTTTACCCTGTGGTAGTTGAGGTTATTGTGTATGATCTAGAAGACCCATATAACCCCATTTACAAGTATGTTGTTAACTTCACAGGTTTATTTGCCGGCTCGAGGCTTGTTGGTAATTACTTGTATGTTGTTGGCTACATGGATGCCTATAGGCAGTTGTATCAAAGTGGCGGAGGTGTTTTAACACCACTAATACCCATAATTAATGGAGTGGCAGTACCAAGGGAGAATATATCTGAGACGGGGGCTTACACTTCATATGTAATTCTCTTATCCCTGGATCTAATTAGTGGAGCATACACTGCTAGGGCTTATCTGGGTGGAGGCGTTGAGTGGATCTACATGGTTCCAGACAGGCTTTACATTGCTTGGAGCAATCCATTAATTAACTACGTTGCATTATTGAGGATGCTGGAGCACTTATACAACGAGGGAGTTATATCGAGTTTAAAGCTTAATGAGTACAGGGAGATGATTGAGGAGGGTAGAGTAGGGGAGGTTAGAGAAGATCTAGCCTCCATACTAGACAAATACTATAATACAACTACATACCGCAGTGAGTACGTACCATTAAATTACACAGATGAAACTACATTCCTAGTGCTAGACATTAGTGGACTCGAGACCTCTCAACGGGGAGTATTCAAAGTACCGGGGCATGTCTTAGATCAATTCGCGATGGAGGAGTATTGGTCTGGCAATGAGAGGTTTATAGTTGTAGCTACAACTGTTAGTGGATACAACATAGCTGTCTACTATACGAAGTACTGCTACGTGGAGTCAATACCCGTGGTTACCATTGAGGAGTATAGAGAGGGGGCGTGGACTAGACAACAGGTGGAGCTCAATACTACAGGGCCTGGGTCTAGGTGTGGACCTATTTCATGGTTTACGAGTATTCAATCACTTAGTACTGTAAATAGTGTATACATTGTTAATGATGAATTAAACATAGTCGCGAATCTAACTGGTTTGGCTCTAGGTGAGAGGATCTACGCTGCTAGATTACTAAAGAACACACTATACCTTGTTACATTTAGGCAAGTAGACCCACTATTCGCAGTAGACTTATCGAATCCCCGTCAACCCAGAGTACTGGGATACTTGAAGATACCTGGCTTTAGTGAATACCTCCACCCAGTCACAGAGAGTAAATTGCTTGGCGTAGGGAGAGAGGATACTGCATTGAAGATTAGTCTCTTCGATATATCAAATCCAACTAGTATGAGTGAAGTGGCGAAACTACTATTGAAGGACTACGTCGACTCCGATGTACTCAGAGACCACCACGCAATATTGATCGACCAGAGGTACAAGTACATTGTAATCCCAGTTACTATATCTTGGAGTTGGAGAGGATTCGCTGTCGTAGATTTCAATGCTGATAGGAATGTATTGAAACTGAGGGAATTAATTAATTTAGAGTCCCCTATGAGAGCAGTCTACATAGGCAATACGCTATACCTAGTGTCCAACTCCAAGACTTTGATGTATCAACTACCACAGTTAGAATACCTAGGCGAGATCTCGTATTGACAGAATTTTCCCCACCAACCCTTTGTGTATTCTCCTAGATAAATAAACCACGGTATTAAACCCCTATACATAAATACCTCTACGTAGATTCCTTTTTCCAGGTAATTATGAGTGGGAGGCTTCTACAGCTTTGGGAATAAACTATGCGGCAATTAAGTTCAAGGGATATATTTAAGTTAGTTTATACAAGGAGGGGGAGGTTTAGAACTACGAGGAGGAGTATTGAGGAGAGCACTAGGCTTGCAGTAATGGCGCGAGAGCTCTCCCAGGCATACCTCGAGGTGGTAAAATGGGGGAGAGAAGAGAGAATTTTAAAGTTGAAGAAGTAGCTAGTGAATTACTAAGGGTTTTCGAGGAGAAGATACTGCCCCGTCTCTTAAGTATCACAGATGAGTCTAAGAGATATCTCTTATTCGCTGGGTGGCTAAACACATTCCTAGAGGAGCGGGGTATGGGTAGAATAATAATTACGGGGGGTTTTGCAGTAGAGATCTACACGGGTAGAGTATATAGAACCATGGATGTAGACATAATAGTAGAGGGAGATGCGAGGATTGTTGAATCTTTTCTCGCAGGGTTTTCCGAGAGAATTGGACGTGGATTTCTCCCAATATATGATGTTCTCTCATTGAAATCAATAGATATAGTTTCAACTGTTTACAATAGGGGTAAGCCCCCTGTGAAGATCCTTGTGGAGGAGTATTACGTATACTTAGACCCCGTTGAGGATCTTATAGCTATATATCTTGATGGATGGAAAAACTGGGGGTCTACAGAGGATCGTGACAAGGCGATTTGGCTAATGGCTACTTGGGCTAATAAACTGGACTTGGAGTACCTCGAGGAAATCTGTAGAAGTAGGCGTGTAGTTGATAAGTTGGTTGAGTTAAAGCAGTTGCTTTCAATATAGAGACTATTCAGTGAATGGACTTCTTTGGTTTAGTAAAAGCTAATTGTCTCAATACATTGTATCCTCTTGTATCACTACTTGATTCCAAGTAGTTTAATATTCTCTTTAGCGTAGTAGCTGTCTGGCCCTGGACGCAGAGAGCCCACATAGCGTTCAGCATTCCACTATGTGTCGTGAGTGTAGCGTAGAGTATTCCTGATAAAACACCTAAACCTAGTTTACCCATAGTAACCTCTCTACCCGCTACTACAGCTATTAACCCCATGGATGAAAACCACGTCGCCATACCTGTGGCAAAGTAGAATCTATCAATCCATAGTATCTTGTTAATTGAATACTCCCATGTCTTAAGGGTCTTATCTAGGTCTCCATTAACGCTCTCCCCATATACAATGTTCTTAATGTAGACTATGCTCTGGGCATACATTTTCCTCTCCTGCGCTCTATACGTCTCTACCCTCCTAGAGTATATTTCTGCGTATAGAACGTATGGTGTTACTGATGCAGTTGCTATAAATCCAATAGAGGGGTCGAAACTGTAGATAGTGTACAGTGCAGTTATAGCTGTGAATAGATTTGGAAAGAGTGTTGTTAACACTGCGTTTACATTCCACACAACAAAGTCTACATCGCTTGAGATTTTTCCAACAAGGTCTTCGGGGTCTTCACGCACTCCCTCCCTCTTGATCCTATCAATTATGTACCGCTTCATTGAGGCAATACCTCGTGTAAGCTTTTTGAAGTAGATCATTTGAACGATCTCTGTCACTACAAAGACTAGCGCTGTGGTTATTAAAAGCATTACTCCTCCTTGAAATAACTTATTATCTTGGTTTTTCAATCCATCAATAACATACGTCATAGAGTATGGAATAAAAATACCGTTTGCAAACCCCCTAGCGAGGTAAACAACAAGTATTATTGGAATACCTATCTTAGTGAAATTTGATGTAGTTTTATCAAGGATGGCTATGGAGTGTAGCATTAGTAAGGTATCAGTGTGTAGTTTACTGACAGTTCTTTCGCTCGATTTAAGCGCGTGATGCGGTTTTTTACTACCTGGGTTCTCATCATTAAGCTCCATGCATACCTCCGAGTTATTCATTAGACCCTGTTAACTACTTAAAAAGACTGGGTGTAGTTTAATATGCATTTGAGAAAGGAGAATGGTTGAAATTACTATATGGCTGGTGTGTATTGCCAAGTGGCCTTGCATTAATCAGAGTTGGAGTTAGAGTTGCGGGTTTTTATGGATACCTATATACGGGTAGACTTGTGAAGTCGCTGCTTATAAGAGCTTATTCACAACTAGAGGATTGGTTTAAGCCGAGTAAGGGTCCTGTACCCAAGCTTATTCACATTACGCCACTATATAAGAGTAGAGGGGATAAAGTAGAGTGTATATATAGTTACGCAGATTGTAAGAGTTCTAGAAAGTTGATTAAGTGCGTTGAATCCCCTACGATTATAGAGCTTAATGGAGACTACTACTTCTACATCGGCCTCTATGAGTCTGGTATCAAGGGATTAGATATAGTATCGAAGTTGTTGAACTACGTTGAGTGCTTTGAGTTCATTAAGCAAAGGGTGTGCGTTGAGATCGAGTCAATAGAAGTCGTCAACCCCCTTATCCCAGCGGGAGAGATAGCTCGGAGAGTAATAGAGAGTAAGGGGGTTAAAGTAGTTTTCTCATCGCCAGTGCTACTGAGAGATCCATTGAAGACTAGGAGGAGGCAAAAGACCTTCATACCGTCTCCAATGAACGTGTTTGCTGTTCCAATATACACTAAACTATACCTAGCTGGAGGTATTAAGAAGAGTGTTTACCGTAGAGAGTTGTTGAGAGTGCATAGGCTCTTCAATGAAACATACACTATGTTTAAGACGGCGAGAGTGAAGTGGATCTACTATACCGATAAACCAATACCAGCGCTAGTAGGCTACGTCAACTATAGACTAGATATTGATTACTTAAAACACCTAGAAGAACAAGGCATTAATGTGGAGGATTGGCTGGGTAATATCGTGGCGTATGCAATGACTCTTGGAGTGGGAACGGGTAGAGCAACGGGGTTTGGTCACGTGGAGATAAAGCCTATTCAAGCGTCAACATGAACTTAACACGCGTTAATTACTGTAAGAATCGGTTGATAACGGATAGTGGAGAAGGAATTTACGACTTGCACACTTCGACTTACTGCAAAGATACTTTGCCTAGGGTTAATTATGGATATTGATTCAGAGGTGTTAAACCAATGGACTAGGAATACACTTAATGTAGTCATAAACAAACCGTAGTGATTGTGGTAAACATTAGTAACCAAACCGTGTTTATAAACACTTTTTTCTTTTAATTAATAAACCCGGTGAAAATATGGTAGCAACGTATTCACAAACCCAGCCTCCTCCAGAATACATGGCACTATATGGATTAACTAAGTTTAAGCAAGCTGCATTAATGCAGATCATTGGAACAGTGCTAATGACTGCGACTATTCTAGCATTATTTGCTAGTCTACCATTCTATGGAGTATTTACTCCTCCCGAGGCCAATGTTGATATTGCTATTTACCTGGGAGGATTGTTAGTTGGCCCTGTATGGTTTATAATAACAATATTGTTCACGATGATCTCGGGTTTTGTGTTCTTATTCTCGTCGATATACTGGCTTACCGCGTGGAAACCCTCGGAATTCCAGGAGTCTTCGAGGCTTATAAAGACATTATATACTATTGGCTCCATTCTACTGTTCATTGCTTTACTAATAATGGTCGTACTAAACACTGTGAACACTCCTAGTTTAATAAAGGGATATAGTATAAGGGAGAGTTTAGCTCGTGCTCAAATATGGCCAATACTTATAGCTACCATAGGGGCAGTAATATTCTACATTGCATGGATAGAGGTTACGCGATTTGCCCTAAAGATCTGCGAGGTATTTAGTGAGTCTGAATTGAAGAAGCTTGCACCATTCATCTCATTACATGGTTCAATATACTTGATAATATGCGGAGCCCTCCTCATAACATACTATTCACAGGTTATAGGAGGCTACGGGGCATTACTAATCGAGATCTTAAAGGTAACGCTAGGACTATCTTTACTAATAGCAATAATAGAACTTATTGTTTGGCTACTAATAAATAGTGAAATAGATGCGTTAGTTAGAAAGATCCAGGCCCTCAAGCCATAAGCTCATGGAATACTTTTTATTGCCTATCTACTTTTTGAATAAGGGGAGATTAAATTAACCAGCATAATTGCTGTATCCGCAGACGTGGTTATTAGTCAATACTTTCGCATCTGGAAATTCCTTAACTAATAATTAATGAAACCGTGTAGGTAAATATATTCAATAACCCGTGAACTAAGATGCAATACATAGTAAAGACTGGAGGCATGCTAGTACCACTGCTTATTAAAACTCCGTTATCTTAGTTAGCTTTAGTGTTCTTCGCCTCGTAGAATACTATTCATTGTGCTGGCTGTAACAGCCCACTGTACAATTTGTTAACCCCTATATACTGTCCTATAGTTACATGCTCTCAACGAACTTAAAATATGTCTAGAAGAACATATATTTAGTCCTTGATTAATAGTTAATTGATCACAAAGCAATGGAAAGCACATACACCCTTTGAAGGTGGAGGGATCGGTGGTCATGAATTGACCGCTCGATATTTGAGATCTGACTATTGCTCATTTCTCTTAGATTTATTCTTACTCAAATAATTTTACACGCGGTGGTGGATTTGAACTCTGAGGATAAGACCGGTAGGAGATCGGAGAGAATAAGGAGGATCGAGGAGGCAATTAGTAGAATAAGGGAGATAATTGAGGAGTTGAAGAAACAAGATGTTTCAAACCGCGATGTTCTCCTCAAACAGCTTGAAGAGGCTATTGGGGATTTAAGGATCATTATTGAGGATACGAAGAAGAGGGTTTCACCAGAATATGAGTTAACATTGATAAGAGAGTCTATGAGGGAGGTTACTAATATGTTCAAGACTATTGGGGAATTGGTAAAGGACTCTATAATTAGCTTCATGGATAAGCAATTTAACGCTAAAAAACTCGGTGAAGACATAGCATCACTGTACACTAATTTAAAGAATGCTGGCCTGCCAGATCAAATGATAAACGATATAGTTAAAGAATATACTAGGAAAGCTCTCTCGGGGTTGAATATTGGAGAGCTCATGGAAAAGCTATTGTCAATGCTGCAGAGGTCTATATCGATTCCTGGAGCTAGAGGAGGCGTGCATGGCGTCCCCGAATCTATGAAGAAAGAGGAGGAAAAAAGAGAAAAAGAAGAAAAGGAATAATCTAATGTAGAGATGACTGCGGTAGCTATATATGAATTATTCAAGCAATGGGAGTGACGCTTCAACGAGCATTGAGAAGATCTTGGAAACTCTGGATAGACTAACACGTAGGATTGATAGATTAGAGCGATTAATAAGGGTAAGTAGTACCCGTGAAAACCAGAACCTACTTTTTAATTTTTTATCTCTTGCTAAGACCCCTTATCACGTGGTTTTCCAAAGTGTTCTCAGAGCATGGATTGTCCTCTTTAGACTTGGTAGAGTAGACCCTGTCACCGAGTCAATTATATACGTTCTCTCAAATTGCAGTGCACAAAGCATCTCCGAGGTTTATAGAGGCGTTAAGCAATTGAGGAAGAAAGCTTCTCGTACAGTAGTATCAAGGAAATTGAAATTACTGGAGGCTAGTGGCGTAGTCGTTAATAAAGGGTCTTCGAAGAGACCGAGATATATACTTAAGGAATGCATCACTGTGGAGACTAAGTGAGTAGAGTAAAGAGGAATTTCTACGCGCTCGCCACTATAATCTATGCTTTCTCGTGGCTAGTGATCCTAGGAGTGTACTTCACGGCGTTATTTATTAATCTTAAATTAAAGTTATGGATGCATCATAGGCGTAATCTCCATAAACTCAAGTCTACTCTAAGAAGGACTGGGATCCCGCCAGACCTGGGGAAACTTATTATGGAGATCTATGAAGACCGGTGGAGGCTGTTTTCATCCACATTATCGACTAAGTCATTTATACGCTTCATTAAACAAATATCAAATATCCGCGGAGTCGAGAATACGTAGTATTGAGTAGTGTTTATTTGGAAACTCTTCTTCGGCGTCCCGCATTCATAAGTACTATAATTAAACCTCCTATAAAGGATTTTTATGGGGTTTTACTAAATATGCTAGTGGGATGAAGAAGGCTGTACTCTCGGATTTGTGAAGAATTCATTGAGTACTGACCAGTCGAGTTAAAGCCGTGTGTGTATATGATAGTTGGGGTGTTTCTTCATTGAAGCCTACTCGTCTATACGAGTCCCTTGGTGGTGGTTCTGCAAAGTGCTTGGTTTGTGGGAAAATGTGTAGATTGCCGAGTGGGGTTTCGGGGATTTGCGGCAACTACGTGAATGTTGGTGGAGTGGTTTATCACAAGGGTTATGGGAGGTTGAGTGCTATTGAGAGTAGGCCTATTGAGATAAAGCCGTTGTTTCACTACTGGCCTGGTTCTACGGCTTTGACTTATAGTAATTATGGGTGTAATTTCTACTGTCCATGGTGTCAAAACGATCACTTGAGCTATAGAAAGCCCCGTGGAGATGAAGAAATTACTCCACCCGAGAGACTAGTTGAGTTGGCAATTATCTATGGAGATGAGGGTTTATCAGCTAGTTTTAATGAGCCTATTACAAACCTAGACTACGTAATAGATGTAACCGAGATCGCTGTAAAGAATGGATTGTATTCGGTGATGGTTACGAACATGTACTTCACAGAGAAATCGCTCAGAGCCGTTATCGATGCTGGTGTTGATGGATTCTCCGCTGACATAAAGGGTTGTCCTCAAATGAAGAAGGCGCTGGTGGGTGTAAACCATGAGGTTGTATTTAGAAACGCTAAGTTAGCTATTGATAGTGGTGCACACGTTGAAATGGTGTACCTAGTTGTAACTAATACGAATGACTTTGAGGAGTGCTATGAGTGGATTATTGGAAAGCACTTGGATTACCTAGGGCCAGATGTTCCACTACATGTAAATCGCTATTACCCAGCACATAGGTGGATGGAGCCGCCTACACCTATAGAGAAGCTCATGGAGATCCGCGATTACGCATTGAAGCAGGGTTTAAAGTATGTATATGTTGGGAATGTGTGGGATCCAGGCCTTGAGTCAACGAAGTGTCCTAGATGTGGAAGGATATTGATATATAGGAGTGGCTATAGGGTCTTGGAGTTTAAACTAGATAGAAGCAATGAGAAGTACAAGTGTCCTCGTTGTGGTGAGTTAATACCAATAAGGGGGCAATACGTTGAGAAATCTAGGTATTCTCGGTTGTTTATCTAAGTAGGTAATTAAGTGCGGGGGGTGGGATTTGAACCCACGCAGGTCTACACCAGCGGATCTCTCCTGGGCCACTGGATCTTGAGTCCGCCCCCTTTGGCCAGGCTCGGGCACCCCCGCTTACTCCAATAATTACTTAGTTTGAGTAAGGGTCTTTTAACCTTGTTTTATTGAAACACCGTATTTGTTTAGGTATAAGCTATTTAAAGGGTTGATGGGGTTTAAGTCAATAAAGGTGTTTAGCATGCCTTTGAGGCCTGCAAGGTGTTATACGAAGTTTAGTGGGCCGCCCTACACTAGGAAAGAGTATATTCCAGGTGTCCCACCGCCGAAGATCACTAAGTTCGAGCTGGGTGATATACGCAAAGACTACGACTACGAAGTAATATTATTAGTGGAGGAGCCGGGTCAAATAAGGCATAATGCACTTGAAGCAGCACGTGTTGCAGCATCTAAGAGACTATCAGTCAAGGCTGGTGAAAACAACTACTACTTAAAGGTGAAGGTGTATCCACACCACGTAATTAGGGAGAACAAAATGCTTGCATTTGCCGGTGCAGACCGTCTGCAAGAGGGTATGAGGCTGTCTTTTGGAAAACCAATTGGAACAGCTGCAAGGGTTTACCCCGGTCAAGAGATAATGATTGCAAGGGTTTTAAAGGATCATGTTGAAGCAGCGAAAGAAGCTCTTAAAATAGCGGCTTCTAAACTACCAATACCTTGTAGACTAGTTGTAAAGCCATTGAAGGAGGGTTTGTCACCAGCGGGTTAGTAGAAGGAGAAGTACTGCGTGTACTCTGAATTATTAACTTGTGGTAGCTATGAGGTTTCACTGAAGCCCATTTTAAGCCTACTCGAGAATAGGAAGATCAAGAGTTTCCTAATCCATGCTCCTAATGGATTAAAACACATCTACACTTGTTTATCGATTTTCCTCCAGGAGAGGGGATTCGAGGTCTACGTGTCGGCAGCGCCTGGCTATGGATCATGTGATATTCCATTGGATGAAGCAGAGGCCCTAGGGGTAGGCGGCATAATACACGTTGGCCATGAGAAGTATGAATTAACCGAGGAGACCCCAGGGGGGTTGCCAATACTATATCTTCCAGTCTACTATAAGGGTGGTGTGAGTGAGCGAGTGCTTGGAGAAATTTACTCTTTGGTCGAGGAAAAGAAGTATCTTAAACTAACTATTTCCTCTACACTAACGGATGTATATTTGAGGAGAATTATAAGGGATTACTTGGTGGAGAGAGGAGTCCATGTTTTCGAGGTTGAAAAGCCGATCTTGGGTTGTCTGTATGGACACGTACTAGTCTATGATGGCATTGTAGATGCACACTTAGTAGTGGCTGGCGGGGTATTCCACGCATTGGGGTTGGGTTTAGTGTCAACTAAGCCGGTGTTAGCGGTTGATCCGTACATGAGCAAGGTGTGGAATGCCAGCGTGGAGGCGTTTAAGGTTCTTAAACAAAGGCTATTCAAGATATATGAGGCTCGGAGTAAAGCGGGTAGAAAGCTTGGTTTAATAATTGGGTCTAGGCTTGGTCAGTACAGGCCAAAACTCGCTAGGTATATTGAGGAGGAGGCAATTAGAAGCAACTATACCGTCTACAAGATTACTGCAGGCTACTTAGATAGAGAGAGGTTGATTGCGATAGATGATGCATTAAAACTAGACCTCTATGTAGTTACGAGTTGCCCTAGACTACCTATAGATGACCTTGGAGACTTCTATAAACCCGTATTGACTCCTGGAGAGTTCTTGATGCTCACGAGGGGTATTGAGAAGTATGTTTACCCATGGTGACTGCCCTTGAGGAAGCCAACTAGTGTAGATGAATTAGAGTTACAATTAGCTCCTTACTCTAAGACGCCGGCTTCTTTTTTAATGAAGAAGTATCTTGAACAGTATCAAACACCGACAGATATAGCGGCTAGGATGGCTTGGACGGCTTATATGAAGAAGCACTTAGAGTCTTCAACCGTACTCGACATGGGCTGTGGAATGGGGGTTTTAACTATTGCAGCTGTTTTGAACTCGGCAAAGAGGTCTATATGCTTAGATATAGATGCCGAGATTCTAGAGGCTGGCTCTGCTTTTATTAAAGACCACTATAATAGTGTTTCACCCAGGATAATCTTTGTAAGTGGAGACGCTACAGAGCTAGAGTTTAATGGAGTAGACGTTGTATTAATGAATCCCCCTTTTGGAGTAGTACCTGGGAATAGAGGCTTAGATACATTGTTTCTCATAAGTGCATTTAGAAACTCTAGGTTTATCTACAGCCTACACAAGTACTCTAAGGGGTTTGTTAATCTACTACGAAGGCTTACATTGGAGTATAGATACACAGTAACCTGGTTTGAACTACTAGATTTTAAGATACCAATGACTTACCCTCGACATAGACGCAAAGTCTACAGAGTTAAAACACTCTTTATTGGATTAGAGAGGAAGTAGGTGTGAGTATGAGTCTAGTAACTCCCGGAGAGCCTATAGCTGTTGAGGAGGAAGCACTACCAGCGGGGGGCGCTTACATATCACGAGATGGACATATAAGATCCATGGTTACCGGTCTACTCCAATTTGATAAATACAGGAAACAAGTACTTGTTAAGCCATTGGTTAGGAGGGAGTTGACTCTAAAGCCAAATAGCGTTATAGAAGGCGTTGTCACCAACGCGTCGGAGGATGTAGCGATGGTCAAGATCTACGCCTCAGAGAACAATATGCGTTTCAACGCTATTGGAATTCTACATGTCTCCCAAGTAATGGATGGATATGTATCAGCTATGTACGATTACATTAAGCCTGGGGACATTGTTAAAGCGAAAGTACTTAACTCCACGCCTCCATACCTTCTAAGTGTGAAAGAGCCTTTAATGGGTGTTATAGCTGCTCAGTGTAGTCACTGTGGTTCAACACTACACCTTCACCCATCAGGCTACCTTGTATGTAGGAATTGCGGTAGACAGGAGAAGAGGAAGATAGCTGTTGGCTATCTTTATGTATTGAGGTGACTACTTGCCTCTTGTTAAGAGAAAGTTATTTATTCCATGTAGTGGGGAAGAGTGCTTAAAGCTATACGAGCTATTGAGAGATAAAATGCCGCCTGTAAACTATGTCTCTCTAAATTTAATGGATAAGGGACTATTGATCGAAGTTTATGGCTATGAGACAGATGTTAAGGAGACATGGTTTTTAATTAAGAGGCTTTTAGCCCCTCTCAAAGAGGCCTCTAAGAAGAGTGGTTTGAGAAGAATAAGCGTGGATCTCATCTCTAAATCAATCCACGGCACTTTTCCACTAAGGGCTTTAATTGAGGTACTTAGGAGAATGAATTACCTAGTGGAGTATTCCGTAGAGGAAAATACTATAGTTACTAATGCGTCTTTCGAGGTAGTGGTATCTATCGCGTCAAGAATTGCTAGTTTAAATAGTGAAGCATCTAAGGTGGCATCTAATACCTCTACAAGGTACTACTTGGCATCAGCATCGATCATCGCAGGCCTTTCAATAGATAAAGTAATCGAGGTCTCCCTCACGATTGGTTTTTTAACGCAGGATCAATCGGGTAAATACGTATTAACACGTGATTGGCGCACTGCTCTAGATTTGTTTATAAAAGCCACGAAGAAATAATTAGAAGAGTTATGGGGTTGTGCTTAATGGATTTTAGAGTTATCTCTAGGAAAGATAGAGAGTTAGTTTTAGAGATAAAGGGGGAGGATCACACGCTGGGAAATTTATTGATGAAAGAAGCTTTAAAACACCCTAGTGTAGAGTACGCAGCGTATAGAATACCCCATCCACTGAGAGACGTTATGGAGTTTACACTTATAGTTAAAGAGGAGGCAGATGTATCGAGAGTGCTGAGAGAAGTCATTGATGCACTGCGTAGCGAGGTATTGGAGTTTAAGAAGAGCGTAGAGAGTGTGCTGGGACAGGATTAATGAAGGAGGAGGCTAGGATTCTTGTATATGGAGTGGGTAGATTCTATGGCGTGTTCTTAACCTACCGTAGGGGGTTCCTAGAGGAATTATACATTACTAAGTTGCAGGCTTATAGTCTATGGAGGATACTAGAGGAGAATTTGAGGACTTTTAATGAGGTTACATATGTAGTTCCATGTCTTGGAAGTAAGTACGAGTCTGTGTTGCTACCAGGCTTTAGGGTTATTGAGGGGGGTGAGGAGTTGGTAGTTAAGAAGCGTTATTGTAGACTAGTAGATCTGCTCATGCAGTTGCTTGATAAAAGGGGTTTAATCATGCAAACATATATAGGTCAAGTTGTTGAAGTAGCATCAATTGACACAATACCTGGTTGATATCTATGGTTAAATTATGCCCTAGGTGCGGGGGTGTAATGAAGCCTATTAGGGAGGGGGGTAAGTCTATACTAGTGTGTACTAGGTGTGGTTATAGAGAGGAGTCTTCGAGTACACAGTCTATGAAGATCTCAAATAGAATAGTACATAGTGCTAGAGAGAAAACAATAGTGATAGAGGGGGAAGGGGATTTAGCAAAACTACCAATTACAAGAGAAGTTACTTGTCCAAAGTGTGGTAATCATGAGGCGTACTACTGGGTATTGCAGACGAGAGCTGCTGATGAACCCCCCACGAGGTTTTATAAGTGCACGAAGTGTGGACATGTTTGGAGAGAGTATGAGTAGGGTTTGTTTAACTATGTTGATTAATTGACGTTTTTATTTTAATGCCTCCTCTACCTATAAGTTATATGGTGGAGTCTTTGAGGCTTAAGTTTAGGGAGGCAACGGTTTGGAAGTACTCGATTGTGGCGATATCCAAGATAATAGAGGAAGCGAGTTTCAGGATTAACCAGGATGGAGTTAGGCTTAGAGCAATGGATCCCTCCGGCGTAGCACTAGTTGACTTCTATATCCCCTCTACAGCTTTCTACGAGTTCGACGTTCCGGGGGAGGTTACATTAGGGGCTAATTTGGATGAGTTATCAAAGGTTTTGAGGAGGGCTAGGAAAGGCGATGAATTGGTGTTGGAGTTTCAGCAAGCTGGTAAGCTAGGTGTGTACCTTGAGGGCAGGGGGTCTAGGAAGTTCACGTTGCCGAGTATTGAGTTATCCTACCAGGAAATCCCCGAGATTAGTTTTGAAGAGGCATTTAAGTGTAAAATGCTCCCAAAGCTATTTAAAGACGTTGTCAAAGAGCTCGAGGCGATTAGTGACGCTGTTGAATTATATGCACCTGCAAATAGTGATATGCTTTACCTAAGAGCTGAGAGCGAGATAGCGGAGGCTGAAGTTGTCTTAAGTGGGTCTTCGGGTGCTTTAATAGAGTACACTTCGAGCGGTGAGGCTAGGTCTAAGTACACTATTGACTATCTAGTAGACATAGCCACAGCGTCTCAAGCCGCTGAAACCATGGAGATCGCTTTTGGAGTGGAGACCCCGTTAAGGCTCACATATGAATTACCTGGAGGAGGAATGCTCCAATTCTATGTCGCGCCTAGAACAGACTAGTCGTTTTATCTTTTTAAGAAACATTATTAGAGAATACTACTCTAAGAGACCCCTCGAGGAACCCAGTGAGCTACATAAAAGAGAAATAGCCTTGGAGAGCTTAGAGGATGGAGCGTACATTAGGCACTTGTCTTTCCCATATATGCATATTCTCTACGATTTCATAACTAAAGTCAAGACTCCAATGCACCTATACTACTCATCAGCGCTCTACAGCACCCCCGACGCCAGTAGAATGGAGGATAAAGGATGGGAGGGCTCTGAGTTAATGTTTGACATTGACGCAGATAAGTATCCAGGCTGTGACAACAAAGTTTGGATATGCCCAGTTAGCGGAGACGTATATGCTAGCGAGGTGGATAAGTGTCCTCGTGGTGAAAAACCAGTTGAGTACTCTTCCCTGAGCTGGGATTGTATAGTGAGGGCTTGGCAAGATATTTCCACACTGGTCGACATTCTATCAACAGAGTTTGGTTTCCACGGTGTAAGGGTTTATTTTTCAGGTAATAGGGGTTTTCACTTAAAGGTTCATGATTCTACGGTGTTTGATTTATCAAGGGAAGCTAGAAGGGCTATAGCGGATTATGTATCTTGTGAAGGGTTGAATAAGGAAGAGATTTTTCCAGTTTACAGGGGTTTAGTTATATTCATACCGCCAGAGTATGGTTTGAGGAGGCGTGTTCTCGAGATTGCCTCGCGAATGGGTATTGTGGTGAAGAAGGAAATCAGGGGTATTAGAGGAGTTGAGGCATTTAGTGTAGAGCACCTCGATGAAGTCTTAGCTAAGGCATGTATTCAGGTTGATAAAGCAGTGACCATGGATCCAACTAGGTTATCGCGGTTTGGGAATAGCCTAAATATGAGGGCTGGTCTGCGCGTAGTGGAGATTGATTTGAATAAGGGGCTTGATGGATTAGACTATTTTTCATTCTCTCCCTTCAAGGGCAGTATTAGAGTAAAATCCCTTGTCACAGGGGACTTTGAGGCTCTTGGAGCCAGGATTTTTCTAAAACGTGGTGAGGTCTATAAGCTGGATGCCCCCATAGGTATATACTTGGTTTTAAAAAACGTGGTTTTGCCACTAGAGTATAGTGATTTAGAGGTTGGATTATGAGTGATCAATACTTGAGGATTCTACGTGAAGAAGTTAAAAGCAAGGCTATTTCATCTATTCCACGTACAAGACTAGATGGAATTCTCCAGGTTTACAGAAAAGCGTTCTCAAGCATTCCTTGGTTACCCCCTATTGCGAGAGAGTCTTTACGTGTAATGCTTGAAAAAGTATTAAGAGATGTTGACTCACTAGCTACGGCTAGGCTAGTAAAGGTTATTGTGAATAGGCAATATGATCAAAACTCCATTGATGGAGAACTTGGAAAGACCTTGATAAGTATACTGGAGGTTGAAAAGACTTTACTATCACCGCTTACTGTGAGACACGGGGAAAAGTACCTATTCAGGTTTAACACTGAGTGCCAAATACTTGGAAAAACCTATAGGAGGGGTGAGTTAGCGATGCTGTCTCAGAGGGAGTTAATGATGGCGATGATAGAGGAGTGCGGAGTACCATTTACTCAACCCATATGGAGGGGATTAAATAAGTGACGTGGTCAAGGCGTTAGATCAATATGCGTCTAGGAAAAAACCAGTGCAAGGTATATCATAGTTGTAGACAATGTGAATAAGGACAATAGTTTCAGCACAGAGCCCTGTAGACTAGTCTTTTTCACTGTGTCGCGCTCGGCTTCTAGTGGTGGCAGTCGGTTTAGAACAATATATGATATAATGGATGCTATTACCAACAGCGTAGCTCTCATTATTAAAATGCCTAGATTGCTCACTGTGAGATCTACTAGCGTAATACCGGTTAGAGACAATATGTATAAAGTTAATACGGTGAGGCCCGCGGTCTTGAACATGATTTCCGCTAAACCACCATAATCGAGGAGTCTTGTAAGCGTGGTTAAACGACGTTTCTTCAATAAAACCACCACTTCAGAGTAAACTTATAACTTCGCAGGGGGTTTTATACTAGAAGCTGAGGAGTTGTAGGTGTTATTGTATGAGTGAATCAGGGAGGAGTTTACACATAGGCTTAGTATTGCTTGGATTAGCTATTGTAATGCATATTCTACTAATTCAATACCTAGGTGCTAGTGGGTACCCGCTACTTCTTAATGCTTCACGCCTTTATGGGGATTATAGGGATTTATGTAGTTCTATTGAGGTGTTCGATCGGTGTAGTGGGTATTTAATCTACATCTGGGCTTTATCTAGGCTTCCAGGCATCTTGGCGTTATTGCCGCAAGTATTAGTAATTATACTCATATATCTATCCTCTTATGTGATGTTTAGAAACCACTTGGTGTCGGGGCTTCTCTCACTGTTATACTCTACGGCGCCTGGGTCTATGCTCGTGTACTCTATTGATCAATCGGGGTTGATTTATGCCTCCTCTCTCGCTGTAATTCCACTACTGCTTATAATGTCTAGTTTTGGATCAACTCGACTACTCTTATTGCTTGGATGTATATTGTACATAGCTTTGATTTATTTACCTATAACCCCCATAGTGTTGATGACTTATTCACTTGCCGCTATATTTGGAGTTAAGAGAGAGAATTCAAAAATCCATGCACTGGCTTTAATAGTATTGTCTACTTTAACTAGTTTATTTATCTATGTTAACGGTGTTTCCTACTATGGAGTATACGCGGTGCCAGCGCTAGTTCTGGGTTATGCAGTTGGTTTGAGTCTTCTCTTCTATGGTGCTGAATTCCTTGAGTCGGGTTATAAATCTCTCTTTACTTTACTATTGTTGCTTTTAGCCACGGCCTCGGGGCTGCTCACTCAGTATATAGGTGGATTCGCAAGTATTAGTTTTAGAGGTTTTAATATATTGATCTTGTATGGCGTACTGGGGGTTTTAGCGGTTGCGAGCTTTATTTACATATTTACTCGCAGAGTAAGCATGGCTGTGATTTTAGTTGCTATTAATGCACTCTCTCTAGTCTTGGTTTCAAGTATTGATCAATGTGTTTATCCACTAGCACTTGCGGGTCTGGGGGTTTTAAGTGGAGTGGTAGTGAATACTTTTGTCCGCTATTTATCTACGTTACACGCAACACCGAGATCACTATATAGAGTGTTGTCAACTGGGACACTACTGGTTTTAATTATTGTAGCATCACTAGTAAACCCTATACTATTAGCGAGAACAATGAGTATTGGCTTAGTTGACTCTGAGTTATTGGAGTTATCTAAAGTTGGTGTTTTCACTGTAAGACAGCCAGATCTATACTCTGCGTTAAGGGAGTTTGCAAATGCAATTAAGGAGAGATCAAAGGGTGGTAGTGCTCTTGTAGTAGCTCACTGGGAGTATTCATATATCATCTTAAATACTGCTGGTGAGAATGGTGTGTATGCTAGATTAGTGACTCACGCACATGGTGGATCAGCAGGTAAAGCCCTCTTATCTTCTATAATGGTTAGTCACTGGGATTCCTCCAGGAGGCTACTAGTTAATCTAAGTAGTGAGCTTGGAGTGCAGGATGTGTATGTCTTAGTTGCTTTTGCATACTCTGTTAGTGGCAACTACTCGTATCTTGGTCTACCAGTGACACTGAACTTGCCTGGTCAACAATATCCTCAATTGGCGTTTGAGGCTTTTGGAGACACGTATAGGTTGCTAGATTACTTATTATATGCTGGTAGATCAATGGGGGATTATGTCTTCATGCCTCCAGAGGGGTCTCGAATAGTCCTCCCCACTAGAGTAACTGCTCTTACGTGGAAGACTACTACTGAGGAACTACTTATTAACCAGCTTGTTGTAAAGACTTTAGAGGCTAGGGGGTATTCGAGGATTTATCTACAGGAGGGTATGGCTGTGTCTAGCCGTATTAGCGGCTTTGAACTTGTAAAGTATATTGACTGGGTTGGTGGTGTAATCACTGCTGGTTATTACGGGGATTTCGAGGTGCATTATTCAATAGCTTTGTTTAGATTAGTTAGTTGAGGGGTGTTAGTTGTGGTTATTGCTAGAAAGGAGCTTCCAGATGTTGGAGAGCTTGTTGTAGCTACAGTGCAGGAAATTTATGACTATGGCGCCTACGTGACTCTCGAGGAGTATGGTGGTTTAAGGGCTTATCTACCGTGGAGTGAGGTTTCATCGAAGTGGGTTAGGAGTATTAGGGATGTGATTGGGGAGGGTCAGAGGATTGTTGTAAAGGTTATTAGAGTTGATAGGGCTAAGAGAGAGGTTGATGTATCACTAAAGAGGATTACTGAGAGTGATAAACAGAGGAAGATGCAGTGGTGGAAGAGGTATTC
>Ga0209225_1001748_pt1 | contig 20659 bp, 17 predicted proteins | sample WasSprMetagenome_FD_184732 | JGI IMG/M metagenome (GOLD analysis project Ga0209225, IMG submission 184732) | Sulfidic aquatic microbial communities from Washburn Spring, Yellowstone National Park, USA - WS (SPAdes) (version 3) | ecosystem: Environmental > Aquatic > Thermal springs > Hot (42-90C)... | reverse complement strand
CGCAGGGATTGACGAAATAGAGCAAACATGATATAATCAAGTCCGCATGGGGCCCTATCGTCTAGTGGACTAGGACGCCGCCCTCTCACGGCGGAAACCGGGGTTCGAATCCCCGTAGGGCTACCAAGGCTAATAATTACAACATTTCCGGGCAAACAGCCCGGATTTTTATTGTTACAAACCTCGCCAAGGATACCGCCCACCAACTGGGTTGTAAAAAAGAAGTAGCTTTCCTGCTAACCTTTATATGGTACTTCTAACTGCCGAAAAGGGCTGGAGAGGGTTAAAACAGCCTTGCAGTAGGGTAAAATCTGATCGACCCCAATAATCAAAGGCCAGTTCAGGTCTAACCCATTTACCCGCATGAAGGCAGCCTTCTCCTGTTCCCAACCGTTCCAGGTAAGAAGCGGTTTAATACTTGTGGGGAAGAAAAGATAATCTCCTTGGGGTCGACTCCAAGAGCCCATTTCTACTTTAAGGGAAAAAGTAAATTGGCCGTTTACTGTCCAACAGAGAAGATAATTATCTTTACTGCTTAAAAGAAGGGGATAACTGTCTGGAAATCCTAAAGTTTTCCCTAGGATATGGGTTGCTAATTGAGACTTTATATTGGCCTCTGTGTAGCAGTACAGTTGATATTCTCCTTCCTGAGGTTCCCAAACAAAAGAGTAAATCTCGAAATTTTTGCTAGAAATATCTATAAAGTAAACATAACACTTAGCCTCACTACGCTGTTCTAACAATAGGGAAGGGGAGAACCAATTCCCCTTTTGATAGAAAGTATAAAATATTTTCTTTACTTCTTGTTTCGTCTCTTCCCAGCAGACGAAGAGATATTCTCCTGCCCAAAGTTTAACGCATAAAGGTTCTCCATACAACTTAAAAGGAAGATTCTTTATAAACCATTGCCCACGGTAGTGAATAAGATGTAGCGCTTCTCCTTGTAAACTAACTAAAACATGTGTCTTTTTATTGTTATCTACTACCAAACTATGTACTCGTTCGCACTCTCGAAAGGGGAAAGGGATAGTATACCAACACTGCCCCTCCCAAAAAGAATAAACATGCCGTTCATCATGCAACTTAAGGATTAAGTGTAAATATCCTCTCTTATCTATAGTTCCCAAAAAGGAAGAGATCCCTTTTAGGGGATGACCTGTTAAAGTATAAGTATAAAAAAGGAATCCCCCAGAAGAATATACCCTCCACATATCACAGTCTGGAGTCGCAAACAAAAGCACTTTTGTTTTGTTCCCCCGTTAAAACCTGCATTATAAACTTAGTCTCAATAAAAATATAAAAGGGAAGACGGAGATATATGCTAAAAAACAAAAAGGAGGGGCTTACCCCTAAGGGCTTGCCTGCTCCTTTGGATGGAATAACAAACGCACCAGAAGAGCTCCGTGTAACAAGCCCATGGGGTAAGCTAACCATGCGAGCCAGCGCAACCAACCTCTCTGGGGCTTATAAGCCCTTGTTGCACGAGCTCGGAACACAGTTATCCCCCCTGATTATTATTATTTATTAACATAATCCATTCTATTCAGGAATTAATTGCCAATTAACTCGATCTTTTCTTGTAACACGTATTAATTCCTGTGTTGCCAGCAATAAACCCGTATCTTAAGTTTTATATCACCGATTAAGCTTTTTAAAACCCGATTATACTATAGAAAGAGCTATACTGTAAGAGCTTCAAGATAAAACACGTAATCAGGTAATATCCCAATAAAGGTGATACCTAATAAAATGTAGAAATTTAAAGTTAAGACAAAGGGGCTACTCGAATGAAGAAAAAATTTCGTTTAAGCCGTGAGGGGCCGAATCAGGATAGGCGTAGCAAAATACATGCTCGAGAATGGCATAAAATCCGCGGTAATCAAATTATAATTGACCCAGAAAGGGGCCCAGAGAATAAATAGCAGGCTCCTTTTTTCTTATAACTATAGTTTACATAATACTTATTATAGGAAGTTATTAAAAGACAAGAGAAACCTCCTCTGCTTTATAATTCTAAAGCCTAACCCTTCCCTTGGGCCGACCTCCTCTTATAAACATGTATTACCTCCTGTAAACATGTACTACCTCCTGTGCTGCCAGCAATAAACCTATCTTAGTATAAGGTAAGGAGATTCCACCTTGAAGAAATACCGTATATGGGGGCCGCATGGGAGCATCAGCGCTTAATTCGAGGGAGGCTCCTTGTACAAAAGTCCCTCCAGCCATAATTACCGGGTCTTCATACCCAGGTAAAAAGGCAGGTTCAGGGATACTAGCAGCCTCCACGGGAGACGCCTTTTGCAGCCCCCGGCAAAAGGCTACTAACGCCTCCTCATTACCCAAAGTGATGGTCTGAACTATATCATGGCGTACTTCCTGTGGTAAAGGATCTACAGGATATCCAAGCCTTTGGAAAAAGCTTGCCGCCAACACGGCACCCTTCAGAGCTTGTTCTACGGCTAGCGGTGCCAGAAAAAGGCCCTGAAAAAAAAGACGTTTCCCGGAAAAAGCTCCCATCTCCCGCCCCAGACCAGGAGCTGTAAGATAATAAGAAATCTCTTCTATTAAATCTTTCCTCCCTACTATGTACCCACCCCCTGGTGCTAAAGTGCCGCCGGGGTTTTTTATAAGAGATCCTGCTACTAAATCCGCACCTGCTGCACAAGGTTCCTCTATTTCTACCATCTCTCCATAGCAATTGTCTACCAAACAAATGGTACGGGAGTGGGCGTCTTTGATAACTTTTATCATCCGCCTTATGGTATCCACACTTAAAGCAGGCCGATTGCCGTACCCACGGGAACGCTGGATAAAACACACTCGCGGCTTTAGGCGTTCCACCTCCTCCGCTAAGGTTTCCAAATCCGGCTGGCCTTCACGCGTCAATTTAACTTCAGCGTAACGTATCCCACGGTCTACTAGATTACCCTTTACACGCCGGCCTAAACCGATGACTGTCGCTAAGGTATCATAGGGTCTCCCACATGCTGCAAGTAGCGTATCCTTAGGATGTAAAAGGGCGCTTAGGCAGGCACTTAAAGCATGGGTACCCGAGACAATCTGAGGCCTAACTAAGGCATCTTCTCCTTCAAACACAATGGCAAAAAGCCTTTCTAAAACCTCCCGCCCCACATCCCCGTATCCGTAACCTGTGGAATCTTGAAAATGAAAATCGCTGATACCTACTTCCTGAAAGGCTCTAAGTACCTTATAGTGATTTAAGGCGCATATCTCTTCTATCCTGCTAAATACCCCCCCTTCTTTGACCTCTCTTTCAGCTTCAGCCATTTCTTCAACTAACCAAGATTCTATGGGAAAGTAACTCAAAACGCCTTCCCTTTCATCCACGATTAATTCCACTCCTTTAACCCAAGTGAGACCTAACTATCACGAAGCATTATTATAACAGATCTGGAAGCGCTCCTTAAGTGGCGAGCGTTCTAAACCCTCTAGACGATCTAATTCCCTATAATTACTTGCGGCCCCTACCAGATCTTCTTTGATAATCGTCATTAATTCTTCACGTGTAAAGCGGGCTTTCTCCAACAGCCTTAAGGCTTGCTTACGCATCGCCCTTTCCACAATGTTCCTTACTAGCCGGGCATTACCGTTATAACGGTGACCGAAGATTGCCTCTCGCCGTAAAATACGTTCCAGTTCTAACCTGGCTTCTACCGTTAAATAATACTGCCGTTCTTGAAACATAAGTTCAGCAATATCCATAAGTTCAGGCACTGAATAATCAGGAAATTCCAGGTGGATGGGGAAACGAGACCGCAGGCCTGGATTAGTCTCTAAAAAATATTCCATTTCTTCCTTATAACCGGCCAAGATTAAAATAAGATTATCTCTGTAATCTTCCATACCCTTTACCAGTACATCTATAGCCTCACGACCAAAATCTCTCTCCCCACCCCTGGCTAGGGAGTACGCCTCATCGATAAAAAGTATACCTCCAAGGGCCTTGCGCATCTGCTCTCGCGTCTTATGGGCAGTATGACCGATATATTCACCCACCAAGTCAGCACGCTCTACTTCCACCAGGTGCCCTTGGGATAAAATCCCCATCTCTTTAAAAATACGACCCAACAGCCGCGCTACCGTACTCTTTCCTGTTCCTGGATTGCCTTTAAAAATCATATGGAGGGCCATAGGAGAAGAGAAAAGCCCTTCCTCCTGCCTCCTTCTTTGTATCTCTACATATGCTCTTATCTCTTTAACTAACTCTTTAACAGGCCATAGTCCCACCAGCCTATCTAACTCCTGTAAAAGTTCCTCTAGCTTCGGGGACGTAGTTCCCGCAGAACGAACCCCCCCTCTATTCCCGCACCTGCCTGCTCCAAAACCTATCTTAACCTGCATCCCGCCCACCCCCATACAACAATATATGCTGGGGTATCTGGAGCTAACGTTCCCTTTAACTTTTTAGCGTAAAGGTATAACAATTAGTATCCTGGCATTCATCGGCATTCATACCCACGATATCAATCTTTTCCACCGAACACCCATTCCCTTCTTTCCAATATTTACAGCTATTTACCACACAAGTCACTGAAGGATAAACTTGAGTGCCCGGTAAAAAGGTTTGCACTAAAAATCCACCCCAGTTAACATTATCTAAAGAGCCCAAGGTATTCGCTAATCCCCGGCGCTGGTAAAAAGTCTTGCACTGTGTGTGTTCCGGATTTTGGGCCATTTTCCCTTCTTCCTCATGAGTAATATCAATATTTCGGGCTCCACATAGATCTCCTTTAAGCCAATGGGTACAAGTATTTACTACACATTTTACTTGGGGACCACCCATACTCCCCTACCCTACCTCCTCCCAAAATACCATTTTCATCCTTATCTTTGTGGTGCCGTAATTTACGGCATGGAAATTCCTTTATGCTAGTTTGGTCCTTTAAGCGCTAGCTTATGCTTTTTCTGGCGCTTATATAAATATACCCCCTTCCGGGGGTATATTTATACTCTAACTTTTTACTTTGACGTATCCATTATTTTTTATGTATTCGCCGGTTCACTTTCTGTTTTAGCCGCTATGCTTACTGGCCGGTGGGGCATTATAGTAGATATAGCATGTTTATATATCATCTGCTGCTTGCCTTCCGAATCTAGCAAAACAGTAAAATTATCGAAACCTCGCACTGTCCCTCGTAACTGGAAGCCGTTAACGAGATAGACAGTTACGGGTACATTTTCTTTCCTGACCTGGTTTAAAAAAACATCCTGTAAATTTCCCGGGGCTTTGCTCATTTTTTTCCCTCCAAAAGTCTAGTATTTATCTCTGACATAAACCTTTATTCTACATCGATGCCCAATTGTCCTGCCATCCATGTGCTGATGGAGCTAGAAATTTCCTCAAGCTTTTCAGGCTTAACTTCCCACCACCTTATCCTGGGATCTCGCCTAAACCATGTAAGCTGCCTCTTTGCATATCGCCGGGTGTTGCGCTTTAAAATATATATAGCTTCCTCTAAGGATATTTCCCCTTGAAGGTAAGCTATTATTTCCTTATAACCCAAAGCCTGCAAGGCCGGGAGATCGGGGCTATACCCTTTAAGGAGTAAGCCCCTTACCTCCTCCACTAGTCCGGCTTCCAGCATCTGGTCTACCCTCCGGTTTATGCGCTCATAAAGGAACCCACGGTCCATATTCAGGCCCGCCAGAGCCAACCTATAAGGAGATTCTTGTTTTCCTTTTGTCCAAGTAGTAGATAGAGGCTGTCCAGTCAAATAATAAAACTCTAAGGCACGTATAATACGCCGCTGGTCATGGGGATGGATACGCTGGGCTGCCTCTTTATCTACTTCCTGTAAAAGACGGTAAAGATAACTAAGCCCCTGCTCCTCAGCTTCCTTTTTTAACCTGGCTCTAACGGAACTGTCCCTGGCCCCAGGCAGGAATACATAAGGATCGATCACGGCCTGAAAATAAAGCCCCGTTCCCCCTACTAAAAGGGGTAAACGCCCCCGAGTATGAATATCTTCAATGGCTTTTCTTGCTATCTTTTGGTAATCAGCTACACTAAAGGGTTCATCCGGATCTACTATATCTATGAGATGATGGGGGATATAAACACCTGATTTACTTATACGCTGATGGGGAAGAAGTTTAGCTGTGCCAATGTCCAGACCCCTGTAAACTTGGGTAGAATCCACAGAAATTATCTCTGCCTTAAGTTTTGCGGCAACTTCTAAAGCTATCTCCGATTTTCCTACCGCGGTAGGACCTACTATGGCACCTACAGGTGGCCTCTTATCCGCCTCTTTTCCCAAAGATAACGGCTCCTCCCTGTCCTGGAGTGTTCGTCCGGCTAAAGTACTTACCTAGCTCTTCCGCTTTAATTTTTACAACAGCCGGGCGACCATGGGGGCAGGTGTAAGGATGGAAACTTTGAGCCAGTTCCTTTATTAAATTTTCCATTTCTTGTTTTGCTAAGCTCTGGCCGGCCTTTACAGCCCCATGGCAGGCTATAACTTTAAGCAAGGTTTCTTTCATCTTCTGAGAAGTCTCATCCCATCCCTTACTTAAAAGTTCTTCCAATATCTCTGTTTCCTTACCCGGTGGGGTACCGTAGGGAACCTCACGCAATAAAAAGGTATTGGAGCCAAAGGGCTCTATTTTAAAACCTAAATACTCCCATATAGAAAGCCCTGATAATAACTCTAAAGCCATAGAAGCATTAAGCCTCAATATACGCGGCGGCTCTAAAACTTGGCCCAGCCTTTCTAGTCTATCCCACCGCTCCTTTAGCTTATGAAACCTTATCCTTTCATGGGCAGCATGCTGGTCTATTATGTATAATCCATCCGGTCCTTCCGCTAGTATATAGCTATTAAATACCTGGCCGATAAGACGGAGAGGAGGTAAAGTTTCCGCCGCCTCCTTTCTATGGTCTTCTATTGTACTTCCTGATATTGTACTTTCTGAGGGTTTATACCTTTGAACTTCCTCTGCGGCCGCTACTGCTGGATAAAAGGCCAGGCTCTCTTGCTCTGCCACCTGCCACATATCCTCAATAACGCGGGAACGGCTAGAATCAGTAGGCAACTCAGGTGGCATGGCCGGCGCCACGGCTTTAGGATTGTCCAAAGCCTGGCGCAAGGATTGCCCTAAGTTCCTGGCCAATCTCTCTTCTTCCTTTATACGTATGATCAACTTAGCTGGATGCACGTTTACATCTAGCCAACTGGGAGGTAAAGACAAGTGCAATATAAAAATCGGGTATCGATCAGCCGGGATAAGGTTGGTATAGATTCCTTCTATTTCCCGGGCTAAAGTTTTGCTTATTATATAGCGGCCATTCACAATTAATATCTGATAATGCCGGCTGGAACGGTGTAGCCAAGGGGGCGAAAGGAAACCGCGGTAGGAAACCTCTTCTAATTTACCTTCCACATATAGAAGATTCTCACCTAGTTCTAACCCCCAGACAGCGGTTATTGTAGAACGCAAGTCGTTATTACCAGGGGTAGCCAAGGTACGGCGGCCATCTACTAAAAGCTGGAAAGCAACTTCCGGATGGGCTAGGGCTAGACGTTCTACCACAACCCCTACCCTGGCTGCCTCCCGGGCAGGTCCTTTTAGAAAACGCCCCCTGGCCGGTGTATTAAAAAACAGATCAGTAACAGTAACTGTAGTTCCCTCTGGACAGCCGGCTTCCTCTACCCTTTTTTCATGGCCTCCTTCTACCCAAATTTTAGTTCCCAAAGGGCATCCCCGAGCCCTGGTCACCATTTCCACCCGGGCTACAGCAGCAATACTGGGCAAGGCCTCGCCCCGAAAGCCAAGGGTCCTTAAAGAAAAAAGATCTGCTGCCTGACGTATTTTGCTCGTGGCATGACGGGCGAAGGCTAGCCTGGCCTCCTCCGCCTCCATCCCCCACCCATCATCTTGAACCCGGATATATTTTTTCCCTCCCTCTCTGATCTCTACTACTATGCGGCTAGCCTGGGCATCTAGAGCATTTTCTACCAGCTCCTTCACTACGGAGGCCGGATTCTCTACTACCTCTCCCGCCGCAATCTTGGAGGCAGTCTCTGGATCTAAAATAGCAATACGGGGCCGTGACATAAGCTAACCCTCACCCCCACCACCTTAGCTGTTGCTCATCACGAACCACTTTCTTCCGGGCGGCAAGCTTCCTTTGCCAGTTAAAGATAGCCTGCATAGCTTCTAGAGGGGTTTTATTTAAGAGATTGTAGTTTTCCAGTTCTTTTAATACCTCTGCTTCGATAGCCGCCCTCCTGGGCTTAGAAGGCTGTTCTTCTGGGCTCCGGACCACCGGCTCCTGTTCCAACGCCTCTCCTTGAGCCCTAAGCCAAATCCTATAGTCCTCTGGCAGCCCTTCAGGAGCCTTCTTCCCACTCCCCTTCTCTCCTTCTTGATAAATACCTTTAAGGAGTTCTTCTGCCCGCCGTATCACATCTTCAGGTAATCCAGCAAGCCTTGCCACATGGATCCCGTAGCTTTTATCCGTTCCCCCGGGGATTATGGTATGGAGAAATAGAATGTCTTTACCCTGCTCCCGAACAGCCACACTGTAATTCTTAACCCCCGGTAACTGTTCTTCCAGTTCTATTAATTCGTGATAATGAGTGGCAAAAAGGGTACGGGCACCTATACGGTCATGAATGTACTCCACTACAGCCCGAGCTATACTCAGACCATCAGCTGTACTAGTACCCCGCCCCACTTCATCTAATATAATGAGGCTACGGCGGGTGGCCCGGCTTAAGATATGGGCTACCTCCTGCATCTCCACCATAAAAGTGCTCTGGCCAGCGAAAAGATCATCAGCTGCACCCACCCGGGTAAAAATCCCATCTACTAGACCTATCCGGGCCCAGCTAGCTGGTACAAAACTACCCACCTGGGCGAGCAACACTATCAAGGCTACCTGGCGGATGTAAGTAGATTTCCCGGCCATATTAGGCCCGGTAATAATATGCAGGCGCTGCTTTCCGCAATCTAGAAAAGTATCGTTGGGGACAAAACTTTTCCCCTCCCCTACCCTTTCTAACATGGGGTGGCGGCCCTGGCGGATCTCGATAGTCTCTCCCTCATCTACCACCGGACAAGTATAGTTGTACTCATAAGCTACGGAGGCTAGGGAGTAAAGGGTGTCCAACACTCCTATAGCTCTGGCTGTAGTCTGGATCCGGGGTAATACAGCTAACACCTGGGAGCGGATCTCCTGAAAAAGCTCATATTCTAGCTCTATCAGCCTTTCCTCGGCTCCCAGAACCTGCCGTTCGAGTTCCTTCAAACGGGGGGTAACGAAACGTTCAGCATTAGCCAAAGTCTGTTTCCTTTCATAATCCGCTGGGACTAAAGACAGATTAGGACGAGTAACCTCTATGTAATAGCCAAAAACCCGATTAAAACCTACCTTCAAAGACTTGATACCCGTACGCTCCCTTTCCTCATTTTCTAATTCAGCTATCCACTCCCGGCCGTGGGTGACGGCTTCCCGCAGGCGGTCCACCTCAGGATGATAGCCGGGCCGGATGATTCCTCCTTCTTTTACCCCTGCTGGCGGGTCATCCACCAAAGCCCGAGCTATAAGGCTGGTGATCTCAGGTATAGCATCTAGTTCTTGGGTCAAGTTTTTGAGCAAGGAGGCCTTCGCTTCCTTTAAAGCCTCCTTAAGGGGGCCAACAACCTCCAAGGAATGGCGCAAGGCCTGCAATTCCCTACCTCCTGCCGTGCCATAAGCCACCCGTGCGGCAAGCCTTTCAAGGTCCTTTACCCTCTTAAGAAAACCTTCTACCTTTTGGCGTAGAATAAAATTATCTACCAGCTCCCTAACCGCGTCCTGCCTTTCCCGGATAGCTTCCAGTTTAACTAGGGGCCGCTCTAACCACCGCCTTAACGTCCGTCCCCCCATGGCTGTAGCTGTCTTGTCTAGCACCCAAAGGAGGGAACCCCGGCGACCAGCCTCCCGTCCGGCTGCAAACAATTCTAAATTCCTCCGGGTGGCCTGATCGAGGGCCATGTAAGCTACATCCTCTACCAGCGAAGGTGCTTTTAAATGGGGAAGGTTGTTTTTCTGAGTGGCCAGAAGGTAGTTCAAAAGTAAGCTACAGGCAAATAATAAAACCCTCTCCCTCTCTTCCAGATATCCCAAAGGCCCGAAACGGTCTCTTAACAGCTTTAATCCTTCCTCTGGATCTAAACCTTCGTCCCAAGGAGTACATACACCTGTATACCAGGCACGAAGCCTCTTTGCCATATCGGTTTCCTTTAACCAATAAGAAGGCAAAAGGCACTCTGCTGGATTAAGACGCGCCAGCTCATCCACCAGCTCTAAGAAAGAAGCACAAGCTTTCACCTGGAATTCTCCGGTAGAAACATCAGCCCACGCCAGGCCATAATGTTCCCCCTGGGGTACCACAGCAGCCAGAAAGTTATTCCCCTTTTCCGGTAGTACCTTGTCATCTGTAATGGTGCCAGGGGTTATTATCCGCACCACTTCCCGCCTTACCAGCCCTTTAGCCAGGCGGGGATCTTCCATCTGCTCGCATATGGCTACCTTGTATCCTTTGGCCACCAATTTGGCAATATAAGTGTCCGCAGCATGGTAAGGTACCCCGCACATAGGGGGCGCATTTTCCCCGGATTCCCTAGAGGTTAAAACTAGACCCAGCTCTTGCGAAGCTATAACCGCATCCTCAAAAAACATCTCATAAAAATCGCCTAAGCGAAAAAACAATATAGCGTCCCTATGTTGCTCTTTAAGCTCTTTATATTGTTGCATCATAGGGGTAAGGGATTGTCCCTCATTCCGCTTCATGAGACAACTTCCCCTTTGAGGAGGAAGGTCTGGGCTTGGGTAATTTTCACTTTAATAAGTTTTCCTGTTAAATCTTCGGGGCCTGGAAAGAGCACCAGCTTGTTTGTCCGGGTGCGCCCGCTTAAGTTTTTAGGATCCGTCTCACTGGGTCCATCCACCAAAACCTCCACCTCCCGGCCTACCAAGGCTTCATTTTTAGCCCGGCTTATCCTGTTCTGAACCTCCATAAGCCTGTAAAGGCGCTCTTTTTTTACCTCCAAAGGGACCTGCTCGGGTAGAGTAGCAGCTACCGTTCCCTTCCGGGGAGAAAACATAAAGGTAAAAGCATTATCGAATTGAACCTGCTCTACTAAATCTAAGGTTGCCTTAAAATCATCTTCCGTTTCCCCAGGAAACCCCACTATCAGATCCGTAGTAATGCTTACCTCTGGTATATGCTGGCGCAAGACTTTCACTAATTCTAAATAGTGCTCCCGCGTATACCCGCGATTCATGAGCTCCAAAACTTTATTGCTTCCGGCCTGGACAGGCAAATGAACATGCTCGCAAACCTTATCCAGCCGGCTTATGGTTTCCACCAACTTAAAAGTAAAATCACGAGGATGGGAAGTCATATAGCGGATACGCTCAAGACCCGGAATAGCATTGACCCGTTCCAGCAGCCAACCAAAGTCTATTCCATCTTCTAAATCTTTGCCATAAGAGTTGACGTTCTGGCCTAAAAGCATTACTTCTAAGACTCCATCAGCTACTAGGGCTTTAATCTCTTTTATTATGTCCTCGGGCCTCCGGCTACGTTCCCGCCCGCGTACATAAGGTACAATACAATAGGTGCAAAAATTATTACAGCCGTAACTAATGGTAACCAAGGCTTTGGCCCTGTGGGTCCGGCGAAGGGGTAGCCCTTCCACTACCGGCCCTTCCTTTTCCCATACAACAGCCACAGGCCTTCTTTCTTCTTCCACTTTCTTAAGAAGCCGCGGTAGCTCATGGAGGTTATGGGTCCCATATATCAGATCCACATGGGGTGCTTTCTCCCTCATTTTTTCGGCGGCGCCGGGCTGTTGAGTCATACAGCCTCCTACAGCGATGATTAAATCCGGCCTTTTACTTTTAAGACGGGCTAGCTGTCCCAGACGGCCATATACCTTATTTTCCGCCTTCTCGCGTACACAGCAGGTATGCAGAATAATAACATCAGCTTCTTCCATGGCTGGAGCTTTATAGTAGCCAGCATCATCTAAAAGGCCAGCGATAATCTCGCCATCTCGCTCATTCATCTGACAGCCATAAACCTTAATCCAATACCCTTTCACCGGAAGAAATCCTCCTATAAAATGAATCTTAATTTGTTTGCTATACCTTGCTATACCATAATTATAACCTGCTTTTTCTTGATAACAAAGAAAAAGGCTTCTTCCTCCCGGAAGAAGCCTTATGTTCTATCCCTTAACCCAAAACCTATTTTGAGGTTAATGCAGACCTTTTGGTAAGATCACCTAATGCAAAGATTTCTTGTCTATATCCGGTTTGGGCTGGAAAAGGTCCTGCATACTTTCACTCTGTTCCTCTCCCATAAGATCTTCAATAGATAAAGTGTAAGCAGCCACCTTTTCTGTAATGTATAGCGGTGCGTTAGTCCGCAGAGCCAGGGCAATAGCATCACTCGGGCGAGCATCTACCACTACTTCTTTACCTTGGTGGTTTAAGTAAAGCTCAGCATAATAAGTGCCATCCCTTATATCCTGGACTAGTACACGTTCTACCTTGGCCCCCAGGCTCTCGCAGAGGGACCGCAGCAGGTCGTGGGTCATGGGACGGGGGGTCAAAATCCCCTGCAAGGCCATGGCAATAGCCTGGGCCTCAAAGGGACCTACCCATATGGGGAGGACTTGGGACTCCTCCTGGTCCACCAGTAAAACCACTGGGCTCATACTTTGGTCCAGGACAATCTGCTTTACCTTAACAGGTATAAGCATGCAACCCACCTCCCTGCCCCTTCACCTTACACCCAAAGAAATAGCTTCGTAACCTCATCATGTACCCTCTCGGGCGGTGCCGGTAAAAGTAACTCTTGAATAAACACCTCACCTGCGAAGACCACCGTGCCCTCTAGCAGGTGGCCTCCCCATGCTTTCCCTTCTTTATCCATAAAAGTTACATGTGCATGAACAAAAGGTTTACCTTCCTTAAGGCTTACGTTCCCCAATCCGGATAATATCTCCATAGGCTCCTCTAAACTCAGAGTAACAAATTCTTTACGATCCTGCAAGTAGTAAGCTACCCTGGCTTTTTGAACACCCCCCAGGAAATGTAACCACCCGAAGCGGATATCATTTTCCTCTACTATCGCCTGTAAAGCCTTCAGCAGGTCACACCCGTACACTAAACGGAAGGCCAAAACCCGTCCCGGCTTAGCTTCCCACTTCTTAACATATAGATTCTCCATTTCTCTGTAACCTCCTGCTTACCCGAGCTTTAAATGCGAACTAAATTATATTTTCTGTTGCCCATACCTATTTCCTCCGCATAAGCAAGCAACCTAGTCCCATCGTACCCAGTAAGAGCTAAAAATTTATCTCCTTCTTTCTTCTCCTTTCCTTCCAGGGCACTGCCTGGTAAAACCGGCTGGGCATTCACTAGATCTAGGCTAGCCTGATCTAAGGTTACAGGATCGTAGGAAGCCAAAATCCCTACATCAGGTACTATAGGAGCATCATTCCAAGAGTTGCAGTCACAATCAGGGGATACATGCATTACAAAATTAAAGAAGGCCGCTTTACCGGTTTTATTTTTTAGAGCTCCATAAGCATACTCAACCATCTTTTCTTGGAGAACTTCCGGTTCGGACTTAAAGTTGGGTTTTATGGCTTTGCGTGTACAAGTCACTGTACATTCGCCGCACCCTATACATTTTTCCGGATCGATCACGGCTTTATCTTTCACAGTAATAGCACCTGCCGGGCACCATTCACGGCACCGGCCGCATCCTGTGCACTTATCTTCCTTTACTACCGGGAGAACATCAGAGTGCATCATCTGTTTACCGCTGGGGCTTGCGCAACCCATGGCTAAATTCTTCAATGTTCCCCCAAAACCGGCCAGCTCGTGGCCCTTAAAATGGCTTAAAACCACCAGAGCATCGGCATGATATATGGCACTAGCAATTTTTACTTCCTTAAACCGCTTTAAGTCGACCGTTACATTTAAATAATCCTTTCCCCTTAAGCCATCAGCGATAATTACAGGAGCACCTACAACAGCATAAACAAACCCGTGTTCCACCGCTGTCTCTAAATGATCTACTGCATTAGAGCGGGAGCCTACATACAGGGTATTAGTATCCGTTAAAAAAGGCTTACCCCCTTGCTGCCGTATCAGGTCTACCACCCTGCGGACTAAGGCAGGATGAATATAGGCTAAATTACCCCTCTCCCCAAAGTGGAGCTTTACGGCTACCAGATCTCCTTCAGATATAATTTTATCAAAACCCGCCCTGCGCCAAAGCCTTTCTACTTTATCCGCCAGGCTTTTCCCTTTTTCAGTGCGCATATCCGTCCAAAAAACCTCAGCCACCATCTCTTCCTCCCCTTCTCCTCAATTCTTTTCTACCAGGAGATTTCCCTTGGTGGAATGGCTATTTCTAAATTCATTTACAGGAAGGCTTCTTTATTTACAGGAATGTATCTTACCTCAGGCCCTACCACATTTTGGATTTTTTCATATCCGGTAGTTGGGAGCTTCTTTAGTAATTATAACATCATGGGGATGGCTTTCCCTAAGACCAGCCTGGGTTATACGGATAAAGCGAGCTTTCTCCTGGAGCTCAGGTATAGAGCGAGCACCCAAATAACCCATACCTGCTCTAAGTCCCCCAACAAGCTGAAAAAGTGTCTCAGCTACCGGTCCCTTATAGGGTACCCGGCCCTCTATACCTTCCGGTACAAGTTTATCCGCTTCCTCTTGGAAATAACGATCCTTGCTACCCTCCTTCATAGCTCCTAGAGAACCCATGCCACGGTAGGTTTTAAAGCTCCTACCTTGGTAAATCTCGATCTCGCCAGGGCTCTCTTCAGTACCAGCCAAGAGGCTGCCGATCATCACTGTGCTTGCTCCTGCAGCTAAAGCTTTTGTAATATCACCGGAGTACTTGATCCCGCCGTCGGCAATAATGGGTACCCCTTTCTCCCGCGCCACCCGGGCACAATCTAAAATAGCCGAAAGCTGGGGAACCCCTATCCCGGCAATCACTCTCGTAGTACATATAGAACCCGGCCCCACACCCACCTTTACGGCATCCACCCCAGCCTCGATGAGGGCCAAGGCCCCTTCTTTTGTAGCTACATTTCCCCCTACCACTTGTAAATCAGGGTATTTTTGCTTTATGGCTGCCACTGTACGCAGCACATTTTCAGAATGGCCATGGGCCGTATCCACTACTATCACGTCTACACCGGCGGTCACCAGAGCTTCTACCCGCTCCATGGTTTCTTTACTCACCCCTACGGCTGCGGCTACCAGCAGCCTCCCCTTGCTATCCTTAGCTGAGTTGGGGTATTTGCGGGCCTTCTCAATATCCTTAATGGTAATGAGTCCTTTAAGATTAAAATTTTCGTCTACCAGGGGCAATTTTTCGATCTTATACCGCCGCAAAATTTCTTTAGCCTGTTCTAAAGTCGTTCCCACTGGTGCCGTAACCAAGTTTTCTTTGGTCATCACTTCCCTTATAGGCCGGCTATAGTCCTCCTCAAACCGGATATCGCGATTGGTGATAATACCTACCAGCTTACCGTTTTCGGTAATAGGGACTCCTGAGATATGATAATGTTCCATAATCTTTACCGCTTCGCCAATGGTGTGATCCGGGCTTAAGTAGATAGGATCAGTTATAACGCCGTGTTCAGATCTCTTGACCCGGTCTACTTCCTTGGCCTGGCGTTCGATGGACATATTTTTGTGGATGACCCCGATCCCGCCTTCCCGGGCCATGGCAATAGCCATTCTGGCTTCTGTCACCGTGTCCATACCGGCGCTGGCGATGGGAATATTGAGCCTAACCTCGCGGGTAAAATAAGAGCTCACATCCACTTCCCGCGGGAGTACAGCCGAAAAAGCCGGGACTAGAAGAACATCGTCGAAGGTAAGGCCTTCTCCGATAATCTTATCTTCCGACAAACCATCCCCTCCTCTCCAAAGCCTAAAATGGTTATTGCCTATTATAGATCACTCTGGGAAGGAAGACAAGGCAGCCCATAGATGAGGCACCTGCAAATTTAAGCTAGATTTAACTCCCACCCTCCCGACCATCTCCGTTCTCACTCCGCTTCAACTCCGTTTTCAGAGCATATGTAACATAAAGTAAGACTAAATTAAATTCTCCATAAACCCGCAAACTCCGGACAAAGCCACATCTCCCCCGGGATAAAATGCTCACAAAAAATTCCTCGGGTACCCCCGAGGATCATCGAACCTGAACGGGTAATAATGAGCCTCCCTGAGGAATGACCATTACCTTTGCCTCTGGCCCTATAACCTCTAGTGCCCTCCCATAGGCTTCCTCCAAGCTTGTAAAAGGCTCTAGAAAAGCCTTCCTCACCGTATCCGGCGGTAAAGAAGACACAAGGTAAATATTTATCCTTTGCCTGACCAAGGCTATAGCTGCAGCCTTATGACCACCCAGCTCAAAGTTAACTCCTATCCGGTCAATCAAGTCCTGAGGTTTTTTAGCTTCAGCCACCCACCTGGAAAACACTTCATCACCCAAGCCCTCGGGACACTCGGCTACCAGGATAAGAATGCCACCTGGCCTCACCGCTCGGCTGGCGTTATCTATCGCCTTCTGGGCCTGGTACAGGTTTATATCTTTGGGGAAGCCCCCCGCAGAGGCAATAACTATGTCTACCGGCGCAGTTATCTTTACTTTGTAAATACTGTCTAAGTACCTGACAGCCTCGCGGCGGGCCAAAATAGGATGTCCTGTAAAGGCAGCTAAGATGTTCTTGTGTTCGTCCAGGACTACATTGAAGATAAAGTCTACTGGCAAAAATTCTGCCACTTCTTCTATATCTTGCCTTACAGGGTTATTATCAATCTCTCCTGCCGTAGCACCTTCTTCTACCATCATGCGGTGGTTTGCCTGTATAGAACGCGGTGTAGCACAACCCGGCATTATGGCCTTAAGCCCGCCGCTGTAACCTGCAAAATAATGGTATTCAACGTTACCCAATAGTATCCACTTATCCGCCTCCACTACCGGCCGGAATATCTCTATCGGTGTTCCCCGGCGGGTGGTGCCTAAATATACGGTATCAGCGGGATCAGAGTCGAGGCAACGGTATGTGGCGTAAACCTCCTCACCCACCAAACTTCTCTTTTCTGCCTCAGTGTGGGTGCGATGATTGCCAGTGGCCAGCACTATGATAATGTCTTCTTTCTTTACCCCGGCCACCTCTAGCTCTTCCAGTAGTAGAGGCAACAGGATCCTGCTCGGGCAGGGACGTGTTATATCGCTGGTGATAATGGCAATGCGCTCACCCCTCTTTACCAGCTCCTTTAAAGGAAGTGTACCAACCGGGCTGGCCAGGGCAGAACGCAACCCGGCCTCATCCATAGGCGAACCGGTTTCCCGGTGCTTGAGAAGGCCGACAAAATGTGCTTCTTCTATTGTTACCTCCTGATATTGCTCGTGTCCATACGGTAATTTAAAATGTAGGGACATAATCCATCACCTTGGTTACCATTAATCTTTTAAGCCTTGTAAAATTTATACTCTTATTTCCATCCTTTCCGCCCATTTTGTTAAAAATACATCTGGAGGAAGCCTTAGGTAGGCTTCCTCCGGGCAAAATTATTCTTCCTGCTCCTCCTTTGCAGGAAAAAGCCGGGTCAGAAGGTTAATCAACCCTATGAAAAACAGTATCACCCCAAACATGGCCGGTAACGCTATGCCCATTAGCTCCAAAGATTGCCCTACCGTACCCATCCTACTTCTCACACCCCCTATCCCTTACCTACAGCTTATACTCCAACTTCTCCCCCACAACTCTAATCCTACCCTAAAAGCGCAGGCACCAAAGCCAGTACTAACCCACCCGCTATAATCGACCCAAGCTGCCCAGAAGTATTCGCCCCTATCGCATGCATGATTACAAAGTTGTTGGGGTCATCCTTCAAAAGTAGCTTGGATACTACCCTCGCAGACATGGGAAATGCAGAAATTCCACACGCCCCTATCGCAGGATTGATCTTCTCCTTCAAGAAAAGGTTCAAAAACTTGGCTAAAAGCACTCCCCCGGCTGTATCAAATATAAACGCTACTAGCCCTAACCCCATTACCATAAGGGTCTTTACGTTTAAAAATGCACTCGCTTCCATCGTCGACCCTATCGTTATCCCTAAAAGTAAAGTCACTAAGTTCGCTAGTTCGTTCTCCGCTGCCTTGGCTAAACGCTCTACTACCCCAGCTTCCCGTAAAAGATTCCCAAACATTAAAGCCCCAACAAGCGCTACGCTTATAGGCGCAATTATCCCCGCTACAACAGTAACTACTATGGGAAATAGTATCCGCACTGTCTTGGATACCGGCTTCCCCTCCCGATAAGGCATCCTGATCATGCGCTCTTTCTTCGTGGTCAATAGTTTTATCACCGGCGGTTGTATTATGGGTACTAGGGACATGTAGGAATACGCCGCTACAGAAAGAGGCCCTAGCAAATGTTGGGCAAATTTGGTCGCTACATATATCGTTGTAGGACCGTCCGCAGCCCCTATAATCCCTATAGATGCCGCCTCCTTCAGGTCAAACCCTAATAGCGCTGCTATTACTATCGTGGCAAATATCCCAAACTGCGCCGCCGCCCCAAATACCATCATCAAAGGATTGCGTAAAAGTGGTGTAAAATCGCACATGGCCCCTACGGCTATGAAAATTAAAATGGGAAATAGTTCGTTTAATATCCCCGCATGTAACAAGACTGTCAAAAATCCTTCCTCGCCCACCGCCGAGGAAAAAGGTATGTTGGTGAGAATGGCCCCAAAACCCATGGGTAAAAGTAGTAAAGGCTCGTAGTCCTTCGCTATGGCCAGGTATATGAGTATGCCCCCAATTACAAACATGATGACTTGCTGCGGCGTAAGCCCCGTTATGCCCTTCAAAAGCTCTTCCACTTTATATCACCTCTTCTATCCCTTATATTCTCTCTATCCCTGTTATTCTGCGGGGCGGTAATTAGCCCCGCCCCGCCTAAACCCTACCCCCTATAAACCTAGCACTCCAAAGAATAGCAGGCATATAATTCCTCCCACTAGCGACATGGACAACCCCCATATGAGAAGGTTCCGGAAAAGTCTGGCCTTGTTTTCGTGTTCAGCAGCACACGCTATGCATAAAGCACCTAGCGTGGATAAAGGTGAGGTGTCTACAAGATGAGCTCCTACGTTTATGCTCGAAATTAAAGCTACTGCATGGTGTACTTGCTCGGGTATCCCCATTAAGCCTAGCTTCTGTAACAGCCCCGGAACAAGGGGCAAAAACATGGGCATGACTACGCCTGAAGAGCTGGAATAGGCCGAAATTATCCCGTCTATTAAGGCTACCCAGAAATGTACGGTGAGTGGCGTGGATATGGCCCCAATTAAATCAACTAGTACCTTTAACCCACCTGTCTTGTCCATAACCTCAATAAGCACGGTTACTCCGCATACTAAAAGAAGCACAAACCATGGAATACGCTTCACAGACTCTTTTACACTCGCTACGTTACACAAAATCAAAATACCAGACAGTATAAAGGCTATCGCCCCAACATCAGAAAGCATGTTAAGAGCCCATTTGGGTAAAACGCCTTTGACCCCCGGAAGCCCAGGCGCTAAAACCAGAATTACGAAAAGAACAATAGCAATTAGTGTAATCCACTGCTGCCTGGTGAAAGGCTCCGGCTTGGGAGCAATGTCATCTATGTTTAACGATGCCCCCTTCTGCCTCCGCATCCACGCTAGCCCGCCAAGTACCAGAAAACCTCCAATATTGGTAATACCCTGCGCTATCATAGAATTGAAATATACCTTCCACTCTATGCCTACTACAGCTTCCGGATTGATCCCTATCTGCGGCGCCATCTTGGAGATTAGTCCCATGGAAATAATACCGGTAGGAGCAAAGGGCGAAAAGGCTGCCGCATTGGCCGCACCTACTACTAAAAGTGTCATCAAAAAGGCGCTCAAACCTATTCGACCAGCTATGGCCATGGCTAAAGGAGCTATCATCGCTGTAGCAGCTATATTCCCCGGCCCAATCGTGGTTATTACAACTACTATAACGAAAATTATCCACGGTATTAAAGCCGTGTTGCCCCTAGCTAGCCGTACCGCATAAGCAGTCAGCTTCTCTAATGTCCCGTTCTCCTGGGCCATACTAAACAAAAACGTTACCCCTAACAAAATCATGAACAATGACGTAGGCCAAAACTTCAGTATATCGCCACCCTTTAATCCACCCCAGCCCGCTCCCACTATAAGAGCAGCGGCAATCGCCAGTAGCCCCGGATTCCATTCCTCACGAATACAGCTGACTATAATAACTATCACCAGGGCTACTAAAGATAACAACGCAGCTAAACTCATCCACTAAACCTCCTCCTTGAAAATTTATCTAACTAGATTTGTGGAATATTTTATGTGGAATATTTTATTTTTCTTTTTTATATCACCCCCCTGCCGCCCGCGAAATATTGCAAAGAATACGTCTCCCCTTAACCCAGAGAAACCAAAGGCTGGCCCACGTTGACGCTAGCTCCTTCGCTCACATAGACCTCTTTTACTGTACCATCACGAGGAGCCACAATCTCATTCTCCATCTTCATG
>Ga0209225_1001743_pt1 | contig 20734 bp, 22 predicted proteins | sample WasSprMetagenome_FD_184732 | JGI IMG/M metagenome (GOLD analysis project Ga0209225, IMG submission 184732) | Sulfidic aquatic microbial communities from Washburn Spring, Yellowstone National Park, USA - WS (SPAdes) (version 3) | ecosystem: Environmental > Aquatic > Thermal springs > Hot (42-90C)... | reverse complement strand
GCATCGCCAGCAACCTTTTCGCAAACTTGCTTAGTTCTTCTCTGTTTTTGAATTTGGCGACTATTATGGCGTCTATAAGTCCAGTCACGTCGTAAACGCAGCATACATTGGGGATTTTCGCAACTTCGTTTTCCACTTCGAGAAGCCGCCCTTTAGAAACGGTTAATTCTACAACAACTGTTAGCTCGTACCCTATTTTTTCATGGTCGATTATGGCTGTGTACCCCTTTATTATGCCGTTTTCTTCAAGTCTCCTAATTCTAGAAAGCACCGTGCTTGTTGCGATTCCGCATTGTTTTGCAAGCTGTCTGGAGGAGGCTCTGGCGTCAGCCGTCAAAGCCCTCAATATCTTTAAGTCAACATCGTCTAAGCTGACAGCCCTTTTTGCTACGGCCGCTTTCGCTCCCTCATTAAGAATATCTTGAACATCTGTATAGTCCATATCCCGCACCAGTTAAGTTTTTGTACATTTGATCGGTTATTTGTTCGAATATTTAACATTTGTTGCCTTTTTTCTTTGAAAAACTTTTTATATTTACAGTTTAATCATTTCTGCCGTATAAATATATAGATAGAATGTGCGTCAGGTTTGCGGCGCAATGTAAACAAGAATGTTGAGTTATGCTTTAAGCTAATGAAAAGCGCTGAGCATGTTCTACTTCATTTTACAGACCTGCTTGGCTATTTTAGGGGTAGAACCGTGCCTGTTGAAGAGGTTGAAAACGCTATAGCCGAGGGCGTGGGCTTTGATGGTTCATCCCTGATAGGCGGTGTTGGCATAGAGGAAAGCGACATGATCATGAAGCCAGACATAACAACTTTCACAGTTTGCCCCTACTACTTTTACAACAAAAGTGTTGTCAGCTTCATTTGTAACATTTACACGCCTGAGGGGGAACGTTTCGATGGAGACCCCCGCTATATTTGCCAGAAAAGCCTAGATAAAATGCGGGCGGAAGGTTACGAGCCGACAGCCGCCGCTGAACTGGAATTTTACCTAGTGCAAAAGGCTCCGGACGGAAGATTCGAGCCTGTTGAAAACCACTTGTTAGACAAGCATAGGTACTTTGACATAGCTCCAGGACGCGATTTAACCGAAAGCTTCAGATTGGATTTGGCCAACGCCCTCTTCACCATGGGGATAAAAGTTGAAAGGGAACACCACGAAGTGGGAGCCGCCCAAAACGAGATCACTTTCAAATACTCGGATCCGGTAGCCACTTCGGACAATATCGTGCGGTACAAGTTTGCAGCAAAGGCTGTTGCTGATAGGAAATACGGTTGGATAGCTACTTTCATGCCTAAACCATGGTCTGGAAGGCCTGGAAGCGGCATGCACATTCACCTTGGACTTTTCGACCTGAAAACTGGCACAAATTTGTTCTATGATAAGGATGGATACGCCCATATTTCACAGCTTTGCCGCTACTTTATAGGAGGAATCCTAGAACACGCTAGAGCCTTATGCGCTATTGTAGCTCCCACAGTTAACAGTTACAAAAGGCTTGTGCCTGGCTATGAGGCGCCCGTATACATCACATGGAGCAGAAAGAACCGCTCAGCCTTAATAAGGGTGCCTGAATACTTTCCAGAGAAAGAAAACGAGGCAAGAATAGAATTTCGATGCCCAGACCCATTATGCAACCCGTATCTGGCTTACGTTGCAGTTTTCGAAGCAGGTTTAGATGGTATTAGAAGGAAAATTGATCCGGGCGATCCTGTAGATGTCAACGTATACCATCTGAGCGAAACTGAACGTGAGGCGCTGGGAATAAGGGTTTTGCCGGGCTCTCTTAAGGAAGCATTGGAGGAGTGGGGGAGCGACGACATATGCAAAAAGGCCTTGGGCAAAGAGAACGCGGAAAAATATTGGATGCTGAAAATGCAGGAATGGAAAGAATACGAACCCCACATGCCCAAAGACAAAAATGAGGTCACATGGTGGGAACAGCAAAAATACATCTATGCTTAAAAAGCCCAGTATAGAACATACCAGTACACCGGAAGAACTAAAGAGGCCTAAAATTTGGCAGAGAACACAAAGTACGATGCCTTACTGGTCTTAGATTTCGGTGGGCAATATTGCCACCTCATAGGAAGACGCATCAGAGAGAATAGTGTCTGCTCAGAAATCCTCCATAATATAACACCGGAGGAAGTGGAATTCTTAAACGAGAGACTTAACGTCAAGGGGTAATTTTATCAGGAGGTCCTTCAAGCGTCTTCTACGAGGACGCGCCCAAACCAAGCCCCCGTATCTTTGATCTAGGTCTTCCAATTTTAGGCTTATGTTATGGACACCAAGTCATAGCGAAAATTTTCGGCGGAAAAGTTGAAAAAGCTAAGCGGAAAGAGTTTTGGCCCAGTTTATGTAACTATTTAAAAGCCCTATAGGTGTTCTTGAAGGTTTAAGTAAAAAGGAAAACGTGTGGATGAGTCATGGAGATACCGTTTTCTCGGTTCCACGGGAGCTGAAGTTTTAGCGTATAGTAGAATTTACGGATTACAGTGGCGTCCGGAAGTTACGCATACAGTTAACGGCATGCAAGTGATCCGCAACTTCATTTTCAAGGTGTGTGGTTGCACGCGAACTGGAAGATGGAAAACGTCATAGAAGGAATGGTTAACGAGGTTAAAAGTGAAGTTGGATCTGGAAAGGCAATAATAGCACTAAGCGGAGGAATAGATTCCAGCGTGGCTACAGCGATTGCAGCTAAAGCGTTAGGCAATAGACTTGCTGCGGTCTTTGTTAACCATGGTTTCATGCGGGAAAACGAACAGGACTATGTGAAAACGTCTTTGGAAAGTTCGGAATAAACCTAACAATAGTTGAGGCCTTTCGGTCAGGGTTATCGGCGAGGTAACGCGAGACAAGGTCGAAATTGTGAGGAAAGCCGACAAAATAGTGAGGGAGGAAATTGAAAAAGCGTTTAAAGGATAAGCTTTGGCAGTATTTTGCAGTTTTAACGGACGTAAAGACTACGGGTGTTAAGGGCGACGCTGGAGCTTATGGATACGTTATCGCCGTGAGGGTTGTGGAAAGTAAAGATGCTATGACTGCAAGTTTTGCCAAGATGCCGTCTAAAGTTTTGGAGAAATTTCCACCAGGATAACTAACGAGATGCCGCAAGTTGTGAGAGTTGTCTATGATATAACCCATAAGCCTCCGGCGACCATAGAGTGGGAGTAGTCTCCAGAACTAAACCTTCAGCCTAACCATCAAGACTTTAATGCTCCTCCACTCCACAAAATCGTTTTAATAGGAAACAACAGATATAATGAACTTGCTCTCAAAGGAGCATCGCCCATGCTAAGCTCAAGGAGATTGTTTGGAACAAACGGGATCCGAGGGACAGTAAACAGGGAGTTAAATCCAGAACTTGCGGCGAAAATTGGAGGGGCCATAGGCACCTTCTTCAAGTCTGGAAGGTTAATAGTGGGACACGACGCCCGAACAAGCAGCCCAATGCTTACAAGGGCGGTGATATCTGGGTTGAACGCTGCGGGCTGCGAAGTTCTATTTGCGGGTATGGCGCCAACTCCGGCGCTACAATACGCCGTGAAAAACCATAATGTTGACGGGGCAGTTATTGTCACGGCTTCCCACAACCCGCCGGAATACAACGGGATAAAGGTCGTATGGAATGACGGCATAGAAATTTCAAGAGAACAGGAAATAGAAATTGAGAGAATATTTTTTGATGGTAAAACAAAGTATGTTCAATGGAATAGAATAGGGAAGACTAGACCTCTTCAGGGCATTATCGATGAGTACGTGGAGGCTGTCAAGAGACACGTGGACGTTGAAAGGATAGCAGAGAAGCACTACCACGTGGTTGTCGACGCAGCAAACAGCGTGGCAGCCCTAGCGGTTCCAAAGCTTTTAAGAGATTTAGGCTGCAGGGTTACAACAATAAACGCGAACATTAATGGTACATTTCCAGCGCGGCCGCCAGAACCCCGTCCGGAAAACCTTTCGGAATTGTCTTTAACCGTTAAGGCTGTAAATGCGGATCTAGGGGTTGCCTTCGATGGAGATGCGGACCGCGCCATTTTCGTTGACGAAACTGGAGAAATCCACTGGGGTGATAAAACCTTCGCTCTTGTGGAGAAACACTTTTTGCTCAAGAATCCAGGTGAAAAAATCGTTTCGCCGATAAGTTCTTCCTCGCTGGTTAAGGACGTCGCGGATGCTTATGGCGGTGAAGTGGTCTGGACAAAGGTTGGAAGCGTAATAGTTTCTCACACTATGAAAAAGCTAAAAGCAAAACTTGGGGGAGAAGAGAACGGTGGAATCTTCTACGGTCCACACCAAGCAGTCAGAGATGGAGCCATGGCAACGGCTTTGATATTAAACATAATGGCGGACGCAAGCAAACCCCTCTCCAAACTTTTGGACGAACTTCCGAAATACTTCATCGAGAAGGGCAAAGTGGAATGTCCCAACGAAATCAAAGAAAAGGTCCTAGAGAAACTCATCGAGCAAGCGAAAGGACTCAACATAAGCACCATCGACGGGGTTAAGGTATGGTTCGAGGACAAAAGCTCCATTCTAGTGAGACCCAGCGGAACTGAACCGTTATACAGGCTTTACGCGGAAGCCAAAACAAGAGAGAGGGCTGAAGAACTTATCCGCGAGTTCAGCTTAAAGCTTAAGGGGATCATTAACTCTGTGAAGGGCTGAAAGACGAATCAAGTTTGGGAGAAGCAAATGTTGAAGACGATAAACCCGCTGAAAGAATCGCAGGCAGACGAGAAAGCCATGGTTAGCGTTGTTGGATGCGAGCGCATGGGCATGCTTCATACATGCTTACTGGCCGAGGCGGGCTTCAAAGTCTTATGCGTCGACAACGACAGAGCCCTTATCGAACGATTTTGCAAGGGAAAAGCTCCCTTTCTGAATCAGGAGATAGAGCCGATCCTCCAGAAAGGCTTAGAAGACAAAAGAATACGGTTCTCATACAACATTGAAGACGCTGCGGAGAGCGAAATCATACTGTTTACAACGCCGGCCGTCGTTGGTGAAAGGGGCACCATTGACTATTCAGGCATCGAGAAAACGCTTAAGAAAATTGGTTCAAACATTCGCAAAAACACGTTGATTGTGAACATGAGCGTTGTTGGAATAGGAGTCAACGAAAGCGTCCTCAAGAAGACTGTTGAAGACGTTTCTGGATTTAGGGTTGGCGTAGACATATTTTTCGCCTACTGCCCAGTTCCATTCCCAGAAAAACAGACCTTGAGAAGCTTAATGAATTACAGGAGAGTTGTGGCTGCACAGGACAGAATGAGCCTAGAGAAAGCTTCCAATGTTGTGGGGTCTATAACAAAAGCGGGGTTGGCTAAGTCCTTAGATTTTAAGGTCGCAGAGGCCGCAGTTCTGTTTGAAACAGTTTACAGAAATGTTAGATCAGCCTTATCCAACGAGTTTGCAGCTTTTTGCGAAAAAATAGGTGCTGACTATTTGGCTGTTCATGGTTTAATAGCCTCGGACGCGGACTGTCCTCACAAAAATTTTTGGAGTTTCGGAGGCGAAGAGGCTCTTCTAATGCTGTTTGAGGAGGCGGATAACCAAAATGTTAAACTTAAGGTTTCACAAACAGTCTTGGAGCTGAAAAAGGAGCTGGTGAAGAGAAAAGTCAGCCTGATACAAGACGCTTTAAAAAGCTGTGGAAAAACCATGCGTGGGGCAAAAATAACGGTGTTAGGTGTGTCCCAAACCCAAAATATGGCAGACCTTCCAGAAAGCTCATTTAAAGATTTCGTTAAGATGCTTGAGAGAAAGGGTGCTAGACCAAGCGTCTACGACCCGTACCTGCAGCGGAAAGCTTCCGGTTTAGACCTACCGTATGTCGAAGAGAATCTTTCAGAAGCCTTGGAGGGGGCGGACTGCATAATAATTTACACTGGACACGAGCAGTTTAGACGGCTAAACCTAAGAAAGGTTAAGCTTTTAGCAAACACACCGGCAGCCATTGTTGACTTTGAAAGGGTCTTGGAGCCCGCAAAGGTTGAAGCGGAAGGCTTCACGTATCGGGGGTTAGGTAGAGGTGTTTGGAGGAAATGAGCAACAAAATTGGAGTGGCAGTCATAGGGGCTGGTTTTTGGGGTAAAAACCACGCTAGAGTCTTCAGTGAACTGGAGGAGACAGAGCTTTTAGCCGTCTGCGACATCAATACTGAAAGGGCGAAAAGCGTCGCCAAACAGTTCAGTGTCGAAGCCTACGCAAACGCTGGGAGAATGCTGAAAAGGAAAGACATTGAAGCGGTAAGCGTTTGCACATGGTCCACAAGCCTTGCAAAAGAGGCCATGAAGGCTTTAAAGGCTGGAAAACATGTCTTGGTTGAAAAGCCTATGGCCGCAAAACCAGAACAGGCTGAAGCCCTAATAAAAACGGCGGAAAAGGAAGGCTTACACCTCACGGTGGGCTTTCTAATGCGTTTCATACCTGGCGTACAGTACATTAAAAAGGCTATTGAAGACAAAAAAATAGGGGAACTTGTATGCGCTACGGCAAAAAGGGTTTCCCAGTGGCCTGAAAGAATCGGGGACATAGGTGTTGTAAAGGACTTAGCGATACACGACATAGACATAGCCCGCTATCTGTTCGACGGCGAACCTGTTGCCGTCTACGCAAAAACTGGAAACATGCGGCATAAACTCTTTGAGGACTACGCCCACATAATGCTGACCTTTGAGGGCGGAAAAAACGCTTTCATCGAATCCAACTGGCTAACACCGTACAAAACGCGGATATTAACAGTTACAGGAAGCGAGGCAATAATGAAATTGGACTACATAACCCAAGAGTTAACAATAGAAACAGCCGAGGAAACGATTCAGCCTAGGATTCCATGGCAGGAGCCGTTAAAACTTGAGCTCCAGCACTTCGCAAACTGCATTTTGGGTAAGGAGAAGCCTTTAATAACCGGTGAAGATGGGCTTAGGGCTTTAAAAATCGCCGAGGCTGCGTTAAAGTCTTCAAGAAAGGGAATGCTTGTTAGGCTGAAGTAAAGGTTATTTCTTCAAGTTGAACGGTTTACCCTCGAAAAGGATCTTCTCTGGAATCTTGTCCTTCCACTTTTTCAGGAACGGCAGGTCTTCGCTTTCCTTTCTAAGTTCGTCTGGAAGCATCTCTGGAATTTCATCTCTTATGGGGTACCACCTTAAACATTTGGGACACATAATTAAGCCTTCGACTATTTCTTCCTTCTCATCAAAAACGTAAAGCTCTAGGGGGTGATACTTGTCAATTGGGCATGCGAGTATATCCATAAGCTTTCGTTTCAACAGGGTCCCTTAGTCTCGTTTAGCCTTTTAAACCTTTAAATTTTGCTGGTCCTTCAAACCTTTGCACAGTATGTCCAAAACAAGTTGGTACCAGTTTGGGCCAGTTGACCTAATTATTCTGCTAAACGATATGTCAAAGTTCACTCCAAGTTCCTCCAGTTTAGCGGCGACTTTCGCCTTAACCTTTTCAACGGGGTTTTCGCCTTTCACCGCGTGTTCAAAATCGTAGTAGTGGATCCATCCCCAGCCGTTTTTAAGCGCCGAAAAAGCGTATGGAAGGTATTCGAGAGCTTTTTCGGGAAGCGGCATTAAGACTCGATCTGCTACTCCTTGAAGCCTTTCGAGTATTATGTTTTTCGCGTCTCCTTCTAGGGGGAAGACTTTCCCTTGAACTCTGTTGAGTTTGATGTTTTCCCACATAAATTGGACGGCTGCGGGGTTTATGTCTATGGAGTACACCTTTTCCGCCTTTGAGTGTTTGGCAATAATTATAGAGAAGCATCCAACCCCGGCGAACATGTTTACAACGACTTCGCCGTTTCCAACCAACTTTGCGACACGCATTCTTTCAAAGGAAAGCCTAGGCGAGAAATAACATGTTTTTAGGTCAACTGCAAACACGCAACCGGATTCTCGGTGAACAGTCTTTGTCTTATTTTCACCAGCTATATGTGTAAGCTCCCGCAATCTATAGTCTCCGCGAACGGGGCCTGTTTGAGCTAAAACCGTCTTAACGTTTTTATGAATCTCCATTATTGTTTCGGCGACGAGAGCGGCATACTTTCTTGAACCCTCGGTTAAGCGTATAATCGCAATATCCCCCACAACGTCGTAGGAACAGCAGATGGAATCCAGCTCCTCGCGCGGTAGGATTTCTGAAAGTAGACGTTTCAGGTGCTTCATGAACCTCCATCCTCGTTGTTGATAGGAAACGCTTAAAAGCACACAAGCTTTTCTGTAAAGGGGAATAGGCTATGGGAGAGGTTGCTCCCGGATTAGTCTACGAGTGTTTGAGATGTGGGGCTAAAGTTCCAACAGAGGAGCTTGAGCTTCGAGGCGGGGAAATAAAATGCACAGTTTGCGGTTACAGAGTTTTAATGAAAATAAGGCCTCCGGTGGTTAAACGTGTTAAGGCCGTATGAAAAAGGGGCTGAAGTGTCTTGAAACCCCTTGAAGTCTTCAGTTAGAACAGTTCTCTCTCGCCTATTTTTCGAAGGGCCCTTCCTCGAAGCTTTATTCCTGGACCGACGACTTCTTCGGGCTGTTTTTCCACCGTTTTTCTTTTAACGGTTTCCCCGCAAACCCCCCTTGGGAGTAACCTTCTTTTAACGCAGAGTGCATACGAACAGTTGGCGGGGTTGCACATGTCTTCGGTCCACTTGCACCAGACGCCGTCTCGCCGGAAGATGGCAGCGTTTTTGCCGCACTTGAAAAGTTCACATCTGGGAGAACACATTTTCGCTTGTGCCAAGGACGACACAACCCTAACTGTTCTAAAACTGCCTCTTCACACGCTCTTATTTGAGAGAAAATTCTCAAAAACGGTATAAAGGTTTTTCTGAAGCTAAAATCTCATTCAACCTCTAGCTCGTTTTTCCAGTCTTTAACCATTTCCTTCTCACCGAAGTCTCTATCAAAATTAGGAGAACTGCAAACGCCACGATTAGGATTATTGTCGTGAACCATGACGTTTCAAGGAGTAAACTGGCTAAAATCACGTATCTATAAACTTTAACCACTATCGGGTTTGCTTCGTCCCTCGCTTCGACAATAGAGCATGTGATTGTTGATTCTGGCTGTTGGCCCGATAAGTAGACCTTTATCGTCAGGGTTCCGCCGATCTCCGTGAAGCCAACAACACCATTGCTTCCGGTAAGTTCGGAGCCGATTAATACGCCATTTCTCTCCAGAGTTACGTTTGCATTTGGGATTGGCTGTCCAAAGTAGTCAACAACCTTAATGTAAATTGGTAAGTTGTATAGGCGGCAACAAATGGTTATACTTTTTTCCTCAAACAGTTCGGCTGTTGTTGTGTTTAGTAGAACCCCTTTGGAGTAAACTTTCAGGTCGTATAGGCCGAAGAGGCAGTTGAGGGAAACCTGGCCCTCTTGATCCGTGTATCCAGTATAACGCAGTCCACCCATCGCTTCTCGGGCTTCCACCAGGGCATTTGATATGGGTGTTCCTTTGCCGTCAAGTACTGTTACCTGTAAGGCTTCAAGCGGGCAGATTATGGTTATGTTGTTCCACCCAACGGGCTTCAGCCCGGTGAGGGTGTCATTGTTTAGGTTGAAGACCCTGCCGTAGCGGGAGGCCACAATTTTGCAGGAAGACGCGTTCAAAATGAACGATTTAAACTGGGCGAAACCGTCGACGCCTGTCTGGGAAACTATTGTTTCATTTTCGACTCTACATCCATCCAAGTCCGTGACGTACGTTATTGACAAGTTCAGCGTAACGAATGGGACTTTTAGGGCGTTGTTTTGTCCGCCTACAACGGATGCTTTCAAGTTTGTAAGTAGACAAGTCAAGTTTAGTTTGGCTTCCTGGGTTATGTTGGATGAAGCTTTTCCAACACGAACATTTTTGAAGTAAGCTGTGAAGTCATGTTCCCCCCTCTCCAGCCATAAGGTGGAGACGCCTCCACTGTTGCTTGTGGCATTGTAGGTTTTGTTGACATTTTTATCAAAAACCTTGACGAGAACGTTTGAAACGGGTTCCCCCGCAAGGTCTCTTGATGTTATTTCGATTTTGAAGCCTGGAACAGCGAAAACTTGAGTGTCATTAACCTTTTTGTTTTCTGGTCGAGGAGTTATGTTTAGGCTGTAATTTCCAATGAGCGCATCCTTTGGAACAGTCCAGTTAGCTTCAACGATACCGTTTGAGACTGTGCAGTTAAAGCGGTCAACTTTTTTGTTTCCGAAACCAATGGTTATTGTCACGTTTTCGCCGTTAAGCGTCTCATAACCAATGGCAACAATTTTTACCGTGTCGCCCCTATGATATTCTGTTTGGTCTGTTAGCCCTATGGAGAACTCGTCGGATGCAAGGGTTCCGTTAAAGGCAACGGTATAGATTCCAGCATAGTTTGTGTGCGCGTTTCCCAAGAAGTTTTCTGGATACTTAAGCAGTGTGAGTGCTTCTCCCCTATCGGTTGTTTTTAGGCTGACAAGCGAGTAGTATGTTTCGTTTGCCGGCGTCTTAACTGTAACGTTGGCTATATAAGTGGTCTCCGCTTTGCCGCCGGATATGCTTACGGTGATGTTTATTTTCGCGCCCTGTTGAAGTTGCCTTGGACGAGGTGGCTTGGCGACACTGACATATTGTGCTGTTTTAACGAAAAACCATGATGTGGCATTTATGTTCGCTGTAACATCGCACAGGGTTAACGTGTAGTTTCCAGTTGGCATAGAGGGGACTCTAAACGAACAGTTCACGTTGTTTCCGGAGGCGGAACCGCTTGCGACTTGAACGTTGCCGAGAAATACTTGATATTTTCCGTTTGTGGTGTTTATTTTCCCAACAAGGTTAACGAAGTCTCCGACCTTACCGGTTTTTGGCGAAACAGATGTTATTTCAACGTTTGCCGCATGGACCTGCGGTATAATTAACTGTAGGAACATCGTTAAAAAGAGCATTAATGTTAAAGTGCCTAAAGCCGCCGGTTTTTTATTCAATTTTGCCGCACTCCAGCCTTTCGATAAACTTCGATGTGAAATGTTCATTATCTACAGGCATTTTAAACTTTACCTTCCCAAGACTTTAACCGTAAATCTTTTAGACGAAATATTCTCCAACAACGTGAAAGCTGCAGAGTTTCAAACGATTGGATACTGCTTTAGGTAAAGAGCACCTTATAAAAGTGTTTCTCATTCTATATTTCGGTTAGCAATGAGTCTTGTTCCAGAATCGCTGATACAGGCGTTGAAGAAACAGAGATATCACATGGTGGGTAGACATTCGGCTGTTAAAAGGTGCAAATGGCTTTACGAGGCAATAGTCCACGGCAGACCGTGCTACAAGCAGAAGTTTTACGGCATAAAAAGCCACCAATGCATCCAAATGACGCCAGTCCTATTCTACTGCACGCAAAGATGCTTGTTCTGCTGGCGAGCTCAAAGTGGAGACTTTCAAATAACATGGGAGGAAACCAAACTGCCAGAAAAATGGGATTCGCCGGAGGATATAGTTGAAGGATGCATAAAAGCGCAACTGGATATTCTCAGCGGTTATAAAGGGAACCCTAAGGCAGACCCGCAAAAGCTTAGAGAAGCCTTAAGACCGCGACATGCAGCCATAAGCTTAACCGGTGAACCAACCCTCTACGAACCTATAGGAGAGCTTATCCACGTCTTTCATAGGAGGGGATTCACCACTTTTCTCGTGTCTAATGGAACTGTGCCCTCAGTTTTGGCGAAGTTGAGCCACGAACCTTCCCAACTATATGTTTCAGTATGCGCCCCCAACAAAGAAACCCACAAGAAAGTCTGCAGGCCAATAATTCCAGATGCTTGGGAAAAACTTAACGAATCTTTGGAACTTCTTCAAAGCTTCAAATGCCCAACGGTGATCCGCATAACAGCAGTTCGCGGCTTAAACATGGGGAACGTTGAGGAATACGCCAAGCTTATAGAGAAGGCTAATCCGACATATATTGAGCCTAAAGCGTTCATGCACGTGGGTTTTTCAAGGCTTAGATTAGGCTACGAGGGAATGCCAAACCATAGGGAAATCCGCGAATTCGCGTTCAAACTTGCCCAGGCGACAGGGTACAAGGTTGTTGATGAATCAGAGGACAGCCGCGTTGTCCTATTGAGCCAACTCGATAAGCCCCTACGATTATCCCATGGTTAAACATCGGTTTACTTTTCAAGTCAACGGAGTAAAAGTTAAATAAAACACCTCTCAATTCAATGCAGTCTTAAACCTCTAACGAGGTGTCCAGTATGGTTAACGAAGGAAGAGGAAGGTTGTTCAGAAGAAAGGACGGAAAATTTCTAATATACTTGCCGAAGGACCTAGCGGAAGACAGTATGTTTCCCTTCAAAGGCTCGGACTCTATATTTGTCAAGGTGAGCTTCAAAATTGGAGACGACAAACTGATTATAGAGCGATGGCCTGAACAGGAAAAACAGCAAACACCTTAAAAACACTAGACCCAGCGCTTTACAACGCCCATAACCCCCCACACCTTACCTTTTTGGCAACAATAAAATAGTGGCGCATCCATTTTGATGAGACAGAGCGTTTAGGTCATGGCCTCCCTAAAAACAATTTTGAGGAAAATTAGAAGGGAACTCATGGTAAAAGAGAAAGTTAAAGATGAAATCAAAGCCTATATGCGAAAGGCTACAAGTCTCTCAAAGCAGGCTATACTTTTAATTCACCAGAAAAGGCTTAAGGAAGCCGGAAAAATTCTCGAGAAAGCCAGGGAAACCATTTCGAGGCTGAAGAAGCTAGCGGAAACACATCCAGACATAGTTTACAGCGGCTTGTACAACATCGCCCTCCAAGAGTACGCAGAGGCAAAAATTTTCTGCGCCTTGGTCGAAGAGGGACGTTTCGTCACACCGGAGGAAATCGATGTGCCGCCCGTCGATTATGTGCTTGGCCTAGCGGACGTTATCGGTGAATATAGACGCTTAGCCCTTGACGCTTTGAGGGATGGAGACGTTAAAAAGAGCGAGGAGTGCCTCAGGATAATGGATGAAATCTACACGGAGCTCATGGCTATGGATGAGGCCTACATGCTGGTCCCAGGCTTAAGAAGGAAGTGCGACGTTGTAAGGAAGGTTATTGAAACCACTAGGGGAGACGTGACCCACGAAGCTCGAAGACAGTCTCTTGAAAAATATATGAAGCGTTTGGAAAAGCTTGAAAGGCGCTTTGAAAACTTGAAAAAGGAAGATAGATGAACCCTACCCCTTTAAGGTCCAGCTTCTCCGTTGAGAAGGCGCATAAGGCGCAACTTCAACTCTCGAAACTCATTGTTTTTGAGGACAAGTTTCTAGGGGGAATTCGTTATGTGGGCGGTGTTGACACGGCTTATGCTGGAAGCTTGGCTGTAAGCGCCGCTGTGGTTCTTGAATTTAACAGTCTAAAGCCGGTAGAGGCGCAGACCGCCATCAGGGAGGCCGTTTTCCCCTATGTTCCAACGCTTCTCTCATTCAGGGAGCTACCATCAACCCTCACGTGCATTAAGAAGCTGAAAACGCAGCCGGATGTTTTTCTCGTGGATGGACAAGGCTTCGCACATCCGTACCGCTGCGGCCTCGCAAGCCACCTGGGGGTCGTTTTAAACAAGCCAACGGTAGGCGTTGCTAAAAGTAGGCTTGTAGGCAACGTTGAGCCTTTCAGAGACGGGGACTTCGCTTACTTGAGGGATGGAGGCGAAATCATAGGCGCCGCCTTAAAGACGGCTTCTGGAAAAATTCTCTACGTTAGCGTTGGACACATGGTTTCGCTGGAAACAGCCATAAAAATTGTTAAACACTGCACGCTCTGGGATATCCCAGAGCCTATACGTTTGGCGCATGAAAGGGCAACGGCTGAAAGGAATAGAATTGCAAAATGTAATATTCGTGGTCAGAATAATAACGTTTAAAGGCTGTGGACGTGTTGAGCTTGCTTCACCCGAAAATTAAGGCTGTAGCTGAGAAAATTCGTGACAAAAACCTTCGAAAGAAGGTTATTGACTTGCTTGAAAATCCTGTTTTTCAAGTCGACGGGAAAGTTTACAGCGGCTTGCCCCTCGAAATCTCCCCAGCTGGCTTATCGCATCACCACTGTTACCCCGGCGGGTTTGTTGAACACGTACTTTCCACGGTTAATTTGGCCTTGGCGCTTTGCAACTCAGTTGAAAGGGTTTACCGTGGAAAAGTGAACAGAGACCTTGTTATTGCGGGTGTCCTGCTTCACGACATCTTTAAACCTTTAACATACACAGCCAACCAGAGCGGTGGCTACAGCACCACAGGGCTGGCTGACTATATGGATCACCTGTCAATGGTTACAGCGGAGCTTGTTCGAAGAGGTTTTCCGTTAGAGCTTATCCACGTTGTTTCCGCCCACCATGGAGAATATGGGCCCATAAGGCCGCACACGGTTGAGGCTTTGATATGCCATCTGGCGGATTTAATCGATTCCCGCTTGAACGGTGAAGTTTTAAACGCTGCATCGTACCTTGTCAGAAAAGCTACCGGCGAAGAACTGACCGGGCTAACTTCGAAGGAGGCTTTCGAAATAATTCATTCGAAGGCTGTCGAAGGATGGGAAGGAGTGGTGAAAACCGTTGAGAGGATAAAGCGGAGAAGGGCGCGCAAAACTTAAAAGCTGAACATGCCACGGAATTGAAACGTGATGGCCATGACGGAGGTAACGTTTGAAGAATTCCAAAAACTTGACATGCGCGTTGGAAAGGTTTTGGAGGCGAGCCAAATCCAAGGTTCTAGAAACCTCATAAAAATGATTGTAGACTTTGGAACAGAAAAACGGCAGGCCGTCGCAGGACTTTTAAAGTGGTATAAGCCCGAAGACCTTATAGGCAAAAAATACGCCTTCATTCTGAATTTACAGCGCAGAAAATTCATGGGTGTTGAGTCCCAGTGCATGATATTGGCGGCTGAAGACGACAAGGGAAATGTTGTTGCACTTCAACCAGAAAAGGATATTGCTGAAGGAAGCAAAATCCACTAGCTCTGGCCTAAAAGCTTGTTTATAGCTGCGGCTTTCTCCCTATTCTCCGCAATATACTCGACCATTTCTGGCGTTAAACCGAGCCACTTGGCGATTCCAGCCGACATTTTTACATCGTTTTTAAAAATTATCCGCAGGTAGGGAAGCACTTCCTTAGCCGCCCTTGTGGCGGATATGTGGCATTTGCGCTTTATTTTATTGCCGATTTCAAGCTGAAGGCCCCGCTCCTCCTTGGATTTTGAGAGGGTTTGGATGCGTTCTGGGAAGTGAAAGGGCGTCCAACCTGAAGTTTTAGTGTTCACCCTGGCCATGGCTACACCCGCGGTCATGAGGTCGATCACGTACCTTATGAAACCCCAGTCCTGGGTTCTTTGTATTCTTCCGCGGTAAACGTCGGCCATTGAAAGGGCGTCCATAGCCCTTGCCAAATCATGGGGGTCCGTTAAATGGTTTGGAACATTTTCATAAATCCATTCCAGAAGCATGTCCACGTCCACGTCTGCCATGTTAACGGCGCGCTTCGCCCCCTCACACGTTTTTCCATAAAGTATCATCCGCAGAACGGTGAATATGTTCTCTTGGCGGTCCCTGAAACCCAGCCAGGATACGTCATCGTACGTTAAACGCCTTCTACCTTGAGCCACTGCTTGGAGGTCTGTGACTGCTGAGCGGATGTCGCCCTCTGAACGTTGAGCTATGAATCTTAAGGCCCTTTCTTCTGCATCTATTCCCTCTTTGAGGCATATCGTTTTCAAATGTTTTAGGACCTCTGTTGCTGACGGCTTTTTAAACTCTATGAGGAGACAAAGGTTGCGGAGGGCCGTGAACCTCGGGTCAAAAGCATTGTTAGCGATGAGCACTATGGGACACTGGGCTATCTGTATGACTTCAATCATGGCTTTCACACCTCCTTTATCCGCAGTCCCTGTTAAACCGTCAAGCTCGTCGAATAGCATTATCCTCCTAGCTCCGAAGAGAGAGCTGTACTGGGACGCCAACCCAGCGAAGCGTTTAACAGCCTCCTCAGTCCGATAGTCGCTGGCGTTTTTCTCAATCAACTCCATTTCAAAGTCGTTTGCCAAAGCCTCCACGGTGACGGTTTTCCCCACGCCAGGCGGGCCGTAGAGGAAGGCAGCCCTTTTCTCTGGGATCCCCCTATCCCAAGATTTTATCCAATCAACGAGTTTCTGTATGGCTTCTCTGTTTCCTACAACTTCCTTTAGGCTTTTGGGCTTATACTTGACCGTCCAAGGCTGATACACTTTTCACACCTTTTTTGCGGCTGTTTTCATTTCGAAGGATGCTTCTATTAGCCGTGCCAGTAGGGCGCTCAGCTGAATTTCCTCATCGGCGCCTTCAACAAGCCTGTAGTCTATTTCGCCCACGATTTCAGCCAGCTTAATCTTCCAGGGTTCGGGTATGTCAAGCTTAAAGATTTCTGCGTGGATTTGTCGGATTATGTCGCTTCCAGCCACACCGTATTTTTGGATCATTTCCCTAAGCTGTTTCCTCGCCTCTATAAAGTTACCTTTCATGGCGGTTTCAATCATCCTCCTTACGTCGGCGGGGTTAGCTCTTCCAGCAATCGAGTAGATTATTTTAGCGTCTATTGGCTTGCCAAGTGAGGCCGCCGCTTGCAATGTGTTTATTGCCCTCCGCAGGTCTCCGCCGCAAACCTCGTATATGGCGTCCAGCCCTTCGTCGAGAAGCGCTACACCCTCGTTTTCAGCAATGCGCCGAAGGTACTTGTCATGTTCCTCTTGGGGCAAGTAAGTGAAGCGGAAGGGTGCACACCGCGACTGGATGGGCTCTATTATTTTCCCGCTGTAGTTGGCGCACAATATGAAACGGCAGGTTTCAGTGTAGCGTTCCATGGTCCGCCTTAAGGCTTGCTGAGCGTCCGCGGTCATGTTGTCAGCCTCGTCCAAAATCATTATCTTGAATGGAATTTCGCCTATGGCGCGGACCCTGGCGAAGGTTTTAACTGTTTCCCGCACCACGTCGATGCCTCTCTCGTCGCTTGCGTTCAGCTCCATAATGTATTCGCGATAGTTTTCGCCATAGAGATCCCTTGCCAAACAGAGAGCCGCTGTTGTTTTGCCAGTTCCAGGTGGCCCGGCGAAAATGCAGTGGGGCACGTTTTTGGCTTTCACAAAGCTTTTTAGACGCTCCACTATCTCCTTCTGGTTAACCATTTCGTCCAACGTTTTAGGCCTATACTTCTCAGCCCACATTTCAAAGCTCAAGCGGAAAGCCTCCTCTGCTTTCATTAATTAAAGAGAAGATAGCTAATAAATCCTTGTTTAGACTTTCAAAAGGCTTATTCTTATGGTTCGGTTTTCTCTTTTCTTTTGAGAGATTCTGTTAGAAATATTGCATATTCGCATGGGTGTTCGTTTTGAAGCGGGGACTTTATGATATTTTTATGTGGTTATAGGCATCACCCGAAGGAGAACAAGAACTTCTTACTGAATAAAAAAGCTGGTGAAAAGATATGATCCCAAACCTGTACAGGCGAGAATATATGGTTGACAGGTGAGCATAGAAAGTCTCTAAAGGCTTTTTCATGTACAAGAATGTTCTTTTTTGTTTTTAGGATAGCCTTTAAATATATGGAATTTTTACTACCACTGCCCGTTTACAAACGTAAAGGTGAGAAGGCATGACGGAACGCGTTTTCAGAAACAGCTCCTACCTAAATGGGAAATCAACAACCGGAACAACAACCAGAGTCAAAGACACAAGCGCAACAAGTGGCATGTGTCCCATATGCATCCGCGACTGCCCAATCCTATGTGAAATTGGTTTGTCTGCATTCAGGGGAAGGGAAGCGCTTTATCCGGAACCGGCCCAATTTGGCTTTAGTACAGCTGGAGCTCTGAAAGACTTTGGACTCGATTGGTCGCACTTTAACATACAAGCAAGTCTCTTTGAGGCTAGCGGCATAGAGGAAAACCCGGATGTAGCACTTTTTCCTAATGTGAATATTGAAACAGAAGTTGGAGGAATACCGCTTAAAATCCCTGTGATATGTGGCGCTTACGGCTCTACGGATGTTGCAAGGCTGAACTGGGAAGGCTTAGCCATTGGAGCAGCCCTTTCAGGAGTCATGATTGTTGTTGGTGAAAACGTTTGTGGCATGGATCCAGAAGCCCAATTCACTAATGGCAAAGTAACCTTCTCTAAGGAGTTAAAACGTCGAGTCGACCTTTTCCGGAAATTCTGGGATGGGAAATACGGGGAAATAGCCGTCCAAACAAACGTTGAAGACCAAAGAATGGGCGTGGACGTATACGCCATATCAAAGCTTGAGGTTAACGTTATCGAAAGAAAATGGGGGCAAGGTGCAAAAGCCATAGGAGGCGAAGTTCGCGTAAGAGACCTCGACAAAGCCATAATGTTAAAGAAAAGAGGTTACATAGTTATTCCAGACCCAGAAGATCCAGGAGTTCAACAGGCCTTTAAAGAGGGAGTTTTCAAAACTTTTGAAAGACACAGCAGAGTTGGCATACCGAAAGAGAAAAATGTTATAGAAGATATTGAGTGGTTAAGAGAACAAGGGGCGAAGCACGTAACTCTTAAGACGGGTGCATACAGGCCATCAGCCGTAGCGTATACTTTAAAAATAGCTTCAGAAGCCAAAATAGACGCTGTTTGTTTTGATGGCGCTGGCGGTGGCACTGGTATGAGCCCTGTTCCAATGATGGATGAAATGGGCATTCCAACGGTCTATTTGGAGGCCATAGTGCTGAAATGTGTCCAAATACTGAAGAGCAAAGGCCGATACGTACCGGACATAGTTATGGCTGGTGGCTTCATAAATGAAACTCAGATTTGTAAGGCGATAGCTTTAAGTAACTTTGGAGATGGACCATTTGTAAAAGCTGTTTTAATGGGACGTTCTCCTCTTACAGCGGTAATGAAAGCAAGCTACTTTAAACAATTGGCTGACGAAGGAAAACTTCCAAAGGTCTTCGCCGACAAGTTCGGAACAACTCCAGAGAAATTCTTCATAACCGTTCCAGAACTCAAAGCAAAATATGGAGAGCGCTTCAAAGAGATTCCGTGGGAGGCCGTTGCGCTTTATACTTATCTGACAGACCGCATAGGCGTTGGACTAAAACAGCTTTTGGCTGGCGCAAGGAAATGGCGGCTAGATTTAATTAACAGAAACGACTTAATGAGCCTATCAGAAATAGCTGCCAAGGTGACCGGAATACCGTTGGCCCACGAGGCAGAAGTAGATGTCATTGAAAGGATTCTAGAATAAATCCTATTTTTCTTTTCCCTAGGCATTCTGGGGCTTCGAGCCGGAAGCCTCCTCAAATGCCAAAATGCGGCTACACTTGCAACGCAGACCACAACGGAGCCATACTCAAGCGGGCTATGGGCTACATGCCCATAGCAGGGGCCGCCTTGACACAGCCCAGAACTCGGTAGGATGAAGCACAAACCGAGAATCTCCCACCTCAGTCGTGGAAAGCGTCAAAAACGAGGAGTTGTTGCAGCTTGAATGTGACGTTTTGGTGCCGGCCGCCCTCGAAAACCAGATAACAAAAGCCAACGCAGACAAAATAAAAGCCAAAATAGTGGAGAAGGAGCCAACAGACCAACAACCCAGAAGCCGATAAAGTGCTCAACGAAAAAGTGTATTTTTGATTCCGGATACGCTGGCAAACGCCTCAGTTAGCAGTTCCAAAATAGATAAACTTAAATGACTTAAGTGATATTTTCTGCTGTGGAGAAGCTCTACACGCTTAAAGAAGCTAAAAGGCTGCTGGGAGTCTAAGACTATTCAGCGTTGGGATAAGGAAGGGAAGATAAGGGTTGTTAGGACGGTTGGCGGTAGGAGGAGGATACCTGAAAGCGAAATTAAGCGCATTCTTGGGGTGAAGGAAGAGAGGGTTGTAGTTGGTTATGCCAGAGTCTCCTCTACAACCCAAAAAGACGACTTGGAGAGACAGAAGCAACTTTTACGCAGCTACGCTGAAGACAAGGGTTACGAAAAATTCAAATACTGAGCAACGTGGGTTCAGGCCTTAACGAGAACAGGAAGGGTTTTCTCAGGCTCTTAGAGATGGTTGCTGAGAGAAAAATCTCCAGGGTAATTATTGTATACGAGGATAGGCTGACCAGGTTTGGTTTTGAAACGCTGAGGAAACTGTTCCAAGCTTTTGGAACCGCGGTAGAGGTAATAAACAGCGAGGAGAAGACCCATCAGGAGGAGCTCGTCGAGGACTTGACAACCGTCGTGTCCCATTTTGCAGGGAAACTCTACGGGGTGAGATCGCATAAGGAGGTTGTTGAAGGCGTCAAGAAGCTATTATCAGGTTAGGGCATACAATGTAAGGCACAGATATGATGTAAACGGGTTTCTCGAAGCCTATAGAAGGCTGCTTCAAAAAGCAGTGGACGAAATATGGCTGAAGTCAGGTGGATTGAAAAGCGCGACGAGAAAGAGGCTTATTCCAATGATTCCAAAGGACAACAGCTTCAAAAACATTATCTAAGAAATTTGTTGATGGAGGGCTGGAGCTACTCGAAGCACTACGTTGACTCAGCGGTCAAACAGGCATATTCTATGCTGAAATCCTGGAGGAGCTACTTTAAAGGAGGTTTGTTAGGGTTAAGGAGACGCTCTACACTTTTAAGGATGGGAAGATAAAGGTCAGCGTAAGGCCGCATGAGGAATATTTGGAGTTTGATGTTTCAAGGGCTTGGTTCCTCAAGAGGGCGAAGGGCGAGCTGG